>Ga0209749_1001910_pt1 | contig 15850 bp, 18 predicted proteins | sample EPASupsiteSAE347_FD_187267 | JGI IMG/M metagenome (GOLD analysis project Ga0209749, IMG submission 187267) | Bioremediated contaminated groundwater from EPA Superfund site, New Mexico - Sample SAE3-47 (SPAdes) (version 2) | ecosystem: Environmental > Aquatic > Deep subsurface > Groundwater >... | reverse complement strand
GCCGATGGAATAAAGGACGCAGATGAACACGGGCTTGAGAACTGGACGATCAAACTGGTAGACTCAAGCGGCAGCGTTGAAACTGCAATTACGGATGCAAACGGAAGCTACAACTTCAGCGGGCTTTTAGAGGGCATCTATACGGTGGCAGAGGTTCCAGAGCAAAACTGGACACAGACATTCCCCAAAGGCGGGGTTTATACTGTAAAACTTAAACCTGGAGAGAATGTGACTGACGCAGACTTTGGCAATCATAACGGGTCACTGGGAACACCGCAAATCTCAGGCATGAAGTTCAACGACTCAAACGGCAACGGAATAAAGGATGCAGGTGAACACGGACTTGCGGACTGGCTGGTCAAACTCAAAGATTCTTACGGCAACACATTAACGACGATTACGAACTCAAGCGGAAACTACACCTTCCATTTAAATGATTCAGAGGGAGGCGTAGGGGCAGGCAGCAATCTGAGAGGACTTAATTACACTGTGGAAGAGATTCCCAAGCCAGGCTGGATGAAGACATTACCGACAGTAGAGACTTATAACATACACTACACAGGACCGCAAAATCAGCAACCATTTGACTTTAAAGATACAGATTTTGGTAACAAAGAGATAGTACCACCGAAATAACAAAACATCAATAGAAAGAATCAGGGACAAAGAGTTAAATTGTCCCTATCTTTTATTTTTCGCAATCTAAGAAATAAACGACAATAATCTACTGTAGCAGACTCTCAAGCATCCTCTTACCTGTGCGCACATCTTCTATCGAGAATACCTCAAGGTTATACACGCCATCAAAGTTCAGCTCTTTTAGTAGCGTGAAATCTATGTTCCCCTCTCCGGGTGCAAAGTGCATGTCCCCGAAATACTTCTCATCCGTTGTGCCTGTGTTATCGTGCACATGCACATGTGCAGTATAGCCCTTTATTTTTTTTACGAACCCGCGCAGTCTTTCCATATCCCCGCCGTACGTGAGGTTGGCATGCCCGGTATCAAAGGTGATCCTTAAAAACCTGGAGTTCACCTCTTCTATCGCCCGCAAAAGCTCCTCTGCAGTACAGCACAGGTTCGCGGGATCTGTTCCCTCCTTGTTCTCAAGACCCAGGATAACACCGCAGTCCCCGGCTTGTACGGAGAGAAGCCTGAGGTTTTCGACCATCTGCATAAAAGAGCTCTCCCTGTCCCCCCTGATCTTCCCGGGATGGACGACGACCACGCTTGAGCCAAGCTCATGCGCCAGGCTGATGTTCTCCTCTATTATGCGGAACTGCGTTTTACCCATGTGCGCCGTATCCACGACGAGTTCTACAGGGTATTTTGGCGTCTCACCGAAATAGGGGGCGTGGATGGAGGTGGGAATGCTGTACGTAGAGAGGAAATCATGCAGCTCATCCACACTCTCTTTTACCAGCCTGTACCCGCTGTACAGTCCCAGCTTGGGGATATAGAGCTCAATGCTGTCTACTTCCTTTCGCAGCTCAGGCAGAGGTGCTGCAAAGGATGACGCGCCGATGATCACTCCTCAACCTCCGTAACCATGCGAGCGTTGCCGCTCACAGGATGCTCTTTAAACAGATCCTTTCGCCTCGCTTCAAGCATGTTGTTCGAGGCGCCCAGGAACTCTGCTGCGGTCAGTACCTCTTTTCCGGCCTTGAATACCTTTGCGATCTTTTCCTTCCAGTTCATATCCCGCAGAAGGTGGTGGTCGATCACAAGCTTCTCCACATCGGTCTCGCTGATGATCCTGAGTATGTTCTCGACTGCACGATCCAGGCTCTCGTATGAGTAGCGATAGCCCAGCATATAGGAGAGAGGACCGTCAAGGTATACAGTACCCGGATTTTCTTTGATAATGAATTCGGTCTGCTCGTTCGTATTCGGACCCTCCACGTCTGATGTGAACACGAAGCAATCCCCACCTTCCCTGATACTGACTTCGACCACGTACCCCAGCCTGCTCCCGGTCCCGTGGAACACAGCGTCTGAGAAACGAATCAAGGTATTTCCGAAAGAGAACTCCCTGCCGTCCGCGTATTCGAGCTTCTCAGGCATGCCGTCTATCTGCTTTAAAAAATAGGCAGCCCTTACCTTCTGGCTGCGGTTGATGTTCTCTTGCGGATGTTTTATGAACGCGGTCTTATCCCTGTAGATTTCAGGCGCGTCCGGGTCATGGTGGTCGTAGTGGTAATGCGTCAAAACAAGTATATCGGATTTTCCAGCATATTCCCTTATACACTTCCAGTGCTCATCCAATTTCTCAGATTCAAGCGGATGGGGCGGAAGACCGTAGCGTTTCGGTCCCAGGGAGACAGAAGGGTCTATGCAGATATTGCAGTCCCGGGTCTCAATGAATGTCGCCATGCTGCGAGTGCCGAGCGAATCTGCAGCGATCGGGATTATTTTCGTATCAGTACCCTCCTGGCCGGTACGTATTTTGTCATTTCCTCTGAATCATATGCATTTACAGGGTATTAAACTGGTAAGATTCTGTCCATATGCTTCGAAACATTAAAGACTTTATACGAACTGCTGAGTGAAAAGTGAATATGATTATGAGCAAATTCAAAAAGGTTTTCTTAGGATCTCTTGGCGGTGTTTTCCTGATTTTAGGGCTGTATTACCGGCTTTATGATCCCGGCAAAGGTATTCCCTACGAATACATGGGCATCGGCACCTGGGTAGCGGGCATGGCATTCTATGTGCTTTTCCCGAAATATAAAGAAATAGCATCCATGGTCGTGGGTCTTCTGGTGCTGCATGCCGGGGTGCTCCTTCTCCTGAAAGAGAGCTATTCAAACCCGAGGCTGCTGGGAGCCCTTATTTTCACTTCAGGTATCGTTATGGTGCTCAGTTCCGGTTTTTCGGATTACATGAAAAGGAAACGATCTGAAAAGTAATTACCCGGTCAGACCTTTTTATCATCTCTCATCGCCTTTAAAAGTTCAAGCACAGAATATGCTGCCCTTGTTATCCCCATGCTCCTGTTATCTGTATCAGTACCCACAAGGTAAAGGTTCGAAAGCGGCGAGCGCTGATCCGCAAAGAACCCATTGATCGTGACTGCTGCTTTCTCAGGTATTGTTACCTGGTAATGCGTCATCTCTATTTTGCTCTCTATCCCGGGGATAGCCTTCAGTATAAGATCCAGTGCCTGTTTCTTCTCATTCTCTATGTTCCTCTTATCATTGATAACGAACGTGAACCCGACCAGTTGCTTACCTTTTGGCGCAATGCCTGGATCGTAATTGCTGATCGGCATAGCCCAGTATGCACCGCCCTTGAACCATACCTCAGAACCTGTATAATCCAATTCTTTCATCTTCTCGGAAAGACCAAGCCATATGGTGAGGCTCAGCGTCTGGTCAACACGGGAGAGGTTCTGTGTGTAATCTTCGGGAAGAGCGACAAGATCCGGGAGGCTTTTCACAAAACCTGAGTACACAACAGTGCCGGCAGTGAAGGATTCATTATCTGTGGCAATCCCGGTGACGCTCTCGCCCCTTGTCAGGATCTCACGTACTCTGGAACCTGTTTTTATCCGGACATTTTCGGGCATGGAATACAGGACCGCGTTTAAAACTGACTTTAGCCCCCCGCGCGGGTATGCCTGCGCATAGGCTACCTGGTTGGTTGCAAGCCTGCTTAAAGTAGAGAAATGGGACGTGAGCTGGTGTTTTGACAATCTATCGGCTATCATAGACGTGTACGATGGATTTGGCTCCTGGTCGTCATCAAAGATGTCCTCCGAGACGCTGTCCCTGACAAAGCTGCTTCCGTATAATATGCGGAAGATGGAGGTCTCCTTCATTGATTTGCCTGAGAGGAAATACGAGATTGCGTTCACAAAATCACAGGTATCTCTGGACAGACCGCCCGGAAGGAGATCAGACACAGGCGGGTTGTTCTCAAGCATACCGAATGTCATCAACATCAGGGCTTTGGTCAATGCCTGCGAGAGCAGAAGCCGGTCTTTTCGTGGGAGTATGTCGAAAGTGACGAACTCTTTTATGTTGGATGGTATCTTCGTAAGACCTTTCTCAGTACGCACATAATAGTTCCCGTAATCCACGAACACAGGTACGTAGGAAAAATATTCATCCATCAGCCGCCGCAGGGGTCCCTCCCTGAGGTGGGTTATGGCATGAGGACCTGTATCCACCTGGAAGCCGCCAACGCAGTAGCTGTTGCAATTGCCGCCCAGTACGCTATCTTTCTCAAGAACAAGAACGCTTTTCCCGTGCCTTGAAAGGGTCAGGGCGGACAGGAGACCGCTGATGCCTCCTCCGACAATGATCACATCATAATCCACCATAGTGCCTCTTCATTCTAATGGAGAATCCTGCTATAAATCTCTTTTCCAAGCCGCCGTGCTCTCCTGAACAATCCTCGTACAGCCTGGATAAAGACAATGTATACGGGCACGATCTGTCCCGATGAACTTGTTCTTCCCTCCTTTATGGCGGATAAAACAGATCCTTCGTTCGCCGCGGCATCTATCTCAGTACAGGCAAGACCTATCGTTGCCAGCATATGGGAATCGCTCCCTCCCACTTCGGGCTTTCCGAATTCCTGTGCCAGTTCTTTTGCTTTTGCGTTCTCCCCGAATATGCACCTGGAATTGAAGGTCTCGATGGCATCGGCATCTTTTGCCCGGTCGCCTATTCCCTCTCCCTTAAAAGGATGGGCTGCTATCACCACGCCGCCTTTCTGCCGGGCGGTTGCTATGGTCTCGATATACGGGCGGTGGGGTGGGATATTTTCCCTTACCCCTAACACGAGGAGATGCCCTTCGTTAGTCGAGACTTCCATGCCTGGCAGTACGAGCAGGGGGAGGTTCAATTTCCGGGCGCGCCTGATGCCCAGCAGGCTCCCCTCGACATTGTTATGGTCGCATATCGCGATGCCGTCAAGCCCCTTTTTTACAGCCTGCAGCAGGATCTCATCTACTGTAAGGCTGCTGTCCGATGAATGGTTCGAATGCATGTGCAGGTCAAAGCGCATATCCTGATATTCCCTGAGATGTTGAAAAAATTAACCTTTGTAATTTTCAAAGGTCTCAAAAGAGTCATATTTTAGCTTTAGTACCGGGCTTGACCATTTGTTTATGTCAGTCTGTTTATAACGTGGGGCAGAGGGGTAGAGAAGACCATCCTACTTGTAGGGTGGATGAATCGTACCCCCTTGAATAGTGACATAGGATTCTCTAACATTTTTGATTCTCAATATATTTTCTAATTGTTTCTGCGGATACTGTTCCAGCAGTTCCGACATAATAGCTTGGAGACCATAACTTTCCTTTCCAGAATTGTTCCCTCAGTTCAGGATATTTTTTGAATAATCGCAATGCAGTAACCCCCTTAAACACCTTAACAATGTCTGTAGGTGCTTCAAAAGGTGGAGCGGATACAAACAGGTGTATATGGTCTGGCATGACCTGGAGTTCAAGAATCTCATACTCTTTTGCATCTGCTATTGTATGCATCTGGTCTTCAAGGAACGTCTTGACTTTCGGCTCTTCGAGTATTGGTTTCCTATATTTTGGACACCAGACAATATGGTAATTAATGTTGTACACGCAAGAACTTGTTTTTCCCATACATACTATAAGCATCAGAAAATATATAAACCTATAGGTACATTTGAATACCAATGAAGAAAGCCTACGTGTTCAGGATATATCCAAACAAAAACCAGGAAGTAAAGATGGACAGAACCCTCTCTACATGCAGGCATCTCTACAACGATTCTCTTGCAGAACGAAAGAAGCAAGCTGAACTCAACAGACTTAAGAGAGATCTCCAGGTATTTCCCTGGGGTAAACCTGAATGGGTAAGCTACGAAGACCAGGCAAACGCCCTGTCAGAATCAAAGACTGCTTTCCAGAAAGAAGTACACTCTCAGGTTCTCCAGAATACGTTGAAGCGTCTGGACAGAAGTTTCAAGAACTTCTTCAACGGGTTTGGGTATCCAAGATTCCAGGGGCGTAACAGGTATAACAGTTTCGTATATCCTCAATCAGGCTTTGAACTCAAAGAAGGCAAACTTAGCCTCTCCAGGATAGGCAGTCTGAGAATAGTATTGCACCGAGAGATGGAAGGACGGATCAAGACCTGTACAATCAAAAAGGACGTTGACCAGTGGTATGCAATATTCACAGTAGAGATAGAACAGAAGATAGAGAAAGTACCAGTGGCAACAAAAATAGGTATTGATGTTGGATTAGCTTCTCTGCTTACGTTGAGCAATGGGGAGCAGATAGAGCCGCCAGAGTTCCTGAGAGCCTCTGAGAAGAGACTTGCACGTGAACAGATGCACCTCTCAAAGAAAAAGAAGGGTTCACAGAACAGGAACAAGCAGAGAATTGAAGTGGCAAAGGTTCATAGAACAATCAGGAACCAGAGGAAAGATTTTGCTCATAAAACAGCACGAAATCTGGTTACTCGTTTCGACTTCATAGCGTTTGAAAACCTGCACATACAAAACATGATGCAGAACCACCACCTTGCGAAGAGTATAGCAGATGCAGGATGGTATCAGCTACAGACATTAACGGCTTCCAAAGCAGAATATGCTGGGAAACAAGTTAAGCTCTGTATAGCCGCAGGAACATCTCAGACATGCCACATATGCGGGAATATTCAGAAATTAACCCTGAGAGACAGGGTGTTCCATTGTACTCAATGTGGAAACACTGAGAATAGAGATGTTAACGCTGCCAACAATATAGAAAATAGATGTACCGTAGGAATTGCGGGAATTGAAGCCTGCCAGAGTAATCTCAATAGAGAACCGATGAAGCAGGAAGCCACCCTACTTGTAGGGTGGTAGTTCACGAATTCAATGATTGGAAGGGCGCATATGCAGCGTTCGGGCAAAATCTCATGATGTCGGTTCTGTTCATCGTAATGCTGTTCAGACGGGGTGATCTCAGGGGGCAGTCGATCTACATTGCACTTTTTAAAATGTTCGGCACAGGTGTAAGCAGTCTGGCTTTTTACCTGTACCAGCCTATTACACAGGGTTCGGTTCTTTTACCTTTTCTCTTCGTTTCAATTTTTGTGTATGATATTATGTATGTGGGCTTGATTTATAGAAAATATAGGGAGTATAATATCCCTCTGTGGAAAAGATTTTAAATAGACAAAATAATGCGGGCTGAATATCTTAAGATTCGATTTGCGCCTGATTTTTAGCACTTCAGGAAGAGTCAGGGATTTTCTTCATCTTTACGAGCATAAAAAAACCCAAACCCCCGCCCAGAATACCCAATTACCCCTTCTTGATTCTCGCCACCGCAAGCCTGATATCCTCTTCCTTGACCGTGGTCCTGCCTGCGTGCTTTGCCAGTGTTATAGCCTCGCGCGAGACCTCAAGCCCGTAATCCTCAAGCACTTTTGCAAGTTCGATGCCTGCTCCTTCACTGACCCTGTCAGCTCCTGCCTTCCTGATGATGCGCTCAACCGGCGCCAGTGGAAGTACTGGCGGTACCTGCTGTGTCATTTATTTCACCTCGTTATTAAAATCTACGAATCTTTTTATAGGAAAATAAAAGTATATATACTTTTTCAGGGAGAACGGATTATTATAAACCGAATAAATACCGTTTTATCTGGATTCGGGTGAAACGGGGGGCTGCACTGTTATGTGGGAACCCGTAGTGCGGCTTTAGCGCTCGCAGCTATGAAATCCCGCACAAGTTTTGCGCCAAGAAGCGCAGTTCCGCCTGAATCGTATTCAGGCGCTATCTCTACAAGATCGAAACCCACTATGTACGGCGCAAGGCAGGCTATTACTGCCCTTACATCGCGCGGGGTTATGCCGTAAGGCTCAGGCGTCCCCAGCGCAGGGGCGTACGCCGGGTCTATTGCGTCCATGTCGATGGACAGATAGACTGGTCCCCTGATAGAATCGCGAAGCTCATTCACAACGCTCTCTATGCCCGCCAGGATAACGTCCTCAGAGGTGAACATTTTGATCCCGCTCGCTTTAACATGCTCAAATTCCTCGCGCGTCCCGCTCCGTATGCCTATGGAGGCGTATTTCCGTGTCACATCCTCGATGATGTGCCTTGAGATGCACGCATGGCTGTTCCTCTCACCCTCATACTCCCGCCGCAGATCAAGGTGCGCGTCAAGGACCACGCATGCAAGATCGGGATACTTCTTCTTGCAGGCTTTAACAAATGGAAGCGTGAGGGAATGCTCGCCGCCGAGCATCACGGGGATTTTCCCGTCGCCGACGTAATTATCGGCCTGGACAGATATCATATCCAGGGTATCATCGATGCCCTGAGCGACATCCAGGTCGCCTGCGTCGTGGATAGAGACGTCCAGCAGGTCGATATCGAACAGGTAGTTATACGTCTCGAAATTATAGGAGTTGTTCCTCATCTCCTGCGGTGCATACCTGCTGCCGAGCCTGAAGCAAGAGGTGCTGTCAAATGGCACCCCGCATATCACGTAACGCGCGTTTTTGTAATCGGAGTTTGCATCAGCAAAAAAAGCTTTGTTCATCTATGTACGCATGTCAATTCTCATTTTTCCCATAGAGATCAGGTAGGATATATCTTTTCCGGGTGCTAATTTACCTTTGAGATCTTCGGGTATCTTAAGTTCCAGCGTGGAGTAATCCGCAAGGTCCATTATCTGTACTACGTCGCCTGAAACCGAGAGTACCTGCCCTGATTTCCTCTCTACTACAGGGACGTATATCTTATCGGTAACCGGGGCTATGATCGACCGTTTGACGCCGTCAAATATGCCGATGGCATCTATCCTGGATTTTGCAGAACCGTGCTTCCCGGTCTTGGAATGGGTCATGCTTTTAATGATACACGGTTCCTCGTCTATAAGGACGTACTTTCCTTCTTTTAATGAGCGTACTTCAATTTGTTCCTTCATTGCAATTCTCCTGGCTCCTGAATAGCTTCTATCATAATAAATATGTCGTTTTATTGTATAACCACACAGCCATATCAAAATATTAAAGATACATAGAGGATATTAAATCCTGTAAGGAGGAGTTAAAAATGGTCTATACCCCGGAAGAGATAGTTGAGATGGCTGATCGGCTGATGAAAGATATTGCGGATTCGACAAGGGATATCGTGGAATCAAGGGAAGCTACCGATATTACAATGTCGACAAATTTCGTAGACAGGTGCGCCGGAATTCTCAAAAACCTGGCTGAGAGCGTGGCTGAGCTTCATGCGCGGGTAGATGTGCTTACGGAGAAAGAATAACTGCCGCAGAATCCCGACCGCTGAATGAAAAGCTAAACCATAAAAATGAAAGAGATAGCCTTCATTGACGGCAAAACAACAATCAGAATAAAAGATGACCGGTTAGGAGCATACCTTGAGAGAATTGAGGCGGCTGGCTACATGATAAGGGCAAATAAATGTAAGATCTGGGAAGGGTTCAGGGACATACTGATGATAGGTAAACCTGCGGACTTTAATGAGTTCTTCAGCGGAAAAGCAAGCCTAAAAGAGGTCGTTAAGCAATCTCCCCTGATATACCGCCTTCTTTTTGATGACAGGGAGATGGTACTGTACCTCCTTGATAAGGATCGCTAACTTGCAGATGCACCGCGGACATTAAAGTTATCATCTTGAAAGATTATTGTTATTTGGAGTGTTTAGCATGCTGTACAAAAGAATCTCTGAGCTTACCCAGGATGATATTGAGAGGATTATACCGAGAGACATGGACTTTTTTAGAGTCATGGGAGACGTGAGCGAGATAATAGAGGATGTCAAAAGGGAGGGCGATGATGCCCTGAGAAGGCTTACGAAGAAATTTGACGGGGCGGACATACTTGAGCTTGAGGTTGAGGACATAGAGATCGAGAACGCGTATGAGACCGTTCCTCCCGAGACTATCGAGGCGCTTGAGAACGCTGCCTTAAACATAGCAGCATACCACGGAAGCCAGGTCGGGGAAGGGCTATCCCTTACAGAGGTCGAGCCAGGTCTTATCATGGGGTACAAAATGACCCCTATAGCAAGCGTAGGCGCCTACGCGCCAGGCGGGGACCTCGCATATCCTTCCACAGCCCTGATGACCGTGATACCGGCAAAGATCGCTGGCGTCATGGAAGTGACCGTATGTACGCCGCCGGGTAAGAACGGGACGATCAACCCGCTGACCCTGGTAGCTTCGGACATGGCAGGCGCGGACAGGATATTCAAGGTCGGGGGAGCGCAGGCGATAGCGGCCATGGCTTTCGGGACAGAGACCATCCCGCCTGTGGATAAGATAGTAGGACCGGGCAGTGAATATATCTCAGCAGCAAAGATGCTTGTCCGAAGTACGGTCGAGATAGATTTCCCTACAGGTCCCTCGGAGATCGTCATCCTTGCTGACGGAACAGGGGATGCAGACTGGGTCGCGGCGGATATGATCGCCCAGATAGAGCATGACCCGAAAGCCACAGCCATACTGATCACGACCTCTACCGAGCTTGCAGGTAAGGTGAAAAAAGAACTCGGGGCACAGGCAAAAACCCTGCCCAGGAAAGATCTCATCGAGAAGTCCCTGGAGCACGCTGCCATCCTCATAGCCGACAGCATGGATGAAGGCATCCTGACCTCGGACAGGCTTGCACCGGAGCATCTGCAGATAATGGTTACCGACCCCCTGGACGTCCTCCAGAAGGTGCAGCATGCCGGTTCCATCTCCGTGGGAAGGTACGCTCCTGCGGCTGCCGGGGATTATGCCTCAGGCACAAACCATGTGCTTCCCACAGGAGGATACGTGAGAATGGTCTCAGGTCTTAATGTGAACCATTTCATAATAAGATCAAGCGTGCAGATTATAAATGAGCAGGGACTGAGCAGCCTGAGAGATACAATAACCAGGCTGGCTGGCGCCGAGGGATACCTGGGTCATGTTGCTTCTGTGGAGAAAAGGTTCAGGGGATGAAGGCAAAAATGGAGGTTATTTTTTCCTCCACCTCACACCGGTCTTTGTGTCCTCAAGGACGATGCCCATCTCCCCAAGCTTTTTCCGTATCTCATCAGCAAGCTTAAAGTCCTTCCTCTTCCTGGCTTTCTCCCGTTCCTCGATAAGCGCTTCGATCTCCCCCGAAAGCTCTCCTTTTTCTTTAAGGGTCAGAAGACCTAAAACAGTATCAAACCTGAGCATAAGCTCATATGCAGCCTTCGCTGCTTCGGTGCTGAGGCTTGCGTTCTCAAGCGCAAGATTGATTTTCCCGACAAGCTCAAAGATGGCTGCGAAGGCTCCGGGCGTATTGAGGTCGTTATCCATCTCGCTCTCAAACCTCTCCCCTGTCCCTCTGATAAGCGATGTGATCTCCTCATCCTCCCCTGACTCAGACCTGTAGTCCCTGAGACGCTCCACGAACTGGTTCAACCTGTCAAGGGTATTCACAGCATACTGGATGGATTCCCAGGTGAAGTTAAGTTTTGACCTGTAGTGCGAGGAAACGAACAGGTACCGCAGAGCAAGAGGATCGTAGCCACTGTTCATCACGTCCCGCAGGGTAATGATGTTCCCCAGGCTCTTGGACATCTTCTTGTTATCAACGAGCAGGTGCTCGCAGTGCATCCAGTACCGCACGAACCTCTGACCGGTAGCAGCCTCGCTCTGCGCTATCTCGTTCTGGTGGTGGGGAAAGATGTTATCGATGCCGCCTGTGTGTATGTCTATCGTCGTGCCAAGGTATTTTATCGACATGGCTGAGCACTCGATATGCCAGCCGGGTCTGCCCTCCCCTATATCCGTCACCCAGAAAGGCTCACCCTCCCTCTTCTCCTTCCACAGGGCGAAGTCGCGCACATCCTCTTTTTCATACTCGTCAGCTTCAACTGTAGCTCCTGGCTTTATGTGCGAGAGGTCTACCCTCGCCAGTTTTCCGTAATCTGAAAACTCACCGACCTTGAAATAAATGGAGCCGTTCTTCCTGTAAGCGTAGCCTTTATCAAGCAATATCCTGACCATGTCAGCCATTTCTTTTATGTGTTCCGTGACCCTGGGGTAGACATCTGCCCTCCTGATCCGAAGAAGGTCTATGTCCTCAAAAAAAAACCTGATGTATTTATCAGTGTATTCCCTGAGGCTCACGCCCTGCTCGCGTGATGCTTTTATGGTCTTATCGTCCAGGTCGGTTATGTTCATGACCTGCCTGGCAGTATAGCCCTTGAACTCAAGATAGCGCCTGAGCACGTCCGCAAAAACGTAGGCGCGGAGGTTGCCGATGTGGGCGAAGCCGTACACTGTGGGACCGCATGAATATATTCCCGCGAAGTTATCCTTAAGAGGAAAGAACTCTTCTTTTTCTGCGGTTAATGTATTGTAGAGCCTCAGAACCATTTTTATTTTAAACCATGCTAAATACTATCTCTGCCTATCTGCTTAACAATATCACTTGCGCTGATTATGCCTGCAGGCTTTGCAGGATCGCTTAAATCCTTGCCGAACACCAGCAGCCTGTGGATATGGTGCTTCTGCATCGTTTCAGCAGCCTTCTCAAGTGTCGTTTCAGGCTTGATAGCTTCCACGTTAGGGGTCATTATCTCCTCTGCGGTCATAAGCTCCCAGTTCCTTTTCCCGAAGTGGCGGAGAACGTCGCATTCTGCGACTATACCCACTATGCCCCGCTCCGGGTTCTCAACCGCGACCCCGGATACATTCTCGCGCGCCATGACCTTTGCGATTTCCCTGATCGAAAGCGTTGATGCGATAGTGATCACGTTCTTCGTCATTATGTCCTTAATGGTTTTTTCTTTCCTTCTCAAGTTTTTTGCCCCCTCGTATGTTTGGTAGTCCTGGATTAAATAGATGTCGCAAGCTTAATATGTATCGATATTATTTTAAAACCACGGAGGGCACAGAGATCACAGAGAAACACTTTCACCCTGCTCTTACCAAAGGACTTTAGATATAGCTGTAATATATCAATTATATGGATGGTTATGGTAAAAAGAAAGAGCTTCGCCACGACAGGCATACGGTATCATTGCTTACCGACCACATGGTGATAACACCAAAGTACCGCGGGAAAATCCTTACCGGTGAGGTTGGTTTTGTTGCAGAGGCTGTTATAAGAGGGACGTGCGCGGAGATGGGTATTAAGATTATAGACATGGCTGTGAACGTTGATCATGTACACATGTTCTTTCAGTACCCTCCTAAGTATTCCCTGAGCTATATAGCTAAGAAAATCAAAAGAAGATCAAGCAGGATATTGAGACAGGAGTTCCCGCATCTTCGGGACTGGTGTGAAGGTCATCTCTGGTCTTCGGGTTGCTACCATGGCTCGGTTGGACAGGGCTGGGAAGTGGTTGAGAAATATATCTCTTCCCAAAATTGCGCTGACAGAGAGAAAGGTATATAGGCAAAAAACGTTATCAAGCCCTGTACCCTTCAAGTACGGGGTATAGTGACTGAAAACGATACTCTTATTATGCTCGTATGGACAATATGAAACCGGAATGAGATTCTCAAAACTATGAGATAAAAATCTTTTCGGAAATCTTAAATAATACAAAATCATTGAAAAAACGAGGTAATTTCCTCGAATTGGTGATATATCAATACAGGTGTGCACTAAATTACGCTCTACTTGAGCTTATTACACACTACAATGATAAATCGCCTTTTTTTAAAGGTGAAATCGAAAAAATATTAAGAGATTTTATGAAAAAGGAGTGATGGAGATGAAAAGTAAATATACAAATCTAATTACTGCAAGGAAGAAAATAAGAATGGGAAATTTAAGTAACTTGGAAAGGTTATTTGGACTCTTTCTCATAGGACTGTTGATGTTCCTGCCAGTAAGTACATCCGCAGAGTCTATACTTGCCACGCCGTTTATGGTGCCAGGGGGTGGTGTGCCTGGAGATGTTTACCTTTTTAAGTTCGAGGGAACGGGTCCTCTCACTGAATTACCATCTATCCCACAAAATCAAACTGAACATCCAAGCTACGTTGCATTCAACTCGATGGGTGAGCTCTTCGTGGCAAATTACTTTGGAAATAACATCTCGCGCTTCATTCGGGATATAGATGGTAATTTCAAACCCAGTGGCACAATCACCGGAAACGGGCTCTCAATGGTGACCGGACTCGCCTTCAGCCCATCTGGTGAGCTTTTCGCCGCGAACTACCCGACTGGATTAATTTCGAGGTTCACTTTCGATGCCAATGCAACTTGTTCCTATATTAGTCCCATCATCGGAACTAAACAATATAATATTCACAGATATTAAAATAAATCCTTAAGCATCCCATCTAATCATAGCTCTGATGATACAGAGGGAACAAGTTCTAAGATTTCTCCAACAAAAGCAAGAGACAGAAGGTGGATATTCCGGAACTGACTTGACGAGACTTGCAGAAATATTGCAGGTTACTTCAAGGGGGCTTAAAAAGAGAATATCTTCTTGGATAAAAACAGACAAAGCATTCTCCCAATTCATCTACCTTGGTAAGGAAGAACCGCCAATCACTCTTTTCGAGTTTTTCAAGATCGAGCAAGGACTTGAATCAAATCCAATTCAAGTTAAAAAAGGATTGTATGATGATATTCAAGAAGAAAGAAGGGAAAGAAATAAGAAACCATTATCGAAAAGCACATTTTATAGAAACACAAATCAAAAAATGCTCTCAATGTTTGGTTCAGATCAAGATAATTGGTTCAAAGCCAAAGAAATTCCATTCCCTGAAAACTTTTCCCTTGAGAAAAATCGGGAATCCCTAAAGACCATATTCACATTTTCAGACTTGAAAATATATGGCGGAGCTGATATCGAAGGAATTCATAAACGTCTTGTCGAAGCAAAAGAGGCATTTTCCATATATAATGTCAGTGCAAATCGATATTACCCAGAAATTTTATCCAAAAGAAAATTCTTGAAAAAGCTCCTGAACTCTATTCCCACAAACCAGCAGTTAGAGGCTCAAGCAAAATTGATTTTTCAAATACAAGCGTCATATATTGTTGAATGTAATGATCTTCTTATTGTTGAACTTCTCCATAAACATGGACGTACAATACAATCAGATAATGCATCGAGGCAAAAAGTTGAAAATAAACTGCGTGAGGATTCTTTGAATGCATTTCGCAACGAATTCAAGGATTTAGATGATTCTGCTAAAATAGATGCCAGAGATATAAAAAAACATTCAAATGTGCAAATAGAAGAGGAAATCCTTGCACGAATGAAATTATTAAGAAATCACACCGAAGCATATCGAACAATACTGAAAATCCTTAATGATCTTACAAATAATATGACAACTGGAGTCAAATTCCAGAGAAATGAAGTAAAAACTGTTTATAAATTAGCTACCGGAGAACTGACCTGGGACAAATTGGACGAACAAGGAAAAAAGTCAATAACCTGGAAACCCGATTTATCGAAGGCTATCGATCTCAATAATGTAGATGTAGTACCGCTTATCGCCATCAGTAGACTCATTGATTATATTAGAAAAGGCAAAATCACTTTCGATGAAAGTTATTATTTTCAGGACATCGGTGAACGTCTAAGAAATGTTCAGTTGAACTTGAATGATTGTTACTTAACTCCTGAAATTTTGGATCAACTTATTGCATGTACTTATCCAATAAATGGTTTTCCGCAATCTGATATTCCAACTACAGAATTAGAACCGCCAGATGATGAATTTCCAACAAAATGGATTGATCTATCTGATATTCTGAGAGAAGTTTCAGCTTATATCCGAGGCTCAAATCCTTCATGGTTCAAAGAGCATGATGAATTGTTCAAAAAACAAACAGATGGCCTATTCTGGATAGAGTACACAGAAGAAGAATTTGCCAAGCGACTTTATGATTCCATTGGTTTCTTAGG
>Ga0209749_1001908_pt1 | contig 15858 bp, 15 predicted proteins | sample EPASupsiteSAE347_FD_187267 | JGI IMG/M metagenome (GOLD analysis project Ga0209749, IMG submission 187267) | Bioremediated contaminated groundwater from EPA Superfund site, New Mexico - Sample SAE3-47 (SPAdes) (version 2) | ecosystem: Environmental > Aquatic > Deep subsurface > Groundwater >... | reverse complement strand
TTCAAGCAGCTTACTACCAGGGGGTGAAGCACGAAAGGAATACCTCTTGTGCTTCGCACCCGGGCAACAAGTTGCCCGGGCCACCCATGGGAGCGTTGGAACGAGGGGGGGACGAATTTATGGCGCGGTGATCTAGCGCGTTCGACAAGTGACCAAACAACGCCTTCATCAACAAACCTCGCACAGCAACCCGCCACTACGCTCCACCCCCTCATTAAGACGCTCCACCCCTGCGACAGAATCATCATTGGGTGCAGATCTTTTGGAGCAACGGTCAAGTCCGAGAGCCTGACGGCGTAAACCCGGGCCGCGCAAAGAATCGCAGCCTACTGAACATTACTCCAAAAGATGTGCTTTCCTCCTCTCCTGTTGTCTGAACTCGAATTAAACGAATTTCTCGAATTGGTCGGATTGAACCCATCTGACTAATCCGACCAATTCGTTCAATTCGAGAAATTCGTTTAATTCGAGTTCAGACAACAAGAGCCGGTGTTGCTCCAAAAGATCTGCACCCATCATCATTCCTGGATCGTCAGTCCAAATCCCTAATGTGATTTAGCCCCATCTGTGCGCTTGTTCTTTGCATAGGACAAATCCTCATAAGAGAGCAGATCAAAGGTGATGTGCGGCAGGGATCTTCCTGCCTGAAGTCAGGCAGACTGGGGAGAACGATCATAAATAATGTGCCCAAAAGATCGAATGCGGTGTATTTTGGTAGTCTGCAAAAGTAGTTGCTGCATAGAGGCGTAGCGACTAGACTCAGGACCCTATCGAGGATGAAGATGCCGGGTGAGGAGATCAAGCTGGGAGCATTGACCGAGGCCGATACATGCCGGCTATTCGTCACGCCCATGCTGCATGTCGCAGGGTGGGGCAGGAGCCCTTACCTCATCGGAGAACAGCGCACCTTCACCGATGGGCGGATTATGGCAGCCGGCGGTGTGGTTCGGCGCGGTAAGCAAAAGCGAGCCGATTACCTTCTGTTCTATCGCCGCGACTTTCCCATAGCGGTCGTTGAAGCCAAGGAGGCCGGCCGACCTGCTGAGGACGGTGTTCAGCAGGTTAGAGAATACGCCGAGATACTGGGCATCAAGTTTGCCTATGCCACCAATGGGCATCGTGTCATTGAAATCGATTACCTGACCGGGAAAGAAACGCGGATCGAATCCTTCCCGACACCCGAAGAGCTTTGGCAGCGCCTGTCCGGAGCAACAGGGCTTTCTAAAGAGTCAGCAAAACACCTCCTGGAACCTTTCAACCTCACTGCCGGAAAGGTTCCTCGCTACTACCAACAAATCGCCATTCAGCGTGTGATCGAGGCGATTCTAAGCGGGAAGCCCAGGGTGCTGGTGACGATGGCAACGGGCACCGGCAAGACGGCCGTCGCCTTTCAGGTGTGTTGGAAGCTCTGGAAGAGCCGTTGGAATCGCACAAGTGAGTATCGTCGCCCCAAAATTCTCTATCTTGCCGACCGGAACATACTGGTCGATGACCCCATGGCCAAAATGTTTGCGCCCTTCGGCGAAGCCCGCCATAAGATCACATCCGAGGACACAAGCCGGAGCCGGGACATGTACTTCGGGATCTACCAGGCGCTTTCATCGTCCGCGAGCGAAGTGTTCCGCCAATACCGCCCCAACTTCTTCGATCTCATCATAGTCGACGAATGCCATCGCGGATCGAGCCGTGCCGACAGCGCCTGGCGGGAGATCCTCGAGTACTTCTCACCTGCCGTGCAGTTCGGGATGACGGCCACTCCCATCCGTGAGGAGGAGCGCGACACTTTCGACTACTTCGGCAACCCGATCTACACCTACTCGCTTCGTCAGGGAATTGAGGACGGCTTCCTCGCCCCCTATCGGGTTCACCGCGTCATCACCACGGTTGATGCCGCTGGCTGGCGCCCCTCGAAAGACGAGCTCGACCGCTACGGCCGCCCCATTCCAGATGAGGAATATCAAACTCCCGATTTCGAGCGGCTGGTCGCTTTGCGAGCACGCACCCAGGCCATTGCAGCTCACCTGACCAATTTTCTTAAGGGGACAAACCGCTTTGCCAAAACCCTCGTCTTTTGCGTCGATCAGGAGCACGCAGCCGAAATACGCCAGGCACTGGTGAATCTCAATAGCGACCTTGTCACGCGCTATCCCGATTATGTCTGCCGTGTGACGGCGGATGAAGGTTCTGTCGGACTCTCCCATCTTTCCCGCTTTCAGGATGTGGACCGGGTCACACCGGTTATTCTCACTACATCACAACTTCTCACTACGGGTGTCGACGCCGAAATGGTTAAAAACGTGGTGCTGGCCCGCGTCGTCGGCTCCCGCCCTGAGTTCAAACAGATCATCGGCCGAGGAACGCGGCTCAAGGTGGACTACGGCAAGGAATACTTCAGCATTCTAGATTTTACGGGCACGGCCACGCGCCATTTTGCCGACCCCGATTTTGACGGTGAGCCTGCCCGCATTGAAGAAGCTCTGATCGATGAGGCTGGTGAACTGGTGAGCGCCACTGAAACCGTGCCCGAAGCCCCTGCTGAAATTGCATCCGACATGGAGGCAACCGAATATGAAAAGCCTGATGAGCATCTCACCAATGGAAGCATACTCCTTGACGATACGGTAGCCGAGCCCCGCAAGTTCTATGTCGATGGCGGCAAAGTCGAAGTGATCGGCCACCTTGTCTATGACCTGGACGAAGACGGGAAGAAGCTACAGGTTGTCAATTACACCGAGTATTCAGGCCGGGCGCTTCGCTCGCTCTTTCCAAGGAGGGAGGATTTCCAGTCCGCCTGGGCCAATCCGGATACTCGCACGGAGGTCCTGCGCGAGCTGACCGAGCGAGGCATCAGTTTCGCTGAGCTCTCCGCAGTAAGCGGTCAACCTGATGCTGATCCATTCGACCTTCTCTGTCACCTTGCGTGGAATGCTCCCCTCTTGACCCGCAGACAGCGGGGCGAGCGGACAAAGCAGGCCACCCGAGATCTTTTAGCCCGTTATGGATCTACCGCTCGGGAGGTTCTCTCCATTCTCCTCGACAAGTACATCGAGCAGGGCATCCTGCAGTTCAACCAGATTTCGGAGCTCTTGAAAGTGCAGCCCCTCGATAGCTACGGCAAGCCGTCCGAAATCGCCAACCGTTACTTCGGCGGCATTCAGCCCATGCGGGAAGCCATCAATGAGCTTCAGGCCGCCTTGTACCAATAAAGAGAGATTTACATGGTTCGTACCAGAAAGACCAAAGCACCGCTCACAACCGCTCAGCAGCTTTCGGCGCTCATCAAATCAGCCAGGGACATCCTTCGAAAGGACAAAGGACTCAATGGGGACCTCGACCGCCTTCCGCTCCTCACCTGGGTGATGTTTCTCAAGTTCCTCGACGATCTCGAAGCCCTGCACGAGGATGAGGCGGCCCTTGACGGTCGCTCCTATGAGCCGATCATCGAGCCTCCCTATCGCTGGCGCGACTGGGCGTCTCGCGAGGACGGAATCAGCGGTGATGAGCTTCTTGCCTTCATCAACCAGGATACCACCGTCCGCCCTGACGGTTCTTCAGGTCAGGGGCTCTTCCACTATCTCCGGAGCCTTGCCGGCACAGGGGAGAAGGGCAGCCAGCGCGAGGTAATAGCAAACGTGTTCGGTGGAGTGCAAAACCGCATGGTGAGCGGCTATCTTTTGCGCGACATCATCAACAAGATCAACGGCATTCACTTTAGCGCCAGCGAGGAGATCCACACACTCTCTCATCTTTATGAATCCATGCTGCGGGAGATGCGCGATGCCGCAGGCGATTCCGGAGAGTTCTACACTCCGAGGCCCGTGGTGCGGTTCATGGTCCAGGTCACCGACCCAAAGCTCGGTGAAACCGCGCTTGACCCCGCCTGCGGAACTGGCGGATTTCTGGTCGAATCCTTTGACCACATGACCGGGCAGGTGAAGACCCCCGAAGACCGCCGCACACTCCAGTTCCACAGCCTCTTCGGCCAGGAAGCCAAGCCTCTCCCCTATATGCTCTCTCAGATGAACCTGCTCCTTCATGGCCTGGAGGCTCCGCAGATATCATACGGCAATACCCTGACACAGAAGCTCTCCGATATCGGCGACCGCGACAGAGTAGACGTCATTCTCACCAATCCACCTTTTGGCGGCGAGGAAGAGGCGGGCATCAAGGCCAATTTTCCGGCTGACCGGCAGACGGCTGAAACGGCATTGCTTTTTCTCCAATACATCATGCGCAAACTGAAACGGACCGGCCGGGGCTCGGAAAAAGGCGGCCGGGCAGCAGTCGTAGTTCCCAATGGGATCTTGTTTGGTGACGGTGTCTGCGCCCGCATCAAGGAAGAGCTGCTCCGCAATTTCAACCTGCACACCATTGTCCGCCTGCCTCAGGGGGTCTTTGCACCCTACACCGACATTCCCGCCAACCTCATCTTTTTCGACCGCCAGGGTCCCACAGGGGAGATCTGGGTCTATGAGCTCCCTCCGCCCCAAGGGCGCAAGAAATACAGCAAGACCGCTCCCATTCAATACGAAGAGTTTACCCCGTGCCTTGATTGGTGGAAGAAGCGGGAGGAGAACGGACGTTCTTGGCGAGTCGATTTTGCAGCCATAAAGGCCGACGCTCTTTCACGGGCCGAGCCGCTGTGGAAACAGGCCGAGGCCGAGCGTCAGGCGGCAGCTCAGTGCGCTGGCCGTCTGCGCGAGATCGATCTCGAGCTCACCGCCTTGAACGGCACAGTGGGAAAGTCTTCGAAAATATCCGCCCTTCATGCTAAACAGCAGGCCCTCAATGCACGGAGGCAGGCACACGAAGAAGCCTTGAAGAACGCCCAGCGAGAAGGTGATGCCGTTTACTGGCCTATCTACAACCTCGATTTCAAAAACCCGAACGGCAGGGAGACAATGGAGTATGTTCCTCCCGAGAAGCTGTTGGCCCGGATGATCGAAAATGAGCGGGAAGCAGCGGCTTTGCTCTCAGAGATTGCCGCCCTGGTGAGGGAAGACGTATGACGGAAAAGCTTCGTCCACCCAGCTTGCCCGGGTACGACACATTCCATGCCGGTGTTGTCGAACTGCTCGAATCCGTGAAGCGCCTTGCTGCACGTTCCGTCAATGCCCTCATGACCGCAACCTATTGGGAGATCGGGAGGCGTATCGTCGAGGCCGAGCAGGGGGGAAAGGAGCGGGCTGAATACGGCGAGAAGCTCATCGCCCGACTGGCGCACGACTTGACCGTCCGGTTCGGACGTGGATTCGGGGTGGTCAACCTTAGCCAAATGCGCCGTTTCTACCAGACCTGGCCATTCGAGGCAATTCTTCAGACACTGTCTGAAAAATCTAGGGAATTCGGCTCTAAGGCTCAAATAGTTCAGACACCGTCTGAAGAATCGTTACGCGAGAGAGCGCCGGTATTGCCCCCGGAGTGCGGCCAAATCCCAATTTGTCTCGCAGCAGTTAAAGGAATGAATGACTTTAGTGTGATCGCCCGGCGCTTCCCCCTTCCCTGGTCGGCTTATGTTCGACTGCTTTCAGTAAAAGATCCCGCAGCCCGCACCTTCTACGAGACCGAGGCGCTGCGCTGCGGCTGGTCTGTGCGGCAGCTCGACCGTCAGATCAACAGCCAGTTCTACGAGCGTGTCGCTCTCTCGCGGAACAAGGCTGCGATGTTGGAGAAAGGGGAAACGTCTCTCTCGGAGGATATCATGACTCCAGAGGCAGCGATCAAAGACCCCTACGTCCTCGAATTCCTCGACCTCAAGGACGAGTACTCCGAATCGGATCTCGAAGAAGCTCTTATTCACCGGCTCGAAGACTTCCTGCTGGAACTGGGCGACGATTTTGCTTTCGTCGGCCGACAGCGTCGCCTGCGTGTTGGCGATGAGTGGTACAGGGTGGATCTGCTCTTCTTTCACCGCAACCTCAAGGCACTCATTGTGATCGACCTCAAGATCGGCAAGTTCACCCATGCCGATGCCGGGCAGATGCACCTGTATTTGAACTACGCCCGTGAGCACTGGATGCGCGAAGGCGAAAACCCTCCGGTCGGACTCATCCTTTGCGCCCAAAAGGATGCCGCCGTAGCTCACTATGCTCTGGAAGGGCTTCCCAACAAGGTGCTTGCTTCCGAGTACAGGACTACCCTGCCCGACGAGGCTCAACTCGCCGAAGAACTGGTGAAGGCACGTCGTCTTCTGGAATCGCGACACACGATGAAGGGAGACAAGAAATGAGTCAGTGGCCCAAAGTCAGGCTTTCAGAATGCCTTCAGCCAACCAACGATATTGTTTCGGTCCAACGCGATCAGGAATACCCGAACTTTGGCATCTACAGCTACGCACGTGGATTGTTCCGCAAGCTTCCAATCAATGGACTGGCGAGCAGCGCCAATACCCTGCGGCGTGTACGCAAAGGACAGTTTATCTACAGTCGCCTTTTTGCCTTCGAGGGTGCGTACGGCATTGTGGGAGATGAATTTGACGGCAGCTTCGTCTCGAACGAGTATCCGACCTTCATCTGTGATGAAACCCGGATAATGCCCCAGTACTTGATCGCCTACTTCTCGATGCGATGTGTTTGGGAAGCTGTCGCCAAGGGAAGCAAGGGTCTTGGCGTTCGGCGGCAACGTGTCCAGCCGGAAGAAATACTTGCCCATGAGATCCCTCTTGTTCCGCTTGACGTTCAGTGCTCCATCGTCGCCCGACTCGAATCGGTGGCTGAAAAGCGGAAGCAGGTTGCGGCAAAGCTGGATGCCGTCCAAGCCGATGCAGAGCATCTACTTGCCATTCGGTTCCGTGACATCATTGCGGATACCGACTGGAGGCCCATGGGTGAGGTTGCACCAGTCGTGCGGCGCAATGTGGAAGTTTGCTTCGATCAAAAATACCGTGAAGTTGGTGCCCGGTCGTTTGGCAAAGGCCTTTTTCATAAACCGGATTTTAACGGTGCCGAGGCGACATGGCAGAAGCCAGTTTGGATTGAACTCGGGGACATTGTAATCAGCAACATCAAAGCTTGGGAAGGCGCAATTGCCGTAGCCGGTTTGGAGCACGCTGGATGTATTGCCTCACATCGTTACTTAACCTGTGTACCTGATCCAAACAGAAGCACTGCTGACTTCTTGTGCTACTACCTGTTGTCACCCGATGGATTGGATCAGGTTGGTTTGGCATCACCCGGAACAGCAGATCGTAACCGCACATTGAGCCAGGCCTCGCTTGTAAACATAAGAGTTCCTCTTCCACCGCTTGAGCATCAGCACGCTTTCAACTCACTACAAGCCAAAGTTGCTGAAATGATGGCCAAACATACCGACATCCGCAGGGATCTTGAGGCACTCTTTCCCTCCATGCTGGAGCGAGTATTCCATTCAGAGATGTCCTCACCATGAGCGATTGTGCTTTCCTGCTGGCATTCTGGGATCTGGCCATAGTCGGAGGCAATCCTGAGATAGCTCGAATCGAGAATGCCGTTACACTCAACTGCGAGGAGCTTCATTCAGGCTGTGGTGCCGAGCCCAGCGAGTTGACATAGCAGAGCTCATTCTTTACGAAAACCATTTAGCTCGCTGTATCGCGTCTTCAGCTATTCTACCAGAGCTGCATAAATTCCTCCCACCGGAACCTTTTGCCCACGACGACACATGCCGGAGGTATGAACGGCCAGCGGAAGAAGAGGCAGCAATGTCGGCCAACTTCTTGAAGATGTATTCGTCTTTGGTGATCTCAAGAAACTCGTGAGGCGGTAAGCTACGGTTGAGGAACAGTCTGACGACGCCCAGCCTGAGCCTGTGAGCTCGATCCCAGCTATTCCACCATGACAGCTCAGGTAATTCCCGCTCCAACATGGACCATTCTTCTTTGCCACTCCAGGATCTCATGAGATCGTTGTGGACAATGTCGAACGAAGAACAGACCAGTGATCCAGGTTCCGGTGAAGCACCACTCAATGCACGCGCCAAGAGGAAGGCGTAAAAACCGAAAGTTCTGTCCCCGAGATCTCCTCGTATTGAAGCAAGTGCATGGACCCACTCATCCCGGCTCCCGGAAATGGAGGGAGAGCGATAATTGACCAGGGTAGCGATGAACGCAAGCGTTTCTATGTCCCGTAAATCTGCCTGGGCAACAGATGTAATGAGGAGCTCCGGATGCTTTCCGGCCTCAATAAGCCATCGTCTAACCCACTGACGATCCTTCGCACTGTGCTTGTCATAATACTCAACGGCCGCGTTCACCAATACCTGCCCGAACGCATCGATGGCAATCTGGGGCAAATCGGCGTTATCGGCCTCTAACATGGCATCCATAGTTGCTGAGTCCGGATTGCCGCGAACCGAAAGAGTCTCTATTGCACGTTTGGGAATAGGTGCCGGCGAATCCCAAACTAAAGGGGAAGCAGCCAATTTCGTATTAGCCGTGAGAACAGCACAGAACACATCGGCATTGCCGCCCGCACCACTCAGGGCTTCATCCGGTTGCATGAGTCCAGCCGCTGCGGTCGCAACTAAACGTTCGACCTTCGATTCAGCACCGAAAAGAGGCCAAATATCCGCAGGGCTATAACGCCAGATCATCGTTGCAAATTTCAGGATTTCGTCCTCATCTGTTCCTTCTGCCGGCAAGAGCGATAAGTTCCTGACGATGAACTGGATCACAGAAACCTGGAGAGCGGCCGAAGGGGTAGAAAACCGTGCCACCTCATGCATCAGGCGCAGTGAGAGACTGGCGATAGCTGGGTGGATTTCCTCAACTGCAGCGACGGCGGAAACAACATCAACGTCGGGACTGTTTTCGAGTGCTTGCCATACTTGAACGAGAGGCTTGAACGCGGCACGTCCGTTTTCAGTTTCAGCGCCGTATCTCCACAGAAATTTTCGCAAAAGGCTGTCCGGGTTTTCGGAGACAATATCTTTCGCTACAGATGCCGTCCACTGATAGGGTGGCTCCGGTACAGGGACTGAAGTATCGACCCAGTGCCCTGGATTCTTTCCGCTATTCCTGCGACGAATGCTTCGCTTCTGTGGGCTGAATTGAAGGTCAAATGGCTCGTCGGACCGAGAACGATCCGATGTGGCCCAAGTGCAAAAGCGAAAATTCCTCTGGAGTCTTGGCCATTGCTGAAGCCATAGTGCCACTGCGATACGATCTGCGGGGATTTCTTCATGTGCTTGAACAAATATACATTCCTTTGGGAGCTCATAAACCGCTTTCAACAAAGCAACTATGTAGCCGCTCGGAAGCTGTGGGTGGCCAATCTTTGGAGTGCTGGCTTCAGCAGTCAAGGGGTGACCATAGGAAAGAATATCTTCCTGGGACGAGCAGGGGCGTTTGAAGAGATCTAGGAGCGATACGCTGCCGATGACAGATAGGTCAGAGAAATCAATCAGGAGTGTATGAGTCCAGACGCATCCCGGGCGTGGCATTTCGGGTGCCAACCAGGTCCGTGCCAGGGCGTATGCTCCCATCTGAGGCAACGGGTAACCGGTAATATAGCCGGCAGGGCCGGGAGCCGCACCTTGGCCCGAGAGATCGCTCAGAGCAAGAAGAGTCTTCGCGGACTGACCATCCAGTTTGATCGACCCTGCCAGCAGTCGATGACCTTCATCGTAGCCATGCAGCAATTGATGGATTCGGATTTTATTGGGTTCCATAGCTATCCGCGGGCGATCAACCACTGAACGGGTATTGTAAGATCGTGTAAAGCGTCCATATGATCACCTTCTACCACCCTTATCCGTTTCGATGGGACATCTTCAGCTTTGAGCCGATCCGAATCAGTTTTAGAATCAAGGTCGCCACCGAGAGCGCTGACTCCGAAAACCTTGACTTTCGAAAAACTCCCGCTACAGCACAGAAACTGCTGAAGAAGGGGCAGATGCACTCTAAGATAATCGTCAGGCGTCATGCCCGCATCCTCAGCCTTGTCCCAAGCTGAAATCATGACCGCCAACCGTCTGCCATTGCTCCCTAACGGAGGCAGAGTGAGTGATTGAATGATATCGACCAGGATGACCTGTGTCGGTGAGCTCTCAGGGGACCACGGGGTCGGGTTGGTTTGCGGTGGTGTTTCACCTGAGGCTTCAGCCATTTCCTTACAGGTCATGATCTCAAGGGGAGGGCGTATCCTATCTGCATGCAGGAAAAGCATGATGCCGGAAGCTGTCTGTGCCCATTTGGCCGCATCATCTCCGCACGATCGGGTTGACCAAAGGGCTTCCCACGTTTCGCCCGACATATCGGGTACATGAAGATCAATATGGGTTGTGCCGTCTTTGAGATGAATCGATATCTCCTGCACCTCATCCGTAGGAGTGCGGTCGAAAGGGACGAAGCGACTCCATTTTCTTGAAAGCTCATTCAGGTATTCGCGATGCTTGGGCCAGGCCCCTAAACTCAGAGTGGTCGGAACTTCTCTCTGAGAAACCAAATGCCAAAGAGCAGCCAAAAAGGTAGTTTTGCCTGATGCCGGCAGCCCACATAGAAGTATTCTGTTCTCATTCATCTGGGACCTCCATGAGCTGCGCGTAGTCGAAGAAAGCAGCGATCCAGGATCGGACCAGTACTTGATGGCACATAATCGACAAAGCGATGTGGACGGATGCATTCCTCGATAATCTCAAGAACACCAAAACGAGGAGGGACCATGCTGTTTTCAGGGCGGGCAGCAATCTTGAAGGCCTTGATCTCCCCCAACTTCGAGCCGAATCGGATTCGAAAACTCTCGAGCAGAGTGTCAAAATCCTTCATCACTCTCTCACGGAGATCAGACGACATCACAAGATCATACTTCGTCAAAACGATCCCGACTCGATGCCTGCCGCTAAGCGCATTCTCTTCCACCAATGTTTCGAGCAGCACAGAAATGTCAACCTTGACACCGTGACGCTCATCGCCGGCAAGTTTCTCCCCGTCGACCAGAAACAGCACAAGATCAGCCCTTGAGACTTCGTGCAGATCTTCGCAGTCCTCCTGGCTATCAGCTACGGCGGTATAGAATTCACCGGATCGGTCAGAGATCAAAAGATCCACAATGCCGCTGTCTTCTGCATGCAGTGCAAGATGCAGGAATCCAAGCCCATCGGAAACTGGAGTTCGAAGCGTGTCAGGACTCCAGTTTCCACATTCCATACGTGCCCAATGGCAGCGTTCTTCAAAGGCAACGAGAGTCAGCGACCCACCGAAGCTCCAACGATCAAAAGGCCCCTCCTGAAAGGCTGTGTAAATACTCAATCCCAAGGTAGTCTTCCCGGAATTCAATGGGCCAATGATAGTCAGTACACGCGTCGGCCTCCTTCGAAGAACATCGGTTGCCTCCTCGATAGTCAAAATGCCGCCGCTTCCCACCAGAACGTCACTGTGCCTCGTCTCGATCTCGGCATCGGGTGTCATTTCTTCCTGTTTTAGATCCGAGGTATCCGAAACAACCACTGCCGCTTTCTGATGTGGGCACTCGGCAACATCAAAGCCTTCCACGCACTTTCCCGTTTCTGCAATCCTGCAGTCAGGGTTGGGACAGGTCATCTTTTCAATGAGAGTATTACTCATCAGAGTCCTCTGAGAGTGTCATGAGCTTCTGTTCACGGTAGATCTGCAGCGCCAATTCGAGAGGCAGAACTCCCGACTTCTTGCTGATCCCGGCGATCTTGCTCCAAGCTCCTATCCACGTTGTATCGGCTTCCGTCTCAAGAGCACGGAACATCGCAGAGTGCAGCGGGTAGATGGTAGGACAGGGTGCCTCTTTAGGAGCCAATGCTCTCAGCCGTTCCACACCACACGCATTGACAGCTTCAGGAATTGTGAGCTGAGTACTGTCGTCGATCTCCAGACGGTAGAATACCGCCTTGAGCGAAGGGGACTCTGAAAAGACCCGAGTCATTTTCGCAGCCTCTTCGGCGAGAAGAATCGGGCGCGCATTCCTGTCAAGCTCAATGAAAGAAGCATCCCACATCTGGCTCCAGCCACTCACCATCCACCAGAGCATCTGGAGCTCTTCATCTTGAATGGTCAGGAGTTTTTGCAGTGCAGTTATCTCTTCGTTCGTGTTCTTCTGCACCGAATTGAAGAGATTCTCTACGGCAGCCCCCATCTGCTTTAAGGCTTCCTGAAAAGTGGGCAGATCCTGGTTACCGGCCAGAGGTGCCATTGCATTTTCAAAAGCCTTCTTGTTCGAGAACACCTGAAGCTCCGACGTTTCCGGCCGAGTGCGGGCACGAATTCCGTCTAACCTTACCCGTTCCCCGGCCATACCTACCAGGTCGAAATCAAGCTTGGGGGCCCTGGTTTTACAGGCGGATGCCGTAAGAATGGCCAGAGGTACTCCATTGAGGTTGTGCTCACCATCAAGGCAAATCACAGCCAATACACATCCTGCAAGGACCTGTAACTCTTGATCGTTCCCTGTCGATGGAAATGTCTGGTCTATTGTCTTGAAATACTGACGGAAGGTATCGGCATTTTCCATGGAAAAAAGCGGCCGCCCCAAGACGAGGCGTACCAGTTCCATAGCCAGGCTAAAATCGAGTCCTTCAAGAGCTGCTTCGATGCCCTGCCACCGAAGATTGAGAGCTTCTCTATCGTGACCGAATGTGACCGGGCGATACCAGTCGGCAAACTTTTGGTGCATACTCATGCCCTCCTTATTTCATCAAAACCTGGTTCACCGCTTCTTCCAGCTCGTGGATCAACCCAAGATTCCGCGCCCGTTCGAATGCCAGACGATATCGTTGTGTCTCCGGTAGTCGATCATCGCTGGGCTCAAGAAGGTTCAACTTCTGCATAATCTTTCGTCTCTGGCTGGGAGAGAGCTTCCAGAAATCGAATACCAGGTTGCGCTGAGCAACCGCATTTGAAGAGGCGTCCATGTCGCCTGCAGCATGCTGCTTCTCCGTGTTGTTTTCCATAACGTTCATCTCCTCGGCGTTGGTACAAGCAAGCGAGGGACGGCATCTGAGGAGTATTTTGTGCAAGAAAACGTCTTCGTCCTTGCTATTGCGTTTGGCAATGAAACGGTCAGGATCCGACTGCCAGATGCGTAGGTAGCTCTCAGTTTTCAAAAAATACTCATCACCCTCTTCGATGAGCTGCAGTCTTATCAAGTTGTAACCGGGCTCCCAATTCCCCTCTGTGCGGCTGGGATTCACCGAACCAGCAGCCAACCGAATCCCGCGTGTATCTGTGCGGTAACGTTGCCGATGCTTGTGACCAATCAAATGCAGTGCGCACGAGTCCCACAGAGCATCGTCAAGATCATCGTGATCAGCAAGCCACTCGGGCGGGTGATGCAGCATTGCCAATCGTACAACTCCATCATAGGGAGCGAATGCTCTCTGCAAGGCCCCTAAATAGAGCGCACCCTTCACATCATCATCGGGACCCGATAGCAATGTGGTCGTCAATCCGTGAATTATGAGCTTCCAGCCGGGTGCCAGTGGCAGTTCTTCTATCCAAAAAGGAGACTCTGGGGGCAAATCACACCCGAAGGAAGCGGCGAATAAGTTGTATGGATCCATGGGCGTAAGCAGCTCAAGAGCCGTATCTTTATGCAGCAAGGTATCGTGGAGCTCCTTGTCGCGTAGCGGTCCAGGCTCACGCCTGATAATCAACTCTCTAACGGCCTGCACCATACGCCCGCCAGCGATCTTTCTGTCAACATCGTGGTTACCGGGAACTGTATAGATGCCGTCTGGACGGCATCCCGCGACATGAGTGACTTCTGAGAGCCATTTTGCGGCTGCTTCGTATTCCTGCGGGTTGCTTTTGAATGCGATGTCTCCGGAGATGAGGATTGCACTTACTGCACCGAGTCTTTCTCTCATGACGCGGATATCATTCAGCATTGCCTGGCGGATCGGCTGGTCCTGATCGGTCTCCAGGTTGAGGCAGTATGGTTCCCTGAAATGAATGTCCGACAAGTGCAGCAACAAGAGTCCGTCAGACGGTCCGGGGGATCTCATCTCAATTCTCGCTCCATATGTTCATTCCTCTATGAACAGTGTATCCATGAGCATATCTCTGCTGATTCTTCCCGGAATCTGAAAGGCCGTGCATCACACGATGCCCAGGTGAGGGATTTTGTCCACTCGATCAGGCGGTCAAAGAGTAAGAAGAGGGCAAGCTCACCTTCAAGGTCTTTCCATGTCGTGGTAACGCTAAAGAGATCGGAAAGTCCCTTGAAATTAATAGCACAAATTGGAACTACAGGGAAGTGAGGAGGCAGCTCTGTGGCAGGAGGGTGAAAGGCTATAGCTAAAGTGAATGGTGCATGACGTTCCAGGCTGCAAGAGGACCGCGACAAAACCTCCGAAGCTGAAGTGTACATCTTCAGACCTCTATCGAGAGGAACATCGTGTGTGTCTTGCCTCCGCCGAAAGCGGTCTGGAGGTGGATCACGGGGTCACCTCCGCGCGCTGTCGGCCTTTTGATCACGGAGTCGAGCAGCAGCCTCATGCCTTCTGTTAGGGAGGAATTGCAACTTCTCGCCATGGTCTCAACACTTGGGTACCTCTCAGGAAACCGTCCAATCGACATCTCTCATCCGCCCCATTTCAAGCACCTTCGGATGTGCATCGATGGGCTTGATCAGCTGCTTCAACCTCTGTTTGACTCTTGCCGGGTCAATGGCACGCGGGAGCAGTTTAGAGTGTCTGGCCGGTTGTTCAAGATGCAATACGACGTGAAGGGATCTGGAAGTGAGCGCCCTCGCGGCCAATTCCTTCTCGGAGGCATCTCCTGCACTCAGGCGGGCGGGAAGCAACGCAGCCAAGGTGTCTCGAACTTTGAATGCCACTTCATCGGCAAGATCGATGGCCTTCGTCCTGCGGTGCCGGCGGTAGTCTTTGATCTCTATGAGCCACAAGCTCTGATGGGGGCCGATGGCGAGAATATCCAACGATTTTGCTCCACCGCACACATATTGAAACTGCTTTCGGCAGAAGCTCCATTGATCGAATTTCGTAACCTGCCATTCGTCGGGAAATTGAAAAGTGAGCTCACTTTCAATAATCGTAGGCATACCATCACTCCGCATCAAGGAAGCGGTCAGACTGACGCAAGTCTTCATCCAGAGCCGCAATGGAGCCGATGTCATTGACCGTTGCACCCTGCTCCACGATGACACCGTTATCACTCAGCCGGAATCCGAAGAATCTGGTGGCAATCTTCTTGAATCGTAGATCCCGGAGCAGGATGTCGATCTCTCGCATGAGAAACAGGCTGTGCGTCGCTATGAATATCTGGATGTCCTGCATGCAGAGATCCAGGATTGTAATTGCTACCTGCCTGATGAGTATCGGATTCAGATTTGCCTCGGGCTCATCCCAGAACAAAGCCGCCCGCTCACTCAAAGCCCCCGTTGCTATGATTCGCGCCAGCATAGCAAGCCTTCGCAGTCCCTCGGCGACAAGAGGCATTTCGAGCTTATCCTGCCCACGGACCCGAAGGTAAAATCGGCCGTTCTTATCCAGCTCGATCTCACCCCCCATTGCCTTTTCGAGTGGAGTCAACAGTCTTCTAATCTTTTTGTCCTTGAGGTCGCGAAGGAGAGGCGCTCCGAGCAGAAGGCAGGTATCCCGCCAGGTCTCCTCGAACTCCAGATAGTGCCTCTCGTATGTCGGGACAAATCCCGGATAGATGGTCATCAGCTCCCGAGTGGGCATATAAACCGGAGATCCCTTCACCCATCTTTCCGGCACTCTCTCAATGGAGACCTCGGATTTGCTCGAGGAAGCGAAACTGAAGTCGATGTTTAAATCCAATACCCGTGAATGAATTTGGGGCATCAGAGCGAAGCCACTGATTTTCGTTGACTTTTTCATTATTTATCGTAATTGCCATGCTGGGCAAACAGTTCACCTGAAGCTTAGGAG
>Ga0209749_1001907_pt1 | contig 15859 bp, 7 predicted proteins | sample EPASupsiteSAE347_FD_187267 | JGI IMG/M metagenome (GOLD analysis project Ga0209749, IMG submission 187267) | Bioremediated contaminated groundwater from EPA Superfund site, New Mexico - Sample SAE3-47 (SPAdes) (version 2) | ecosystem: Environmental > Aquatic > Deep subsurface > Groundwater >... | reverse complement strand
TCAAATCAACCGGATAGACAAGCGGTTTGCCTTCCACAAAATTGATGATCTCCCGGGCTGCGAACGCGCCGTTGCGCAAGAGGTTCCGGTTTATCGCTCCGGCCACATGCGGGGTAAAAATCACGTTTGGCAGATTCCGCAAAGGGTGATCGACACCTGCCGGCTCGGGATCAGTTACATCGATCATTGCCAGGAATCGGCCGGTCTTTAACTCATTAACAAGCGCTACCTCGTCCACAATGGCGCTCCGGGCGGCATTGATGAAAACGGCATTGTCCCTGATCATGCCAATCAGATTTTTAGTTATCATCCCTTTGGTTGAAGGAGTTGAGGGCGCGCAAATGCTGATATAATCACAGGTTGAAAATATTTCCTCCAGACTCTTTTTCCCAACGTCGAGCGCGGCAGCTTCGTCCGGGTCAAGATAAGGATCATGGACCCAGATTCCGGCCAAATCAAAATTTTTAAGCAGTTTAATCAAATGCCTTCCGACAAAGCCCGCGCCGATAATGCCGACTTTGGCGCGAAACATCTCAAGCGCACGGCCCTCAGATTCCGGCCGCCAGCCCCCGGATTCAACGGAACGCATCATATCCTTCAGTCGTTTTCCCATCATCAGGATGGCGCCAAGAATATATTCCGCCACCCCGATACCGAGCGCCGGCGCGGCGGTGGTGATTTTGATTTTCCTACGGATAAACTCATCGCTGACGATCGGCTTGACCGAGCCGGCGGCATGGGCAACCAGCTTGAGGTTCGGCGCAGTGTCCAACATCTCCTTTTCCAATTTGACGCTCCCCCAACAAGTGATAGCCGTATCGGCTCTGGTAATAATTTCCATCGTATTTGCCGGAGTCATTGTTTCGACCGGCCGGGATATCAGTTCCACTTTTCCGGAAAGCGCAGCAAGCGTTACAGAATCAAATGCTTTTTTTTGCCATTGCCGATTCACCAAGATCGCGCATTTCATCTACAACATCCTTTCCACATACTGTTCAAAATTGCTTCCCGTTCTTTTAATTTTAATCATGTGCAATCGGGATAATAATCTTTAACATTTATCCGACCCCGCACCCAACCGCCTGGACAAGTTTTCATATTTTTGCTTTAAGATGGGCATTATAGTCGTCAACTATATGCCCGATCGTGCGAATGCGTTCGATATTGCCGGTGGATGATATCTCGTCGGATATGCCCAGAACCAGGCGGGGCGCGAACAATTCGATAATGTGCCGGCAACATTCTTCCAGCAAGGATAGCGGGAAGATTTCGTCGAAGTAGACGGCCGGAAGGCCGTCAATCAGAAACAGTTTGTCGCCAAGCGCCGTCTTGATTTCCTCCAGAGTAACATCGCCCTGAGGTTTTGGCGTGATCGCCTCGATCCCGTCCAGCCCCGTCTCTTTTGCCAGGGGCAGCAGCGGTTTGGTGTCGCCGTCCCAATGCGCGTGAATAAACTTGCCGGCCGCATGCAGGCGTTCGCAGCGACGCTGATAGGCCGGCAAAACATGCTTGATAAAAAGATCGGGCGGCAATGCTCCGGCGTGAACATTATCCCCAAAATTGATGATGTCCACCGGCGAAGCGTTTATCACGTCAATCAGCCGGTCATGGCATTCATCCAAAGCGCGGAAATACGCCTCGATGGTGTCCGGCCAGTCATATAAAGCATAAATGGCGTTTTCTGTTCCCATGGTATTGATATATAAATCCTGGATGTTGACGCGGGGCAGGTACATGGTCGGCGCGCCAAGATTCTGCCATGTCCGGAGCACCTCCCGGTATTTTGCCTCATTCCATTTCCAGGTCGTGTTTTCCATCCGCCAAGTCGCAACTTTCAATTCATCCTCGGTTGTGACGGGTCTTTTGACATGGATGCGATGCGGACTATCCGGGGTTTTCCGCTCGATTGCCACCTGCTTGCCGGCCGGAGTCTGAATCGTGATTTCAATGTCCGTTTCGTTTAACCAGCGTTCGGTTTTGGTTACGGAAGAATGCTCCACCCGTTCAAAGCACGCATTGTATTCATAAATACGGGCGGAACATCCCAATTCCCTATAAATGGCCGGACGATCCATACCCGTAAACGGCGCCGGCAGCGGCTCTTTCCGAAAGAGTTTGTCCGCAAACCAGCAACTGATCCTTGGTTGCCAGATAATCCGGCCTCCGGATTTGCCGAAAACCACGTCATGATGCAGTTGCGCCAAATTGTCATCTTGGCCAATGGAGGCCTGATCAAATTCGGGTGAATTCATTTTCTCCCTTTTTTTTATTGAGTTTTCACACTATCCAAAGCGTGAGGTTCTAACAATGCGGGATCTTGCCGTTTTTTTGCACTTTCTTGCCGAAATATGCCAGGGGAGATATCCCCTTTTTTCACGGCACGGAATATATTGTTCCCTGCGGAAGATATTCGTAACACCCCATGTCCACCATGCCGGAAAACCGGTCAATCCGGGAATGGCCGTCCAGGTCGAAAGTCATCCAGCCAGCGTTCGTGCCGGTATTGATGCAGGGAGAGCCGAGAGCTAAACGGAAATTGCCGCTGTTCCTTGCCGCGAACTGCGGATCGGAGTCGGTGTTTCCGGCGCCGGACTGTGCCGGCGCGGTACAAGTATAGGAAACGATGGGCGGCCCGCTGTGAGCAAAGAAATTGCTGTCTCCGCCGCCGGTGTTAAAATAAACAATCGTGTTCTCGATAAAGTTTGTGAAACCGGCGTAGGCAGATTGAGTCATTATGCCGCCGCCATTGTTCGAGTCTGCTGTGTTGCTGACAATCGTGCAGTTTTGAATATAAGCGTCCGATGTTCCACAATAAGTCCACACACCTCCACCGCGGTATTGCGCAAAATTATTATATATAAGGCAATTGCGTATAATCGTGCCGTTCCGCAGGGACACTCCTCCGCCGGTGCCGGTCTGACAAGCTTTATTATTATACACCGTGCAATTGCTGATAACCACCGATCCGTCGGCGTATATTCCTCCGCCATAGCAACCCTGCGTATTGGTGGGGATGGATTGAGTGACCACATTATCGAAAATCGTGCAACCAGTCACCAAGCTCACTCCGCCGGCATAAACGCCCCCTCCTTCAGGGTTTGATCCAACTTTAGTGCAAGTGTTTCCGTTAATTATGCAATTCGTAATCTTTCCATTATTCAGATACACCCCTCCGCCGACAGCATCGTTGGATGACGTGTTTCCGGAGATCAAGCAATTGTAAACATTCCCCGGATTTGCATAGATCCCCCCGCCATAGTTGTTGATATATCCGTTGGTAACGGCGAATCCGTCCACAATCGCATCCGAATGGCTTAGGTTGAAACAACGCTTCAGGCGGTTCCCGTTCACGGTCGTAAAATCGCGTCCGTGGACGCTTTGAATAGTGACGGCATTGGTGACCGCGATCTGGTTCGTCAGCAGGTATACGCCATTGGACACCCACACTGTTCTTGGCGCGATATTGGTCATGGCGGCATTGACCACGTCCAGAATGCTGGTGCCCGCTGTTCCCCAGTTTGTATATGGGGCAACCGGTGAAGGATTGTTGGTCACCACATAATGCGTGGCCGCCTGCGATATGACGTTCAGCAACAAATAAAAGACCACGAGCAGGTAAAATGCCGCAGCACAGCCCTTTTTCTTCCCGAACGTTCTGTCGCAAAACATATTGTTAATAATCCTTTATTTTCAGGGTTTAATCAATATTATTTTTTTGAACACTACTGCTTCAGTTTTTGCAGCAGTCGCAGAATCTGAAGCCTTGCCGTATCCGCCATTGTCCGGTCTTTTTCGATGCTCCACGACATTTTTCCCTTATCATAGTCCCCGGCAACTCGTTCCGGCGCGTCGCGAAGAAATGCCTCCGCCTCGCGAATGACATCCGACTCCTGACCACTTTTTTTAACTTCTTCTATTCTATCCCGCAGTATGTCCAGGTATTCATAATCCTCGACGCCTTCACGCACGGCCTCCCAATGCTTGCCGCTGGTCACGGAGTCCTTGTCCGTATAAACCATCCCGAAGCTTACGTCCGACGCCACTACCTCGTTCCACGCGGAAGCCATGGGCGTTTTATAGTAATCCCAGTAGTTCCAGAACCCCATTCCAACGGCGTTATTCTGCCGGCAGTGCCACGCCTGCAGGAGATGATAATAATACGGATCAAACATCCGCGCCGGTCCTTCACAGCTATAGAGGCTGAATTGCTTGGCGTTTCCCTGCACCATGGCCTTCACTTTATCCGGAACTATTCCGCAAGAAGGAAGATGAGGACAGATAATATCATGAACCTGGAGCATTTCATCCAATTCCGGCGAGTCCCAGCCGGATCTTTCTCCGCGAACGTCGGTAAACAGCTTAAACCTTGGGCACCCCTGTTTGATGGCCTTTCCCCACAGAGTATTCAGCCGATATTGTTCCGCATTTAGGGGCTCGTCAAACAAATGCAATACTATCCTTTCCGGTGCAATCCCCTTCTTGTCCGCATATTTGCCGAATGCCGCCGCCCATTGCGCGATTTTCTGGTTGAACCGATCGCTTCCCAACGGCTCATTCGCCACAAAATCGGGCAGATCATTGCCAAGATATAACGCGTAATACCGCGCATCCTTCCAATTTGAAACCCACTCATCAAAACCTTCCGTCCTCAACGGACCGATCAGGTTCCCGTCCGCGTCAAAAGCGTTTTTATCCGGGTAACAGGCGCTTTGCGGATGTCCATATGGCCGGTCCACAAAGTGCGCCTTCATGTCTTCAATTGCAAGTTTCACGTTCGCATCGGTCATGCAATTAAAGCCATATGGTTTATCCGTGTAATCCCATGCCCAAAGCGACAACCTTGGATGGTCCGGAAACCGGAACGGCGCCACCGTAAGATTGAATGCCACCTTGCGTTGCATGCGGCAGCCTTTCGGCGCAACTATAATCGCCGCTCGATAAACTCCAGGCTTTATCCCTTCCGGGTGCACGCCAAACCACACCTGCCGGGTCATGCCGCTGGGAATTCTGATTTTATATCCATTGTCGTTTTTTTCCGCCTCCGGAAGGGCGTCGGCAATCATCTTCCCCTGCGCTGTGGCCACGTATTCCACCTGGTGTATCCGGATGTATGGGGGCAGCTTGCCTCCGGGAAAATTTTGGAAAGATATGTTTATCTCCTGTTCATTCTGTCTGGTGTTCGTCAAATTCAGCACTTCCGAACGGTACTCGTTGTCCATCAGTTCGATTCCCAGGACCGGCAATTCGCCCGACAGACTTCCCGATAATCCTGCAAAAGAAAACACTCTTTGCCACCATTTCGCCGGCAGAATGTTTTCGGGAACTTCCGTAGCTTCCAGGGGATCCCAGCGATGTTTGTGCCATACGATCAGTGAGGGCGCCCTCCGCAGCCGCAGCGCCTCCCCATTGATCTCAAATATCTTCCGGTGTACTGCATTCAACGGCGCAACGGCCCTATAACCTGGAACTTGAAACTCATCCATCTTTATGTCTGCCATTTGCGATTCCACTTCCGCCAGGCGTTTTTCCACCGTTCTCTTTTGTTCTTCGGATAAGCGGGCGGCGTTCTTCCGCACTCCGGCCATGTCCTGCGCCAAATATGGATACACTGCAAGATACGCGGGCAGATGATTGGCTACCCTGTACCCCTTTGGCGGCGCTTTCAGCAAATCGTCCGTTCCCCGTATCACTTCCACCTCGTCACAAAATAAATACGGCGACGGCCCTCGCGCCACAAAGCGCACAAACCGGCCTTTCGTTGCCAACCCTTCCGCTCCATACCAGTATGAAATCTTATGCTGACCCTCCCATGGACTGAATTCCGGCGGAAGGCCGTCACTTTTCCATGCCGGATCAACCAGTTCCTTCACAAACACATAGTCTTTCCCATCTTCACTCACATATGCACCTATTGAGGACGGCCACTGCACATTGTGCGGACCATCAAACGCGGAATGAAACCTAACCCCGTCTATCGGTTCCATCTTGCCGAGGTCTACGGTGACTACTGCATAACGCGCGCTATCCCATCCCACAGTTCCCTTCTGCGTCCACAATGCGTTGGAACCAGAGTATACCACGCCGTCTGTCAACTGGCGGCTGTCTTCATCGTCTCTGCATAATTTATAGTTTGGCTCCGGTGTCAGAACATAAGGTTTTCCAAACGCCATGTTCGCCCCGGAATACTTCTTCAGCGTTTCTTCTCCGTTGCAACAAAAAGACGTCATAAGCATTATGAATCCCACCGTAAAAACTGCGCGTGCATGTGTTGTTTTTTTCATAGACTGCCCTCAGGGTCTATCCGTTTTGTTATTGAGACAATTCAGATAATTATAAATTATTTTCCACTCTCACCATGCCAAAAATCTACGCGGATTATCGATCAGCATTTGATCAACTTCATACGCCTTTACACCGGCCTTCAGCAATTTAGGGACGGTTGATTTGAATACATGAGCATAACCACAGGGAAAATGATATTCAAGGGCTTTCTTCTCAAAGTTGACGATCAACGCCTGATCCACCGACAGCATGATCTGTTTGACATAGCCCCGCCGCACCAAGTTTGCCACTTGCTGGACGACGATTTCCTCTGGAATTACTTTTTCCCCGCCGATGTTGGTAAACGTAAGGCCAATACCCGACCGGGCCGCCTCCTTGATTTCCAGCCATGAACATACTTCGATGTGTCCCAAAGTGACTTTTTCCAGATCCGCCTTATGACGAAGGAAAAAACGCATCTGTTCGTCAAGCACCAGCGGAGCATGCGTGGCGATCGGCACGCCCAGTTGCCGTTGCACACGAATCGCGGTCTGAAACATTTTCCTCTCATGCTTGTGAAACGCCGGCGGTGAACTGGCCAGCTTGATTAGTCCGGCCCGCACATCAGTTCCGTCCATGCCTTTTTCTATCTCCCGGATCATCAAGTCGACCAGGGCATCCTCGTCTAACCGCCGCAGGCGCGGCGGAATGTGCGGTTCCACATAAGCGCCGGTCGAGGCAATGATGTGCAATCCGGTACGTTCCGCCACCTCGCGCCAGAGAAGGGGATACCGTGTGGGCATAATCGGCGTCACTTCCATCAGCGCGTTACACCGGTATTTTTTCAGTTCCGCCAATGCCCTGTAGATGCGGCGGTTAAATTCCTGAAAATACTTCCGACCCAGCGACGGATTCCGGTCGTAATGAATCAAAAGATGTTCGTGGGCAAGCGTGCACTGCAATTCGTCCGGAGCAATGTCGCCGCAAATAGTCCTGACTTTCATGGTCTGGGTCTCCTTTTTCTACGCGCCTGCTTAAGCCTGGGCCGCCGGAGTTTTTATTCAACCCCTGCCAGCTCTTTCATTAATTCCAGGATTCGATGTCTGGCCGCATCCGCCGCAGCCCGGTCCTTTTCGACGTTCCATAATCTTTTGCTGCGGTCATACTGATCCGCAACCTGTTTCGGAACATTACGCAGGAAAGTCTCCGCCTTTTCGACGGTTTCAGGTTTTTTGCCGGTCTTTTTTGCTTCTTCTGTTTTGTCCTTCAGCATGGCAAGATATTCGTAATCCTCGATGCCTTCGCGGATCGCCTCAAAATGTTTGCCGCCGGTTATGGAATTATCCGTCGTGTAAACCAGTCCATAAGATGGTTCTTCCAGCCCGATTTCGTTCCATGCCGATCTTGCGCGCGTATTCCAATAATCCCAAGTCGACATCATGGTCGCTCCGTGTTTCCAGCAATGCCATGCCAGCAGCAGATGGTAATAATATGGGTCCAGAAGACGGGTTGAATCCATTCCGCCCGGACTGTTATTTAGATATAATTCCTTGCCGCGGGAGCGGCCCGCATTTAACATTCTATCGGGGATATCTGTTTTGTCATACAAAGTAATAATCACGCATATGATGTTGAATTCTTCAAGCATCGCCGCCTCTTCTGGAGGCGGCTCGCCACGGCGATAGGGATCCACCATCAATCGAAATCGCGGACATCCCTGTTTGATGGCTTTTGCCCACGACGTATTCAGCCGATATTGTTCCGCCGTGGAAGGCTCGTCCAACAGGTGAAGAATAATGCGCTCCGGCGGAATGCCTTTCTTTTCCGCATGCTCGGCAAACGCCGCGGACCATTGTGCTATCTTGCGGTTGAACCGCTCGCTCCCTATGGGTTCTCCCGCCGCAAAATCGGGCAAGGCATTGTAGTAACCAAGATATAATCCATACCGACGCGCGCCCTTCCATAGTGAAACCCATTCGTCAAAACCTTTTGTCTGCAGCGGGCCAACCAGTTTGCCTTCCGCGTCAAAAGCATCCTTGTTGGGATAACAGGCGCTCCAGGGGTGTCCATAGGGTGTGTCCATAAAATGAGCCTTCAGATCTTTTATTGCAATCTTTACATTTGCGTCCGTCATGCATTTGAATCCGTAGGGTTTGTCCACATAGTCGGGCAAGATAAGCGATAATCTCGGCCGGTCTGGAAATTGAAACGGAGCCACCGTGAGGTTGAACGCCGCCTTGCGTTGCTTGAGACTGCCTTTTGGCGCAACTACGACTGTTCCGCGATAAACTCCGGCCTTCATTCCTTCAGGGTGCACGCCAAACCACACCTGCCTGGTCATGCCGCTGGGAATCCGGATTTTATACCCATTGTCGTCTTTCTCCGCCTCCGGTAATGCGTCGGCAATTATTGTTCCGCTTTTACCGCCGCTGGTGGCCGCATATTCCACCTGGTGCACCCGGATGTAAGAAGGCATTCTGCCGCCGGGAAGGTTTTGGAAATATATGCCGATTTCCTGTTCTTCCGGTCTGGTATTGGTCAAATTCAACACTTCAGCCCGGTATTCGTTGTTCATCAATTCCAGTTCCAACTCCGGCAATTTGCCGAACATGGTTTCGAAAAATCCGATGGAAGAAAAAATCCGCTCCCAGCCTGCCTTTGGTATGGCGCTCTCCGGTATTTCCGCCGCTTCCAGGGGATCCCAGCGGTGCTTGTGCCAGACAACCAGAGAAGGCGCTCCCGTCAGCCGCAACGCTTCGGCGTTTATCCGGAACAGTTCTCGGTGCAAATCGTTCAGCGGAACCGTGGCGCGGTATCCCGGAGAACGGAGCAGGGTCATATCCGCATCAGCCGATTTTGATTCAAGACGGGCAATCTTTGTCTCGACATCTTTCCTTGCTTTATCGCCCAAACTGCCGGCATTATGTCTTATTCTCTTGATATCCTCGAAAAAGTAATTCCTGAAGGAAACGTACGACGTTAAGTCCTCGACCTTGATGGTTGCTCTCGGTGTCACCGGCGCAATAGACTTTTCCTCGCCCCGCAGCACCTCCACTTCGTCACAGAACAGATACATCGAAGACATTGTTGCCAGAAAGGTTACAAACCTTCCCCTTGTTTGTAATCCGCCTTTCCGATACCAATAAATAACTTTATGTTGTCCATTCCATGGACTGAACTTCGGCGGAAGCCCGTCATTTTCCCAGTTTGGATCAATCAGGTCGGTCACAAACGCATAGTCCTTGTCGTTCTCGCTCATAAAGACCGCGATGGAATTTGGCCATTTTACGTTCACCGGGCCGTCAAACGCCGAGTGAAATCCTATTCCGTTGATCGGTTTTGTTTCGCCTAAATCCACCGTTATCTTTACGAAGAAAAGATCCTGCCAGCCCACGCTCCCCTTTTGTATCCAAAACGGGCCGGCGCCTTCATATATTTTGCCATCGGTCAACCAGCGGTTGTCTGCTTTGTGCTTGCATAATTTATAATTCGGCGCAGGCGTCATCGCGCATGGCTTGCCAATTGCCAGGTTCGTGCAGGAATTTTTCTTTGGCGCTTCTTCTCCGTGGCAGCAGAAAGACATCGTAAACAGTATGAATCCCGCCGCAAAAATTACGCATGCATGCATTGCTTGCCCCATAGGTTTTCCTTTTCTTGAAAATACGATCATCTCGCGTCTTCCAGCTCTTTCAGCAGTCGCAGAATCTGTTCTCTGGCCGTATCCGCCATTGTCCGGTCTTTTTCAGCATTCCAGGACTCCTTGGCATGGTCATATTGGTCGGCGACCTGTTTCGGAACATCGCGAAAAAACGTTTCCGCCTTCTCGACCGCCGCCGGATTTTTGCCGTTTTTTTTCGCCTCTTCCATTGTATCCTTCAGCATGGCAAGATATTCATAATCCTCGATGCCTTCCCGGATTGCCTCCCAATGCTTGCCGCCGGTTATCGAGTTGCCGGTCGTGTAAACAAGACCATATCCGATTCCCGTTGCTTTTAACTCGTTCCATGCCGACTTCGGATAATTCCAGTAATCCCATGTCGACATGGCGGAGGCCCCGTGGTTCCAGCAATGCCATGCCAGGAGCAGATGATAATAATATGGATCAAGAGGACGGGTTTCCCCGGGAGGACTGTTGTTAAGATGCAATTCCTTGCCCTGCTTTGAGCTCTCCTTTGCCAATATTTCCGGAACTCCGCTGTAAAAATTGAGACGCGCGCATATCACGTTATACTCTTCAATCATTTTTGCAAGTTCCGGCGTGTCGCATTTGCTTGGATTGATAAAAAATTTAAAGCGGGAACATCCCTGCTTGATCGCTTTTATCCAAAGCGTATTCAATCGATATTCTTCCGTGCTTTTGGGCTCGTCGTACAGGTGAAGCATGATCCGTTCCGGCGGAATGCCTTTTCTTTCGGCATGTGCGGCAAAGGCCGCGGACCATTGGGCTATCTTGCGGTTGAATATTTCGCCGCCCGGCTGATCGCCCGCCACAAACGGGGGAAATGTGTTGCCCAAATATAAACCGTAATACCGCGCGTTCTTCCACCGTGAAACCCACTCGTCAAACGCTTCGGTCTGCATTTGGCCCGCCAGTTTGCCTTCAGCATCAAACGCGTTTTTGTCGGGAAAACAGGCGCTCCCGGCATGCGCGTAGGGCGTGTCGACAAAATGCGCCTCCATATCTTTTGTCGCAAGTTTTACATTGGCATCCGTCATGCAGGCAAATCCGTACGGCTTGTCGGTATAATCCCATAAATAGAAGGATAACCTTGGCCGGTCTGGAAATTGAAGCGGAGCTACCGTGAGGTTGAACGCCACTTTGCGGCGCGCGAAGCCTCGTTTTGGGACAAGCACGATCTGGCCGTCGTAAGCTCCGGCCGCTATCCCGTCCGGATGCACTCCCAGCCAGACCTGGCGGGTCATCCCGCCGGGAATTCTGATTTTGTATTTATCGCCGTCTTTTTCCGCGTCGGGCAGGGCATCCGCAATCATTTTGCCCCGTTTGGTGGCCACGTATTCCACCTGATGCACCCGGATGTAGGAAGGCATTCTGCCGCCGGGAAGGTTTTGAAAAAACAGAGTGATCTCCTCTTCTTCCGGCCTGGTGTTCGTCAAATTGAGCGCTTCAGCCCGGTATTCGCCGTTCATCAGTTCCATTTTCAGAACCGGACTGGCTTCGAAAAGTCCGAGGGAAGCAAGCATCCGTTCCCAGCCTGTTTTCGGTATTGCGCTTTCCGGAATTTCCGTCGCTTCCAGTGGATCCCAGCGGTGCTTGTGCCAGACCGCCAGGGGCGGCGAACCGCGCAACCTCAAAACCTCCGCGTTTAGCAGCAATAGTTCCCTATGCAAGTCGTTCAGCGGGGTTATGGCGCGGTATTGTGGATCGTCAAACAAGTCCTTGCTTTCGCCGGCCAGTTTTGTCTCCACCGCGTCAATTTTCGCGTTAATATTCAGTCGCGCCTTTTCATCCAGGCTTTTGGCATTGTGCCTTACGCCCAGGATATCGCCTGAAAATAAAGATTGGAGCGGAAGGTAAACGTCCATATTCCTGATAATCTTTCGTTCATTCGCCGCTTCCTTGAGAATTCCCTTGTCTCCCTCCAGCACCTCCACCTCATCGCAAAACACAAAATGGGGCGCCTCCACCACAAAGGTCACAAACCTTCCACGCACCTTCAAGCCATCCTGGCGGTACCAATACAGCATGTTTTTTCTTCCGGTGTACGGGGCAAACGCCGGCGGCAATCCGTCGTCACCCCATTCCGGGGCAACCAAATCAGCCGCAAACACATAGTCTTTGCCGTTCTCGCTCGTAAACACGGCTATTGAAGACGGCCACTGAACATTTTCACCCCTGCTGTCAAACCCTGAATGGAAGCCAATTCCGCCGATGGATTTTGTTTCGCCCAGATCCACGGTTATTATGACACGGTAATTGTCCGCCCAGCCGACTGTTTCTTTCTGGACCCATAACTTATCCGTTCCCTCATATATTTTACCATCGGTCAATTGCCGGCTGTCGCCGCTATCCTTGCATAATTCATAATTCGGCGAAGTCATTACGTACGACTTCCCAAGCGCCAGGTTTTTGCCGGGAGGCCTGTTCCCCATCCCTGGAAACGCTTCGTTCTCCCTGGCGACCGGCGTCGCTCCCGGCGTTCCAGACGGCGCGACAAGATTACAAGCTGTAAATAAGGCCGCCCACAACAATAATCTCATGACCGTTTTTCCTTTTTGCTTTGTTTCCGTAACAGAGCAGAGCTCGGCATTGTCGAATGGAACACTTCCGATTAAAATGTGATTTCAATATTGCAAAGTTTATGGGCATGATAAGGAAAATAAATTTCCCCCTTGAGAACGGGAAGTTTTGCCCCTTTTCTTCCGGCAAGGTCCGCCAGGCAAGCGTTGCGAACGCCTTTCCACTTCATTCGGCCTGTCCCTTCCCGGCCGGCTGTTTCAAAAAGCCGGATGGAGATGGTTTTATCCCGGTTAATCTTGAAGCCGGTCGCAAACACATGGTCCGGAAAGATTTTTAGATCGGAAAGTTCTGGCAGAATCACGTCCTGTTTGAATTGGTAGCATTGGGCCGGATCGAACTTCCTGTGGCTGGTCAGGGAATAGCGGAAAACGAATTCCCCGCCCTGCCAAAGACGAAAATTGGTCGGCCAGATGTTGTTCAGCGCCTGCGAGATTATGGTCGGTGTTCGGGGGTGGTATTCCGGACCTTGCCAACTGAAATCCCGGATCTCGCCAATTTCAACCAAAGGCGCATCCCGGGTAAGCCAGGTTAAGGCAAGATCTTCGTCGGACAGTGAAACAAAATCCTGAACGGCGCAGATGTCGCTGCGGGCGCCTGAAAGCAAATCGTTTGGGAAATCCATCAGGCAATAAGCCATCTCCATGCGGGTTTTAAATTCCTTTTTCAGGTTAAAAGGAAAGGTAAAGTAAATCGCCTCTTTGGCGCGGTTCTCTTCCTTGCGGACGGTGTTAATGAAGTCAATCCTTTTAAGTCCGGAGTAAAGCGCTACGCGAACTTTTCCGGCTACCCTGACCGGCGTCGTTTTCAAGTCGAATTCACGGGTATGCGAGATTTCTCCGGCTTTCTTTTCCACAAAGGCGTTTTTTGTGTCATGCGCTGTGTGGGGGAGTGTCTCCACCTTGTCAAGAAGTCCGCACCCTTTTGTCGGCGGCCGCAGCGAGAGGCCTTTTATCTCCGTAAAGAGGATTTCATTAAAGGCATAAGGAGAGCTTTCGGCCACCAATTCTTTCTTTAATTCCTTGTCAAAGATGCTTCGGATTATTCCTTTGGGAGAGAAGCTGATTCTGTAATATTGATTCTCAATGAAGTTTTTTTTGGAACGGATATCTTTCCCGGCTTTATGCGGCACACCGGTATTGCATGGCAGTTTTACCCCTTGGAATTTCTTTTCGTCCTCTATAAGCCTCTCGGCTTCTTGCACATAAAAGGCCTTGTCTTTCCAGGACTGCGTCAGCATTTCATCAGAATGCCCGCGCCATCCGGACAATCCAAAGGTATGTTCCGAATAAGAGAGCAGATTTTCATAAATTCGGTCCATCCGTTCCAGGTCTTTTCTGCCATACTTCCCGGAAAAAAGCGCTTTTTCCAAGACCAGCGCTTCACGCTGACATTTGCGATAAAGGGCGGTGGCGGCGGCCATGCTTGCGGCGCCATCGCTCCAGGCATCGGTCAAAACACCGGAATAGGTCGGGATATTTGGCCCATATTTTGATTCGATATAACGGAAAAAATCACCCGGCACGGACAAGCTGAAGAATATATCCGGAAAATCATGGTTCAAAGCTTTTATTGTGGAAATCATCTGGCGGTCTGGCCCGCGGTTATCCGCCGCGCATTCCAGGAGAACGGCGTCGTAGGGATAATTTTCGGAGGCCAGCCTTTCCAGCAATTTATCCAGCGCTTCCCGGCCTTTTCCTTTCAGCCTTGCCCTTTCGGCAAACGCCAGATTTCCCTTGTCGGCAATCCCCTTCATTTGGCGGTAGGGGCTGATCAGGTAGGAATCGCCGTAACCATATTCGCTTCCGAAACCTTCCATTTCAGCCTGCGGCATTCGCCGGTCCTGGCCAAGGTGCCAGACCAGCATTTTTCCTCCGCCTTTTGACTGAAGGCAAAACAACCTGGGCAGTTCCGACCAGCCGACCAGACTGCGGAATGCGTTTGGTCCAAAGAGGAAGTAGGGGGTCCCGTAGCCTGATAAAACGTCCGGCAGGCCAGCCGCAATGCCGGGCACATCGTTGAAGATGGCCGTTGAAATCCGGAAATTGTTTTCTTTCGCCAGCCTGGCGCTGTAATCGCAGGAACGAATAAGTTCCTCATAAGAGGACAGTTCTGATTGTAGCGTTCCGAACGTTGCGGCAACCTCGATTTGGCGGTTTCTGACAAAATGGAAGAAATCGTCTTTCTCTCTGCCGGTCGCATTATCCAGGAATTCCTTGACGGTCCATGAGGCCTCGCAGGTCCACTTAAACCTCATTCCCTCCGGAAGATTTTTGCTCTCTCGGCAAAGTCCGATTACCTCGCGAAGATACTCAACATGTTTTTTTTTCACCTCGGAGGCTAGGGCGGTATATCCGGGATCGCAGTGGCTCATGGGCGCCAGAAATATTTTTTTGATCATGGCCATATCAGGACCGCTTGAGTTGTGCTTTAAACCGGGCGATTGAACATTACCCTTTTTTATTCCGCCACCATGCTAAACAACGCGGAACATTTTAACAATGCGGGTTCCTGCCGATTTTTTACGGTTTCTTGCCGAAAGAATGCCAACGGCCGGATGGATTTTACGGCACGGAATACATAGTCCCCTGCGGAAGATGTTCATAGCACCACATGACCATCATCCCGGAAAATCTGTCGTTTCGGAGATGATAGTCCAAAATCCAGCGATTTAAAAACCAAATCTGTAAATCGTGCCCTCGTAAATCGTTTCGAATGCCCCCACGTCCACTATGTCGTACCGGATACGCTGTTTCCCGTCCAGATCAACTGCGGTGGTCATCCAGTCCTCATTTGTCCCGGAATTGATGCAGGGCGAGTTAGCGGACAGCCAATAGTTACCGGATGCGCGATCTTTAAACTGCGGATCGCTCTCTATGTTCATTCCGCTCGTCGCCGCCGGCACACTGCTCGTCGGCGCAAAACAACAATTGGAAACAAAACACGCGCTGCCGTAAAAATTGCTGCCGTTGTTGAAATACATAATTGTGTTTTTTATAGTATTGGTACCTCCTGCTGCGCCTGCGGAACTATTCAGACCGCCGCCTTCATTGCTGACGATCGTGCAGTTCTGCACCGTGCAAGTGTTCCCGGCAACCCAAACTCCCCCATACCCTCTCGGAGGCAAATACGCAATGTAATTGTTGCAAATGAGACAATTACGTATGGTCGAGAGATCAATCATGCACACCCCGCCACCCAGGCCGCCAAGATCATAGTACCTGAAACCTGAGGAACAGCGAAGGAAAACAAGAAAAGGCTTTTCCGCCCCGGCGGATCCGCACAGGCGGAACCACGGAGTCAGCCGGAGACACGGAGAAGATCGAGTTTGAAACCGGTTTT
>Ga0209749_1001904_pt1 | contig 15892 bp, 11 predicted proteins | sample EPASupsiteSAE347_FD_187267 | JGI IMG/M metagenome (GOLD analysis project Ga0209749, IMG submission 187267) | Bioremediated contaminated groundwater from EPA Superfund site, New Mexico - Sample SAE3-47 (SPAdes) (version 2) | ecosystem: Environmental > Aquatic > Deep subsurface > Groundwater >... | reverse complement strand
CTTGAAATCGGGTTTTGCGTCCGGCAAAACTTGATTTCAAGCAATCTCTTCTCCGTGTCTCCCTCCACCTCCGTGGTGAATCCTTTTCTTGTTTTTTATCGCGGTACTGAATGTTTAAGGTACTAAAGTTATCAAATTTGCAGAGATCCTTCGCCCCGCTCAGGATGACATCGTGTTATATTGATTGCAATTCGGTATAAAACCGCGGCTCAGCGCAGCTTCGCCCTCCATGTGGTCATCGAAATTGGCCATTTTATTTTCCGGGCAGTATTCCAAAACACCTTTATTTTTCAGCCCGGATCAGGAAATCTGAAGTTGGTTTTCCAGGCCGCTGATTTTGACGGTTTTTTTTATGAGCGGGCTGGCATTCCGCAGCGCCAGGTTGCCGGCCTTGACCTTGGCGGAAACCACCATGCAGATGCGGATGAAGGCCGAACTGATGAAGTCAACCTCCTTGAGATCGAAGACGATCTGCAAAGGCTTTTTCAGCGCGGAAGGTTCGCCGGCAACTTCCGCCACCTTTTTTTCAACCTCCGGTAACAGCGGTATGCTTGCGGCCGAATCCAAGTGCCCGGAAAAGGTGAAAGTCAACGAGTGCATGGTCTGGTCATATTTGCAGTCTAGCATTGGGGCTCCTTTTTTAGTAATTTTTGTTATATTCTTTAAGGATGACGCTCCAGTCCGCCTTTTCATCCAGATATTTGTTTGCATCAAAGCGGGTCCAGCGATTGTTGTCGCGGCGGCGACAGATGCGTTTGATGTTGACGAGATGCCGGGCGGATATGTTTTCGGTGGTGATGTTTTTCCCGCCCGCTCCGCAGCCTAGCGTGAAGGAGGTCAGAAGCGTATTGAACACGCCTCCCACGGCGCCCTGCGAGGAAGGCGTGTTAACCAGCACGCGGCCGGCATTCATCAGGTTGCCGAACAGGTCGATGACCGCCGGATCGTTGGCATAAATGCTGGCGGTGTGTCCCACGCCGGCAAAATAATTCAGGTCAATGCAGGTTTTCAGCGCCTCATCCAGATCGGGGCGCGCATAAAAAGCCAGGATCGGGGCCAGCACCTCGCCGGAGAGCGGGTAATCTTTTCCAACCCCTTCCAGTTCGGCCATCAGAATTTTCGTGCCTTTCGGCGGATTAATCCCGGCCATCTTTGCGATTGCCTCGACCGGCTGGCCGACTATTGCCGCGCTCATGAGGCCGGTTTCATCGACCGCGATTTTCTGGACCTTTTTTATCTCATCCGCATTCATGAAGTAACAGTTCTGTTTCGTGAACTCGGCGCGCGCGCCGTCGGCCATGGATTTTTCCACGATCACCGCCTGTTCGCTGGCGCAGACCGTGCCGTTGTCGAATGTCTTCGACAGGATGATGTTTTCGACGGCGAAGGGCAGTTCGGCGCTCTTGTCAATAAAAACCGGCACGTTGCCCGGGCCCACGCCGATCGCCGGCGTTCCGGAACTGTAAGCGGCTTTGACCAAGCTGGGGCCGCCGGTGGCCAATATCAACGCGATGCCGGGCATGGTCATCATGGCATTGGTCCATTCACGGCTGCATTCCGGCAGGCATTGGATGCAATCTTCCGGTGCATCCGCCTCCAGGGCCGCCTCGTAACACAAGCGGGCGGTCTCAACCACGCAGCGCATGGCCTTGCGTGACGGACTGATGATTATGGGATTGCGGGTTTTCAGCGCAATTAATATTTTAAACAAGGTCGTCGAGGTGGGGTTGGTCAGGGGAATTATCGCAAAGACCGGCCCGATAGGCTGGGCGATTTCCGTGATGCCGCTTTGCCGGTCATGGGAAAGCACTCCGACGGTTTTTTCGTTTATGATATTGTCGAAAATGAACTGGGTGGCCAGGACATTTTTAAGGACTTTATGCTCCCAGACGCCGAGCCTGGTTTCTTCGCATGCCATTTTGGCCAGGCGCACGCGGTTGTTGAAACCGGCCCTGGCCACGTTTTCCACGATGCGGTCGGTTTGCTCCTGGCTGTATTGGTTGAACAGCCCGGCCGCCACCGTGGTCCTGGCCATCATCTTTTTGCCGAGTATCTGTTCTTTCGTGAGAATTGATTCTGTCGCGGCCTCGTGCGGCTTGTCCATGGCGTTTGTCCTTTCACTAAGAGCTTATCAAAATCCATGATGTCATGGTCAAAGTAATTCACGGATAAGCTAAATTAACGGCAGCATATTACATTGTCCCGCGCAGGTCGAGCCTGTTTTTTGGGCGCTGCCTTTAAATCAATTCCAAAACCGGCAAGGCGGTCTCCCAGGACTTTAATTTTGCCAGGTCGTAATTCATCTGGCTGTATTCTATTTCCATCTGTTTACGCTCCTGTTCGGAGGTGTCCGAGGGCGCGGCCAGGCGCAGGGCCTGCAGTTTGACTTCCATTTCCTTTTTCTGACGCTGCAGCGCTTCGCGGCGCAGGGCCAGGATCAGCAGCTTGACCGATTCCTCGTGCGTGGCGAAGTCGCTCTTGATTTTTCTGGGCGCTTCTATGGCGCGCGCCGCCAGGGCCGTGAAGTTCCGTTCCTCGTCGTCGTGCCCGGCAATAACGCTCATGACATCCCTCCCGGACTGTTCGGCTTCCAGGCAGAAGGCCATGATTTGCCGGCAGGCGTCGTGCGTGACCATGTTGAGGGGAAGATATTTTTTCACGAGCGCGGCAAGCTTCGGTTCGCAAAGCAGATGCTCGATCATGGCCATTTCCCTGGCCGGCGTTTCCTGTTTCTGCGCGACGTCTTCCTGGGGCGAAAAAGGCTGCCGGCGTTTTTCCAGCCTGCCTAATTCGGCTGAAAGGGTGTGTTCCGGTATGCCGAGCCTGCGGGACGCGTTTTTGAGCATGGCGGCGCGCTGCACGGCATTGGAGGACTGCCCGATGGTGTTGAGGATTTCGGCGCTGATCCGCATTAAAACAGCGTCGGTTTGGGAGGTTATCCCGGCGCTTAAAACGTCGACTTGAAAATCCACAACCGATTTCGCCTCATCCAATATTTTCTGAAAAACTTCCTTCCCATGATCCTTCCTTATGAGGGAGTCCGGGTCCTCGCCTGTGGGTAACGCGGCAATGCGCACCGCCAGGCCGGAACGCAGGAAAACTTCGGAGGCCCGTATGGCCGCTTTCTGGCCGGCGGTATCCGCGTCAAACGAAAGGATCACGCCGTCGGCGTAACGTTTCAAAATGCGCGCATGGTCGTCGGTGAAGGCCGTGCCCTGCGCGGCGACCGCCGTGTTGAATCCGGCCAAATGGCAGCGGATCACGTCAATCTGGCCTTCGCATACTATGGCTTCATGCCGCTCCACTATCTCCCGGCGCGCCTTGTCCAGCGCATAGAGCAGGCGCCCCTTGTGAAACAGGACGGTTTCCGGGGTGTTGACGTATTTGGCCGCCTGGGGATCGTCCTTTAAAATCCGGCCGCTGAACCCGACCGCGCGGCCTTGCTCGTCGTGAATCGGAAACATTATTCTGCCGCGGAATCTGTCATAGGCGGCATGGGCGACGCGGCCGGCGGCATGGCCGCTTTTTGTGCTGTCATTTGCAGCATTGCCGCCAGACGAGTAAACAATCAGCCCGGCCGCTTCAAGCTGGGCGCGCTGGTATTTTTTGCCGGCCCATTGGATAATAGTGTCGAATCGGTCCGGCGCGTAGCCGATTGAAAATTCCTCGGCGGTTTTTTGATGCAGATCGCGCGCCTTCAAATAATTGCGCGCCTCTTTTCCTTCCGGATTCTGCATCAGGATGTTATGGTAGAGTCGGGCGGCCCCGGCCACGATTTCGTAGAGCACGTCCTTGGCCAGTTTTTCATCCGGGGATGAGGTGTCGAAGGAAAGGCGGATATTCGCCTTTTGCGCCAGCATCTTGACCGCGGTCATGAAATCGACTTTTTCGTGGTTCATCACGAAGCGGAACACGTCGCCGCCGGCCCCGCAGCCGAAGCAATGAAATATCTGCCGTTGCGGATTGACCATGAAGGACGGCGTTTTTTCCTTGTGAAACGGGCAAAGCGCCTTGAAGTTGGAGCCGCTGCGGTGCAATTGGAAGTAGGAGCCGATCACGCCGACGATGTCATTGGCGAGGCGGATCTGGTCGAGCACGGCATGGGACACGGGCGGCATTTTTACAACGTTTCGGCTGTGCGGTTGCCGACCTTGTTTTTTTCATTTTCTTCGGCGGGAACTTCCTGCGCCGGCTTCTCTGCGGCATTTTGAATGCGGGCCTGCAGGGAATGGAGTTTTTCCGTGAAACCGGGGGAATATTTGAAAACGGTTTTGCCGACGTAGGAATCCGCGGTCGCCATCGGGCGCAATTGTTCGTTCGGCCAGAGTCCGGCCGCGAAAACCAGGATGATCGCGATCAGGAATCCGCGCAGGATTCCGGCCGCGGCTCCGGCCGGCCGGTCAAAGGCGTCGTTGAATTTCACGCTTACCATAAGATGCAGGACGATGCGCAGTAGGAAAAAGCAAAGACCGGCTCCCGCCACGATCAGAATGAATGCCAGGGCAAAAGCCATCTCCTGGTTCTGCGCCAGCCGCGAATGCTCGGCGATCATCAGGCCGAATTTTTCGTAAAAGCCGAACCCGAGGACAAACGTCACGCAGGTGCCGAACAACCTGAACAGTTCCCCGGAAAGTCCGCGGCGCAAACCCATCAGCAGTTCAAAGAGAACGATGATCAGGACGATTATGTCGATAACGTACGGTTTCATTTGAACATTCTTTCAAAAAAGGAGCGCTGTTTCGGCTTGTCGCTTGCTGCATCCCGGGGCTTGAGTTCGGGGTTCATGGCATTCAATCGGGTCTTGGCCTCGGCGGCGCGGCTGTCATTGGGGAATCTGCCGACAAAGCGCGCATAAGCCTGTTCCGCGGCGTTGGTCATGCCCAGGCGTTTGCCGTAAAGGTCTCCCAGGAGCCAGAGAGCTTCCGGGTCTTCGGGACGGAGCTGGTCGGCCTTTTTCAGGGAAACTATCGCGGCGTCATAATCGCCCTTTTTGAACGCAAGTTTGGCCAAAGCCATGCTGGAAAAGTACGCATCGCCGTCCTGGCCGGCGGCCGCCTTGTAAAAGGCAACGGCGTCCTCTTCCCTGTTCTTTTCCATGAAATAATTTCCAAGGTCATAGGCGGCTTTTGCGTTGCCGTCGGCCAGCGAGGTCGCGTGCCGGATGGCCTGATTTTTGACGGCGGTCCTGTCGGCCTGCTCCGCGGCGCGCGCGATGCGCAGGTAGTTGTTGAAAGCAGCTTCTCTTCTGCCCTGTTGCTCGAGTTTTTTCGCCGTTTCCATCAATTCCTCAAAGGATGGCAGGGATGCGGCCGGCTGCTGAACCGCGTTTGTCGTCTGGACCGGCGCGCGGTTTTCCGCGCTTGCAAGTTCCGCTTTCTGCTCCGGCGGAGGAGCGGCGGGTTTTTGAGGGGGGGGCGCGTTTGTGGCCGCTTCCGCGATTGTGGCGGATTCGATTTCCTTTATAAGGGCTTTGGCTTGGTCGCGGCGCGGACTGGCCGGGGCCAGCCGGGCATATTCGACGAACAACGGGAGGGCCTGGTCGTTTTTATGAAGCACAAGCTGGTTGATGACGGCCAGGTTATAAATGGCGGGCGCATAATGCTGGTCCTGTTCAAGCGCCTTCTGCAAATACTCCAGCGCCTGGTTGGTGTTGTTTGCCTTCAGTTCAACCAGGGCCAGGGACGTGAGAATGCGCGAGGGCTGCGTGGAGGATTTTTCGGCCTCGCTCAGAGTGCGCCGCGCGTCATCCCATTGTTGGCGCCGGCAATATACAATAGAAAGGAACTCGAGGGGGCGGGCGTCCTCCTGGTTCAAAAGAGAGGCCTTTTCAAAACAGGCTACGGCCTTGTCGTCGTTGTTTTCCCTTAAATTGGCTATGCCCAGGTTATAGTAAGGTTCAAAGGACGCCGGATTTGCCGCTGCCGCCGATTCAAAAGCTTCGATGGCGTCCTTTTCTCTGCCCAGCTTGCTGCAGGCAATACCGATGCAGTTATATGCGGCGGCGCGTTCATTGTTCGATTCCAGGCGCTTGAGGCTCAGTTGCAGCAGGGCGACGCTTTCCGCGTATTTTCCCCTTGCCAGCGCGCGCGCCCCTTTGCGCAGTTGGGCAACCCCCGGCCTTTCGGCGCAGCCGGCCAGCAACAGAAATGCCAGGCAGTAAACAAACAGGCGTTTCAAAGACGTCATTTTTAAATCGGATTTTTTTGCTTCTTTGACCAAAGGCTATTGTATACTTGATTTGACGGGGATTGACAACAAACTTTATTATTATGTATGCTGTCTTCCGTTTTTGGAGCAAGACATGGTGGAAGAAAAAAAACGCGTTTTAATAGTCAAGCTCAGTTCCATGGGCGATTTGATCCACGCCCTGCCGGCCGTGCATTGTCTGAAGGACGGCTTGAACGCCGAAATCGACTGGATCGTTCATCCGGCCTATGCCGATTTGGCGCGATGTTTTTCCGACGTTGACCGCGTTTTGACCTTTCCCCGCCGCGCCTCGCCTCGGGAATTCCTGCGTCAGGCCCGTTTATTGCGCGGCTTTTCCTATGATTATATCCTCGATATGCAGGGAATTTTAAAAAGCGCCCTGGTCTCCCGGTTGGCGCGCGGAAAAAAACGGGTCGGTCCCTCATTCCAGCGCGAAGGCGCGTTTTTGTTTTACACTGACCTGGCCGGGAAAAAGGATAAAAACCGGCACGCCGTGGACGAACTCATGGATTTTGTCCGCTATTTCGGCCTGCCGGAACAAAAACCGGTCTTCCCGATTTCCGTTCCGCTGCAGTTGGTAAGCGAGTCCTCTCCGCGCGTGGCCCTGCTGCCCTTCTCGCGCTGGGAAAGCAAAAACTGGCCGTTGACGTCCTTTGCCGGCGTCGGCCGGGAACTGCAGGAACATTTGGGCGCCGCCATCTACATCTTCGGCGGACCCGAGGATCAGGCCGGGGCGGCCGAGCTTGCGCGCGATTTGGGCGGCCGGGCGATCGATTTGACCGGTAAAACTCCGCTGCCGCATTTGGCGGGGTTGTTGCGCGAAATGGATCTGGTAATCGCCAATGATTCCGGCGCCATGCACCTGGCCGCTGCCATGGGGACCGCAGTGCTGGCATTGTACGGTCCCACTGATCCCCGCCGCACCGGCCCATATGGGGCCCGCTGCCGCATTCTGAAAGGCAAGCTTCGCTGCCAGCCCTGTTTCGGCAGACGCTGCAAGTTCCGCGACACTTCCTGTATGCTCACCATTACGCCTGAAATGGCGGCAAACACGGCAATGGAAATGCTGGCAAAAAACAAGGCGCATAAAAACGCCTAATTGCCTGGCCCGTACTATGTTAGGGTGATTCTGATAGTTCCTGATAATTCTTGACATGGCCGGAAAACGGATTATAGTGGAGCCAATTTCAAAAGTCTCTCCGGAACCCACCCCGGCTTGCGCCACCCCTCCGTTGGAGGGGAGCTTAACAGACTGACGAGCAACATGTTACGATCCCCTCCTTGGAGGGGTACGCGAAGCGGGGGGTGGGTCAGAAACGGACTTTTGAAATTGGCTCAGTGATTTAATAATTAAAATGTAGTATTGTGCAGATACAAATGCTTAAAATTTTTGAGCTTTTAGGCCTTGGCAGAGAGTCTGAGCACGATGCCGTGCAATCATCGCTGCAAAACGTGGTTCTGCCCGGTCTGCAGCGCGACAAGCTGGAAAAGGACATTCTCATCCTGGATGATGAATTCGGTCTGAAGGAGAAACGCGTTCAGCGGGAGGCCGAACGGCAGGTTCAGGACGCCGCCGAAGATTCCCTAAAGCAATTGCACGTGATCCAGATGGGCCTGTGTCCGCGTTGCGGCGAACACTTGAACGAGCACCTCTTTGCGACGGTCTGCGAGTCCTGCGGTTGGAACACATATGAGGTGCCGTCGCGCGGGCCGGTGAGAATACATCTCAACACCAGTCAGCAGCCCATCGAGGGCGAATGCTGCTATATAACCGCGACCGGCGACATTTTTCTGTTGAGGAACGACGTGATCGTGGCCAAGGTCTATAAAAATGCCGTAAACTGGATCGAATACCTCTGGACCAAGGATGAAATCACTCAGCGTTACCATCAGGTGCTTGAGCGCCTCAAGATAAAATGCGCCTGGTGCGACAAGGAAGCCGATCCCAAAAACGAGGGGTTCAGTCTTGTGCAGGTGGCGTTCGGCTCTACGCAGGAACGCCATATTTTTTGCTCCAAGGAATGCGCGGAGGCCTTCAGGAAAATGTATCCCTCGCGGGTGCACCGCGATTGTTACGAACGCAAGTGCTCCGAATGCGGCCTCTGCATAAAACGTTACGATGACGAGACCGAGGGCGTTAAAATGATAGCCAAGGATTACTTAAAGGCCAAGAATTACGAGATTGCTCACAAAACGCACGGCTGAAGCGTAGTTCGTGAAGCGTGCCCGCCGGAGGCGGGTCCGCCTCCGGCGGAAAGCGATCAAATATTCTGACGAGATACGCTTCACGAGGAGCATCTTTAAGAACATGGGTAACTTCCAGGTAACTTCCGAGAAGATGCCGCCGAGCCCCAAGGAACAACGTCTGCGCCGGGTCCGTTTCCTGCAGTTCGCGCTCCTGTCTGTTCTCGTTGTGGTTTTGGCCGGCTTTGTCATCCGGGTCAACCAGTATGTCGTCGCCGACGGCTACGTGACCTCCGAGCAGTACGCGGAGATAAGGCCGCCGGTTGCCGGAAAGGTGGAAAAAATTTTTGCGCAATCCGGCGCCCGCGTCAATCAGGGGGACATGCTCTTCAAGCTCGATACTTCCGAGGAGCAGGCCGTATTGGACGAGGCCAAGAGCCGCATGCAGAAGGCGGAGGACGATCTCACGCACCGCGAGGCGGAAATTGTGGAGGAGAAGCGCAGGCTGGCCGAGGATATCGTCGTGGCCAGCCTCCGGCTCTCGAACGTCGTCAACCGTCTTGAGCGCGCCCGCGAGCTTTACGAAAGAAAATTCGTGACCGCCGCCGCTCTGGAAGAGGATTATTTGAAGGTTGAGCTTGCCAGGGCTGAACTGGCGTCGTTCACCAACCGCGATTTGACCGTCTATGAAAAGCAATTGGCGGTGCTGCGCCAGGAACTCGAGGCGCGGCAGGATGCCGCCCAGCGCGCCGAGGTAGGCGTCAGGGCCAGGGAAATCAGGTCGCCGATCGCCGGCCAGGTCTTGCGTTATGATTTTGTGGTCGGCGAGCAGGTGCGGCCGGAAATGGTTTTGTTCGAGGTTTTCGGCGGAGACCGCCTGATTCTGAAATTGCGCATTCCGGAGCGTCACGCCACCCGCGTTGCGGCCGGCAACAGATATTCGGCCGCCCTGAATCCATACCGCCGCATCACGGACGCCTATTTCACGGGAACCGTGGAGCGGCTGCGGAACGTGATTCAAACCGAGGGGCAGCAGAATTACCGGGTGGCGTTTTGCAGCTTTGACGCGGCGGATCATAAGGTGCCGCCGGGCACCACCGCCGAAGCCAGGATTTATTACGGCAAGACGTGCCTCTGGTTTTTCCTGCTGGGAATGCATTGATTTGAAGAAGGCACAAAGGCACAGAGTGGCAAAGGCACAAGCCGGAATGATAAAATAAAAAAATTCAGAGGACTTTGTGCCTATGTGCCTTTGTTGCTTTGTGCCTGATTTCAATGTCTGACAAACAACTAACCTCCCATTCGCAAATTGCCTCCTTTCTTGCGCCCTATCGCCGGCAGGCGTCTGTGCTTGTTCTGCTGACCGTTCTGCTTTCGATCCTGAACATGTGCACGCCGCTCGTTTCCCGCGCGTTCATCGATCAGGTCGTCAGCCTCGGCCGGGCCGATATGTTCTTCCGGTTGGGGCTGGCGCAGGTTTTTCTGGTGGTAGTCACGCCTCTGGCCGGGATGGTTCAGAACGTTTTGATGACCGGAGTGGGGCAGAGATTTATTTTCGATCTGCGCGATTTTCTGTACGGGCATATCCTGGGGCTGTCGCTTCGTTTTTTCGGCAGGAACAGCACCGGCAAGCTTGTCAACCGGATCATGGGCGACACGGGCACCGTGGCGCGCATACTGTCCGCGCAGACCTTCGGCATCATTTCGGACGTGGTCTGCTGCGCTTTCGCGGTCACTGCCACCTTTGCCTTGAATTGGCGCATGGCCATGCTGCTGACATTTGTGGTGGCCGCGTTTGTGGTCAATTATCTGGTCAACGTCAAGCGCATCCGGCAGCTTTCCGAAAGTTATTGGCGTTCCCATGACGTCCTTTCCGGCGGCGTGCAGAACCGCCTGGTGGTCGGCGTGGCCGTGAAATCGTTCGGCACGGAAAATCGGGAACACGGCATATTCCAGGACCAGTCGGCGGTGAATATGAGTCTGCGCGAGTCGCTCGGCGTCGCCGGCTTTTCGTTCTGGCAGAACACGGCGCTGGTCCAGAACATGGGCCGGGCGCTGCTCTTTTTCCTGGGATGCAACATGGTCTTGTCCGGGGAAATGACCTATGGCGACGTCACCGCATTTGTGGCGTATGCCATGCAACTGCTCTGGCCGGCCGTGCGGTTTTCGGAACTCGCCCTGCAGGTGCAGGACGTCGGCATTGCCCTGCGCCGCATTTTTGAGGTCACCAGGGAAAAGCCTGAGGTGGTCAACGCTTCGCACGGCGTGAAAATTTCCGGATTGCGTGGCAAGATTGATTTTGAAAAGGTCAATTTTGAATACGACAGCGCCCATCCGGTCATCCGTGATTTCGACCTGCACGTCGCGGCGGGCGAGACCGTGGCTTTCGTGGGGCCGACCGGCTGCGGCAAGAGCACTCTCCTGTTGCTGCTGATGAGATTTTATGACGTCACCGGAGGCAGCCTGCGGCTGGACAACGCCGACGTGCGCGATTATGATCTTTACTCCCTGCGCCGGCAGTTCGGGGTGGTGCTGCAGGACCCCATGCTTTTCGGCGTAAGCATAGCCGATAACATACGCTACGCCAGGCCGGCCGCTCCGCAGGCCGAGGTCGAGGAGGCCGCCCGTATCGCCGAAATACACGATTTCATCACGACCCTGCCTGATAAATACGGCACCGTGATCGGACAGGAGGGGCTGCAAATGTCAACCGGTCAGAAACAGCGCCTGACCATTGCCCGCGCCATTCTTGGGAAACCTTCCGTCATCATCATGGATGAGGCCACCAGCGCCCTGGACAGCGAATCCGAGCGAGCCATTCAGATTGCCATGGAAAAGGTGTTGAAAAACCGCACCTCCTTTATTGTGGCGCACCGTCTGAGCACCATCCGCAACTCCGACCGGATCGTGCTTTTGAAGGACGGACGAATCACTGAAATGGGGTCGCACGATGAGCTGATGGGCCTGGCCGGCGGGCGTTACCGCGCTCTCTATGAACAGCATATGGGCAAGGAATTTCTGGAGGATGACAAGCTGTGAAAATTCATCATCGCAACTATGCTTTTCGCCCGCCTTACCGCGAAAGGGACCGGGAGGCGGGACATTTCGGCTTGTTTTTGAGGTTCCTGCGCTCCTATGTGGCGCCTTTCAAAAAGGGGTTGCTGATCTGCATTCTGCTGGCGTCCTTTGATTATTGCGGCTCCTTCTACCTTTTGGCGTATTACAGCAAGGTTGTCATTGATTCGATTCTGGTGATCAGTCCTCCGGCGGCGTCCGCAGCGGAAAAAGTCGGCGACAGCGGGAAAAGCCTGGCCGTCGCCGAACGGGAAATGGAAAAGTTGCCCGCCAGAAAAATCGGAACAAAGCAGGGCGCGCTGGATGAAAACCTGCCGCATCGTCCGCCGGGCGCAAGGGGGAAATTATGGTCCATGTTTCTTTTGTATGCGGCCACCATAATCGTCAGCAATGTGTTTTCGCGCGTGTCCAGCAGGCTGCGCATACGGGTCGGGCAGAGGATCTCGAATAATCTGCGGGAGGACATGCACGCGCAGGTCTTGCGTCTTTCCCTGGCGTATCATTCCGCGCATACGCCCGGCCGCCTTCTGGCGCGGATCATTTCGGACACCGGAGCGGTGCAGGACCTGGTGCTCAATATTTTCATCACCGGCGCCTCGCAGTTTGCGATTGTATTGATCGGCGCCGTGATGCTCCTGAGCATCAACCGGCAGATGCTGGTCATGGTGGCTCTGTCATTGCCGTTTTATGTGCTGATCTATAAAGCCACAAGTCCGCTGTTGATGAGAATACAACATGAATTCAGCCACACGAACTCCTGCCTCTGGGGGCTGGTCTCCCAGAAAATAGACGCCATGCGTCTGATCCAGGCCTGCAACCGGGAAAGAAAGGAGAAATTGACTTTTCACAGGCTGGCTTCCTGCTATTTGCGCGACTCCCTCCTTCAAAACAGGGTCGGCGCCGGCACGCGCAGTCTTGCCGCGCTGGTCAGCGGCGTGACCAGCGGCGTGGTGATTTTTCTCTACGGCATCCACGAGGTGCTTGCCAATGCCATCACTCTGGGCCAGATGATGTACGCCTGGGGTACGGCCTGCGCGCTTTTCGGTCCAATTTTGGAAATAAGCAATATGAATACCTCTCTCGTGAACCTCCTTGTTTACCTGCGCCGGTTGGCGAACGTCCTGGATGAGCCGGTCAGGATCGCCGATGCGCCGGATGCCGTAGATTTTCCGCGCCCGCTCGTGAAGGGCATTGTTTTGGACCGCGTCCGGTTCGGTTATGACCCGGAAAGCGAACCCACGCTCAGGGATATTTCCCTGAGCATTCCATCGGGCACCTGGCTCTGCGTCATGGGCGCAAGCGGCAGCGGCAAGACCACGCTGCTGCATCTGCTGGACCGCCTTTTCGAGCCGAACGCCGGCGGCATTCTGTTTGACGAAACTCCTCTGCGGAAAATCAAGCTGGCTTCGTTGCGCAATCGCGTGGTGCTGGTGCCGCAGGAGCCCCAGATCATCAGCGGCACGGTCAGGGACAACATATGTTACGGTCGGCCCGATGCCTCGCCCGGCCGCATTATCGCCGCCTCAAAGGCGGCCGAGTTTCACGATTTTGCCATGACCATGCCGGCCAAGTATGAGACCATGCTGGGTGAAAAGGGAACCACGCTTTCCGGCGGGCAAAAGCAGCGCCTGGCCCTGGCGCGGGCATTGTTGACCGATCCGGAGGTGCTGCTCCTGGATGATTGCACCTCAGCGCTCGACGCCGAAACCGAGGCGAAAATTCAGGAAACGCTCGCAAAAATCATGCAGGGCAAAACCACGGTGATCGTCTCGCAGCGCGTTTCCATGGCGCGTCGCTGCCGGCGCATCTGCGTGCTTGAAAACGGCCTGATCTCCGAATTGGGCACACATGCCGAACTTCTCGCCAACGAAGGCTTTTATGCGCGGCTCCACGCCAAACAAACGGAGTGAAGAAGAGGTTGGCGGCATCAGGGGGCAGGGGGGGCAATGCCCTGACGGCGGCCCGGCAGAGACGCTGAGTTTGTCCAACCATGTAGAAGTCAATGGCAAATCTATACATTTTGCATCCCCGCTTATTTTTTTTTGCTGAAGCACAGCCATACTCGGACAACAAACTACAATAAAACCGCCGGTTTTTTCGGCTTGGCGCCGAGCGTAAAAAGCGTCGAATGATCAAGTCAGCCGATATTTTGGGATCACCCGCCTCAATCTTTGCCGCGCGACTTTGGCTGGTGCGTATTTGCCCGGCAGAATCAACCCTATTTAAGGACTGTTTTTGGAAGAAAGCGCCGTTGTTTGAATGCGGACTTCTGTTTGCGATATGCGTTTGGACACGTTCCGGCTGCCCGCCGAAAGGACTTGGAAAACGCATAGATATTGCCATATCCAACTTGTTCTGCGATTTCCTTGATTGTCATATCGGTGGACCTCAATAATATTCTAGCCGCCAGGATGCGTTTCTTGTAGAGATAGGCAATGGGCGTGACGCCAAACAACTTTTTGAACCGTCGGCAGAAATAGGCGACGGATACGTGCGTCATGTTGGCCAGATTTTTGAGTTTGAGCGCCTCATTGTAGCGGTAATTAATACAGTCTCGAGCATGGATCATCCGGTGTTCAAGTGTATTCTGATGTTTGAATGTGGCGACACAATAGACATTTTCAAGAAGGAACGAAAAAACATCAAGCATGATGGCATGCATGGCAAACCACACGAGCGGTCCGCGTTGTTCCCAGCGCGTCATCAGTTTTTTATGGAGACTGATTAAATGACATGTCTGGTTTTCGTCGAGAAGAACAGGCGTCTTTAACGGCGGTATGGCCAAGCCCGACAAGGCGGACAGCCAGACATGAAACGGCTCAAGTGACGGATAGTTGTTGGCCATAAAGAAAAACGAGATTTCAAAGGCCTTCAATTCCCCGTGATCGGATGGCGGATCGAACAGGTGAGGTTCATTGGGGGAAATCAGCAGTAAAAGGCCGCGTTGAGTGGCGAATTTTTGGCCGTGATACCTGCCTGTTGTTCCGCCTCCCGTATATAGAACGATATGCGCTTGCGGATGGCTGTGCTCCGGTTTTGGTTTAAACAATTTGCCATTGACATTCCGGGCGAATAATTGGTCAATATTATGCGAATGGAGAATAACAAGGTCATGCGCAACGCCCTTCAGTTTCGGCTTTATGATCTGGGGCGATACGAGCGGCGGCACATAATGAAGATATTGCATGAGGACAATATCGGATAAAACCTGGACAAAAGCAACCATTTCCTTTCCGGCAAAAGTAATATAGGATTATCATCAAAAAGAGGCCTATTTCTTATTGACCGCACAAGAAAGGATATCTGATGAACAGGCTGAAAGAGTTATTCATCGAGACGGAGTTGGTGAAAGACGGCCGGCCGTCTGCGGTTATAATTGCGCCTAAATCCGGTTGTTATGACCATCTGGCGCTTTCCATCCGGGATGCGATTTTGGAGTTCACGGGAGTTGCCTTGCCGATTATCAGCGATGACTCTTCAGTCGCCGCGCTCCCCTTCAAGACACATGTTATTCTCCCGGGGAATCGCTCCACTCACCGTCTGATCAATGAGCTATATGACCGGTATTATCATATGGTTGACCTCTGGTATCCGGGCGTCGGCGGTTACGCGTTGAAATCACTGCATAATCCATTCGGAAATGGGCTCAATGCGATTCTCGTTGGCGCCAGCGATGAGGCAGGCATGAAGGCATGCTGTGAGGCTTTTATTCGACGTCTGCGGCAATGTCCATTTGAATCTCGTAAAAAGGAATCTGTTCGCGCAAATTGCTTAACGATCGGTTGGTTGTCGGAAATCAGGCTGGGGCGTGAGATAAAGGACGCGAGCGACATCAAAAAGATAGCTACATGGGAAGATTGCCGGGTTAGCGATTCGAATTTTGGATGGAACAGCCTGAGCAAAAGGATGGCGCTCTATTATATGACCGGCGACGAATATCACGCGCGCGAATTTCTCAGACTGGCGTTTCCCGACGAACAAGCCCGGAAAGAAATCAGCGCGGTGGACGAGGAAAGAATAGAAAACAAGGATGATCCGCTTGCCGGTCCCTATCATTATAATGCCCACTTGATGATTTTGCTCTGGGATTTAATTGAGGAAAGTCCGATATTCACCGATGATCAGCGCTTGCGGATCACGCAGTCTTTTTGGCGTCAAATGATGAAACCGGGCGGTTATGTGCCCAAAGGTATCTATGGATTGACCCAGCCGCCGGAAGCGGTGGGCGACCGGCATGCGCAGTTTGCCGCCTTGTCCTTGTATTGTCTCGCCCGTTATTTTAACGCGTATTATCCCTCGGATGATACGCGTCTTATACTGGAAAGCGCCAAATATTTTTTCGCTCCCTTGCATCGGCAATCTGCAGTCAAAGGCGAAGGCTGCAGTCTTTTTTGGTACAATACCTCAATCGAGGCCATTTTGTGGT
>Ga0209749_1001903_pt1 | contig 15893 bp, 8 predicted proteins | sample EPASupsiteSAE347_FD_187267 | JGI IMG/M metagenome (GOLD analysis project Ga0209749, IMG submission 187267) | Bioremediated contaminated groundwater from EPA Superfund site, New Mexico - Sample SAE3-47 (SPAdes) (version 2) | ecosystem: Environmental > Aquatic > Deep subsurface > Groundwater >... | reverse complement strand
TTTACAAAAAAGCAAATTTTATTTATAATAGAATCTAATGAAAACTCAATAATTTTTTAATTATATGCCATTAATACCAACCGTGATTGAAAAAGATGGGTCAGTGGAAAGAGCCTATGATATTTATTCTCGTCTCCTGAAAGATCGAATCATCTTCCTAGGCGAACCGATTGATGACCATGTAGCCAATATTGTCATCGCCCAATTTCTTTTTCTGGACGCTGAGAATAAAGATCAGGATATTAAATTCTATATTAACTGCCCGGGTGGGTCAGTCACAGCTGGCCTAGCAATTTATGATACCATGCGTTATATCAAATCGAATGTTTCTACGATCTGCGTTGGTCTCGCCGCCTCAATGGCTTCCATCTTGTTAGCCGCCGGCACTCCGGGAAAAAGATTCGCTCTACCAAATAGCGAGATTATGATCCATCAAGTAATGGGGGGAGCTGAAGGACAAGCTTCAGATGTTAAAATCCGAGCCGAACATATTCTAAAAACTAAAGATAAAATGAACCGGATTCTTGCTCTCCATACGGGACAAAAAATAGCGGATGTGGAACGAGACAGCGATCGAGATAACTATATGAGTGCGGAAGAGGCAAAAAAGTACGGCCTGATCGATAAGATAATTGGTTAAAAACTAATTTTGTTGTTAAACCTAAAAAATCCCCGGTTCCCGGGGATTTTTCAAATAATAAAATAATTATTTAATAATTAAAGAATTAATAATCGCTTTAAAAATACTGGGATAAGCAATCCGATTATCAACCGCCGGGATATAAGAAATTACCAAAATTTTTTCATGATTTTTATCAGTTAAATAAAAATTCAAACCATCTTCCCCCCAGATTCCATCCCAATTATCGGTATTTTTTAATTTATCATAAGTAACCACCACATTCGGAAAAGATTCCTCATACCAACTGAGAATATTAACTTGATCAGAGTTATCTTGAACGGAAACTTGCAGCAAAGAGTCATCAGCCACTCCAAAAACCACTGTAGCCTCATTATTCAAAGCTTTAGCTAACCAATTCTTGGGTACTAAAACCTCATAATTAAAGGTGGAGTTTGAATACTTAATTAAATTAACGTTAGTATTTAACTTGCCTTGCCCCGCGGGATTATAGCCGCCTAAAAGCTCAGCGGCATCAGAATAAGAATCAGCGTCCGAATCAGTTAAGTTGAGGTCAGTGCCTAATAAATTTTCTTCATCATCTTTTAAGCCGTCATCGTCTAAATCTGTCAAAGGCGGCAAATTACGGCCATCTTTACCAGTTAATTCTTCGCTCATGGTTGTTGTCGCGGTACTAGTAGCTTCTCCCAACCAGACCGAAGAAGAAGCAACTAATAATTCTGAAGTGGAGGCAGCCATGTCGATTTTCTCTTCCGGGCTAGAAGAAGCTACTTCGGGGGTAGTCGTAGCAACCTTCTCTTTATTCTTGTCGATCAGACTAGATTCAACTAATTCATTCTTTCCGGCCCCTGGTTTAATAATAAAACTGTAACTCGCATAAACTAGACCGCCAATTAATAAGAGACCCCCCAGAATAATAACTAAACCAATGGTTTGAAAATTATGTTTTGGAGCTGTCGGGGTAAATCCCTTAGACGATGGGGTATCCAAGCTAAATACTGACCCGGTTGCCTTTTTTTGGCTGGGCATGTTATGAACTATGAAATCCTGATCAACAGCTGGTTGAGATGAGGTGATAATTTTGTTTTTAGACTTATGATTGAACATAAATAGATCTAAGAGCAGAAACTACCATAGGGCGAGTATGGCGACAATAATTAATAAGCCAAAAATTATTAAACTTAAAACCAGCCATTTCTTAAAATGGCCGGTCGCGGTCTGAGGCATGGTGTGTAAATTCAAGGAAATCGGCGGACGAGAGGTGGTCGGAGAAAAAATTTTGGCCCGCGATCGCAGCTTATTGTCTAGATTATTATTTAACATAAACTCCTATCCAGGGTTATTGCGCCCCAGACATTTTTCCGGGACCATTAGGATTATAGCCACTTTTTACTTCGGCACCATCTAAATATTTGTCACCGTCGGAATCGGGATTAATCGGACTAGTACGATAAATTCTTACTTCTTCATAATCGCTCAAACCATCATTATCCGTATCGATGATATTGAGATTACTGCCTGCCAATTTCTCTTCCGCGTCAGTTAAACCATCACTATCAGAGTCAACCGCTAATTGGTTTAGGGGGGTGGAGGTGCTAGCCAGGGGCGTAGTGGTTGGGGTATTAACTCCGGGAATTAGAGGAATTTCTTCATTAGAAGTTGTTGAGGCATTAGCATCATCTGAAGATTGCTCATTAGCTGTAGGGACAAAAGAACCAGTATCAGCTGCTTTATTAGTTGACGTTGCTTTGTTAACTACTTTATTCTCTGCTGGTGTACTAGCTGGAACGTCAGATGATTTCAAAAATTTGCTATAAGCCAAGTAACCGCCTAATCCAAGAACTGATATTACCACTAAAATTAAAACAATTTTTAACCATTTTCCACCTCCGGAGCGTTCCGTCGATTCTGGTCGATCAGTTGAATTAGAGACTAAACCCACCCGGCGGGTTTCTATCTCACTTGTCCGATTACCATTAGCTGGCACTTTATCAGTCTCCGCGAAAATATCGTCAACCGCTGGACGATTTTGATTGTTGGGGTTGTTTAAATCATTAAACATATTTTTCCAATAAATTATTATATCTTAATTATAACCGATCTCTCAGCTCTTTACCAGTCAAATTGAAAGAGTTGGTTAAATTTTTAACGACGAGGGCTAATCGACGGAATCTCACTAGGATCGGGAATAATATCTTGATCACGATTGATAATCTTATAAACAGTCACCTCACCTAACTCATCTCGACTAAGAACCTGGGCTTTAACATCGTCAGAAAGACCAAAAGCATTTTTTTCTTGATCAGTTAAAAACTCTGGAGCAGGCAGTTCCTCACCAGCCGGCTGCTGATTATTCTTTTGGTTACTGCCGGACTTATCAGGTCGAAAGACAAAAATACCAATCACCACTAAAATGACCACCACTAAAATGATAACTATTCCGATAATAACTTTTTTATTATTCATAAAATTTTATTAAATACCCGATAGATTGTCAGGGGTGTCAGGAGGAATATCAACGCAAACACCATGATTACAGTTTTGATTGTCTAAACACGTGCCACAAGTCTCCCCGGTACCGCAACCATCCGGCCCGCACTCTTTAAAGACACAATTAACATAATGGCTACAATCACCGCCACCAAAGCATTGATTACTGCGGCAAGTCTCTCCCGCGGGGCAAGTTCCACATGATCCGCCGCAATCATTAGTACCACATTCCCTGCCTTCACAACTATCATTACAGGAACAAACAAATTTACCACTACTATTGGCTTTGCAAACTTGATTAGGCTCACAGGCACAGTCGGCCGGACAAGTTTTACAATCTTCATTGGCCGTAGCCGTACATTTTTTATCGCCACAATAATCCTTAGGCGGTTCCACGCAGCGACCCTTAGAATTACAAATTTTTCCAGTCGGACAATCAGGACCGCACTCCTTTATGCAACCATCAGAGCCGCACTCTCGATTAGTACAATCAATGGGTGTGCAGCAATAACCAGTTTTTAAACAGACATCTTTTGGGGGGCATATTCCACACACACCACCGCAGCCATTATCACCACATTGACGCGAACCGCAACTGGTGGGACAAGTACCTTGAGTCACACAACTTTGCAGATTCTGATTACAAGTTTGATAAGCTCCGCAACCACAATCAATAGCGCAGCTCGCACAATTTTCGCCTAATTTGGGTTCGCAAGTACCATTTCTTTTACATCCTGGCTTAAGACAGCGACCACTCGCACAGGTCATATTACTCGGGCAGGAGCCACACGAGCCACCACAGCCATTATCTCCACAAGCTTTATCAATACAAGTGGGTTGGCAATAACTATTAGAGCAGGTCCCATCTTTTAAACAAATCCCTTTACATTCACCACAGGAGCCACCGCAGCCATCAGGACCGCAGGCATTATTACTAGCGCACTTTGGAGTACAGTCAGGCGGAACCGTATTACAATCAATCGGACAATTAGTAATTGTCTCCATTAATCGATCGCCAATTTTAGCTTGACAATAAGTATCGCCGCAATAGCCACCGCCCTTTAAAGGTGATGTGAAAATACAGTAACTATTTGTAGAGATTGGTTCTGGGGTAGTAGTGTTGGGTCCAGTTTGACAACCATATTGCCACTCCGGACTACTGGAGCTAGGACTCGCGGTGATACCACTTGAACCGTCGCAATCTTCATAACCATCATTATAAATTCCCCCTCGTCCTTCAGTATTAGGAGCTTGTTTTATTCCGTCACCACAGTAATTATTAACTTTGAGAAAAAATTGCTTAGTTGTAGAAGCACCGTACTCATTAGTTGCTCTTACTACTGTGGGCCATAAACCCAGAGCTGTGGGTTGCCCTTTGATATAGTAATTAAGGGGATCAACATCTGCACCCAGGACCGGGCTAATCATTCCCCCGATGCGGCTAAACCAGTTTAGCTTGGACGGCAAAGAATTCAAAGTGAGCGTATTATCAGTCGCCAAGTTCAACCCTTGCGGTAAAGAACCGGTATAATTTATAGTATGATTTCCTTGCCGATCAGTACCAATAAAGCATTTATAGTCGCGATTGAGCCGCGTCGCCAGTGGACAGTTAAAATCTAGGGCGGGATTTTGAACAATAATTTTAATTAAAAATTCTTTACTGGCAGTCTGTCCTAGTTTATCAGTGACTGATAATCGATATACTAAATCAGCATCCTGATAAAATTTACTTCCGGTATTGATATAACCCTTAAAATTAACGCGATATTTATTACTCCCCACCACCTCAACAGTTTTTTTAATACTACCGGAATTTAATAAATCGAGCTGGCCCGAAACTTTAGTGAGTGTATAATTTGGGTTGGTACCTGTTAGATTATTACTGAAAAAAGAGAAACTATAACCAAAAGGGATTTTAGGATCTAAAATATATTCACCATTATCGGCTTCAATCGCGGTGACTGGAGCAATGATAGTGATCGGAGTGGTGGTACTTAAAACTCCGCCGCGATTATCAGTAACGGTTAAATTTAAGGGATAAATCCCTTTTCCGGCAGCTGTTTGAGCATACACTTTCTTCTGTTCGGGGTTACTAGTATCTTTTAAGATTAAAGGTGATCCAGACCAACCAGAAACACTAATCGACCAGGTCAACGGATTTTTTTCTTTATCACTCACTTTAATAAAACCATTAAATTCTCGCCCCGCCTCACCGGTTAAAAATTTATTAATCAACTGGGGGGCACTATTAGTTGATTCTCCTCCAGCCATAATACCAGTAGCCGTTACGCAAGCAGAGGAAGCGGGATCATTAGGCGAGAATCGGTAGCTCAAAACTGGATCACGACTTTCCATAACAGCACACAAATCATAATTAGAGCCATTGTCATCAGTAGCGTAAACTAAACCATAACTACCCGTCGGCAGAACCAGTGAACCTCCGGGAGATGGGGGATCGGAAAAAAATCTCTGAGTATCTTTATTCCAACAAGTTTTAAAATCAAATCCTGGGCAAGCACCTAAGCGATTAATAGGATCAAAAAAGTTTTGTGATACAGCCAAATCCGCTAATAGGGCTTGGGTCCAACTGGGCCAAACTGATAATGAATAATTTTTTAAATAAGTACCGGCGGCTAAGACTGGATAGCGATCATTAAGATTTTTAAACTTAAATAAAGCTTCCTTTAATTCCTCCAATTTCCCCAGGGATATAATATCCCGAGCAATCTTAGCTTTCAAACTATCACAAAAAAGATTGTTAGGACAATCAGTATCCACCAAACAATTTTTAGCCTCTTTTAGCAAACAAGAGCTCGAGGCATTTTCGGCAGAAGAAGTAGCGCAAAATTGGTCGGTGGCACAATCAGTATTAGACCCACAACTAATAGCTGAAATGGCGCAAGTTGAGGAGGCAGTGGGAGAAGTTAAATTACTATTGAATTTCCAATGAGAGACAATCTGCCCTAAAATATCGACGGTTTTGGCGGCAGGATTCTGGTTATAGGAAATTAAATAAATATTAGTATAAATGGTCCGGGTGGCTAAATCAATATTAGCAGCATTAACATAAACCGTCCGACCATCTCGAATCGCTTCATACCCATCAACAATTAAGGCCTGAGGCGAGCCTTGGAAGCCTTGACTGTCATACCAACGAAAAACACTATAATGATTCGGATTAGGCACAACCCGGACTGCAATCGCGTCACTAGTCTCAGATTGAGCTTGGGAATGATTGACGATTCCAAAAAAACAAATTAAAAAAATAACCGCCAAAATTAACCGGAACTTATTTTTTTTCATATTAATAAAATTTACAAATCGATTAGGGGATATCAACACTAATTTCTAAAGATTTAGCACTTTCATTACCGCTAGCATCCAAGGCGGAAAGAGTAAAATAATTTTTTCCGGAAACAAATTCATCTAGAGCGAAACTAAGCTCCGTAGCCTGCTTCTCGGAATCAAATGATTCGCCATAGCGCCCCGCCGCGATACCATGATAGAGGCGATAGAAGGCCGTGTCGCTTAGATTAGCGATCCAAGTAAAAGTTAAAGTGGAACTCGCTGATTGACTAGCTGATAAGTCCCGAGGCGTGGCTGGAGCGATCTGATCAGTAGGCGTAGCAGTCTTTTCATTAGATAATGAGCTTTCCGTTCGATTAGCTGATATTACACTGACATTAAAAATATAAGCTATATTATTAGTTAGTTCACCAATTAAAAGACGACATTGATGAATGGAACCGATTATCTGACAAGCGTCACTCGCTTTTACTTCTTTAGTTTGGACATTCCCTTTACCAGCTTTAAGGTAATAAATTTTATAAAACTCAGCCTGATTAGCGTTGGCTCGCCATTCAACTAATACTGTTCCACCAGTTTTTTGATCAATCGCCTCGGTAATTTCTCCACTGGCAGGAATAACTTCCCGGAAAAAATATGATTCTTTCAAAACATTCCAAGAACAAATGCCATCCTTTTGACCGTCACCATTTTGGTCTCTTCCACAGAGACTGCCGAGATTAGTACAGGGCTCCCGATCCGAGCTACACATTAAATTAGCGCTTTGTCCGCGAATCACCGCTTGATTAATAATCGCGGGTAAGTCATCTAGGGTTCCAGCGGTGCCAGCATCACGACAATAGTAGAATTTATAATTGTAGTCAGCACAGTTAGGGGTAATGGATCCAACACAACTATCAGCCCATGGTGACCAATTACCATCGCTGCTAATCGGTGGCCAAGGGTTATTACATAAGAAAACGTATAAATTAGCAAAAGCATTAAAGCCATCGCCGCCAGAATAAACATTACAGCAATTATTAGAACAGCTAGCATCAAGACAAGAACAACTTCCCGGCTGACAACCAGTAATAAAACGATCCATCTTCACTATTGCTTTGGCTGAAGTTTCTCCGTCAGTGACCCCGGTTTGAGCGGTAATTAAAGCGCGGTAGGTTTCTAGATTATTAACCGGGGTGCGGACAGCAATTTTAGTGTCACTAATGGAGAATTCCCAATCCCAAAAGTAACCAGTCACCGGCTGTAAACTCTGCCCATCAACACTATAAGCACGGGCGGTAAAAAGTTTATCCCGATCGGCTTTAGTATCAAAAGTCTTGCTATTAACATTACCATCGTCTTCATCTAAATCATTATCGGAAGTTCTAAAGAGATAAGAGGACGGGACAATCGTCACTTTATCAATAGCACAAATTCCGGCGAGTGGCCCCTGAGCCGATAAGGTAGTAAATTTAATAATATGAGAATTAGGATAATTACGACTATTAAACTTAATATTTTCTCCTTCGATATTACGACCAGTAATGGGATCCAAATAGCCAACTCCATTAAAACCAATTCCCGTTAAGCTAAGGACGCCCAATTGGCTATTTAACTGGACATCTCCCAGAACAACTAAATAGTAGTTAGCATTAGGGGCTAATAATTTTTTCGGAGCAAAAACAACGGTTGTTTTATCACCGGCGTTCTCTCCTGACACTATTCCGGGCGTCGCACAGTAAAGTTTATTTGGTCCCGGAACATCGGCTAAAGCTGAGCCGGTTAATCTTTTGGAAATTTGGGCAAATGACAATTTTATTTTCTCAACGACGCGATTAAACCAAGTCTGATCTGATTGAGCTAACAACTCTGCCATTGAATCTCCTTTAGCAATAAAGGTGCCCGTTGGACAAGTACCCTGACTATAATCCCTTTCTTCTAATAGTAAAATATTATCAGTGAGACTAGTAATATCCATTAATTGGTTAAAAGTAGCTTTGGCAACCGAATTGCGACAAATATTATCAGCAAGATGAGTTGGTGAAGTAGAGGTAATCTCGGGACGATTTTGACAACAAGTATCGGTACCACAACCAATAGAGGCGGGTGCACCGCACTCTTCATCTTTAGAACAACCACAACATAGACCGCGATTGTCACCACTACAATTACCTTTATCTTTCAAACATTCTAATTTGGGATCAATACTGGAACAAGTGTCAATCGTGGCATTAGGGCTACAGCAACAGGTGCCACAATCTGAGGCTTCAACTCCTAATGTTCCCTCGGGAGATAAACAATCAAATCCGGGGAAATTACAAATATTAGTGGCGCAGGTAGAGGTCGCTTTACCGGCGCAGGATAACCCCGGTTTTGGAATAGTTGGACAAGAGCGCAGACAAGAATCCAACTTATCATAAACCCCAAGCTTGGCTGGCGTAGAAGAAGCACAAGTTATTGGCTCCTCCGCGGTACAATTATAGTAAGCACAATAACCACTATCAACTCCGGCGGTAATAGCGGTACCCAAACGACATTTCTTACCATCACTTCCTTTGGCGTCAAAACAGCAACGACTATTCTTTTGGCAATCACCAATAGTTTCATAAGCTGAACAAGGATCTTCTAAATCCGCACAACTTTGATTGCATTTCTCAACTGTTAAATAATCACCAAGTTTCACCGGTGTTGAAGAGGCGCACTGGCTTGGTTCAGTAATTGAACATCGATAATAAGCACAATAACCAAAATCAGGACTACTGGGCTGATTGGTAATTAATTGACCATTGCCACCGCGACAAATATCATCCGTCGCTTCCACTGTGGAGTGAGAATCTAAACAACAAACATTATTGTGCTCCGTACAAGTCTGACCGCTTAAATCAGAACAATCAGTACAAACCCCATCAGGAAACTCGGGATTATTTATATCGCAATATTGACCACTATGGCCGGAACAATTACAGGCAGCGTCTCGAGCTTCAAGAGTGGCACCTGCGGATTTACAACCGCCGCATTTACCTAAAGTAACTCCTACAGTTTTACCAGTATCAGCGCCACAGGTACCTTCACATTCTAATGGAGCACAACAATCTCGAGCACTTTGCCCAATTTCACAACAACAATCACAAGTAGCTTTATCAGTAATTGTGCAACTATCTTTTTCGCTTAAAATGGGGTTATCTGTACAAGTTGAACCACTAGGGCAAATCTTCTTTGACGCACAGCGCCCTTCGTTAGCTATTGACTCACATTTGAATTCTGGAGAACAAAGTTCACACGTTGTCCCGATCTCTAAACATTTATTACCAGCGGCTCGAATCCAACCATTAGGACAAGAAGAGGGGGAACTTAATTCCCAGCGTCCGTCAGGGTTACAAGTCTTGACGGCAGAAATGGTTTGATCATTAAAAATATAAGAGAAATTTTGGGCTAAACTACAATTAGCCCCATCACCATTTTTTATACATTTATCAAGGTTAACATCATAAGTACAATTATTGAGTCCCAACCCACCGCAACCGGGAACAGATAAACAGGAATAATCACAATCACCAACTATCTTCTGACCGCCACCGGCATAAGGCGAACAACTGCCAGGAACATTAGGACAACTTTTACCAGTTTGGCACGAACCATAATATTTAGCCAAACCAGCGCAACTATAGGGCGTAGAAGTTGAACCACCAAAGTCAGTACTAAATTTCCATTCAAAAACTGAAGTCGGGATATCAATAAAACAATTATCTAAACTATTAACACAACGACCTTGTTTATAAGTATTTTGGGGACAACAGACTTGAGTTCCGCAGTCGGCGTTAACCACACATTCGCCGATAGAAAAGTTTAACTCATTCCCCCAATCACTGTTTTTTATCACCTTAACCGCTCCAGTTGTCGCTCCAACAGGAACAATGGTGGCAATTTTATCAGCTCGACCCTCGTTCTTAATTTCACCAGAGGTATCTTTATTATAATTGAAGCGCACTAGTCCCTCACTATTAACGCGACCAAAATATTCGCCCCAAACAACCACTGGGGTCTCCGCCAGACCGCGCTGTGGCTCAATTTTACACAAACTAGATTTGAGCGACAAATTCTTATTAGTTTGAAATGTATTGGGATTCAATTTTTGAGTATCAATGGTCGAAGCACCTAACCTAACTTTAATAAGTTGATAACCATCAGACATCCCAGCGGGAACTTTGACGATAATTTGATTATCCTTCCAAATAGAATTGAGACAAACATCAGGAAATTCATAAATGGCCTCTTGATCGCCAAACCAGACGCTACTTTCACCTCGAGTGCTACCAAATCCTCGTCCTCGAATAGTGACATATTGCCCGGCGTTACCCGCCGTGGGAATAAATGAAGAAATAAATGGACCCTCGCCCGGTTCCCTTTCTTTTACAAACGTTAAATAATTACTGCGTTCTTGATTACCATCGGTCTTTTGGACAAAACTACCAGATTCCCCGGAACGAATATTGGGTGTAGTTGACGTACCGTTTAATCCAGCTGGACTATTAAAATTAGAAGATAAACCCCGAACACTAGTTTGATAGTTTCCAAAATAAGCTTCACCAGAATAAAGATTAATTCCTTGATAACCAACTTCAGAACTTAATAGGCCGCGCTGCGGACTAAGATAACAAAGACCCGGCCGGCTAATATTGTTGGCCTGAAAATTAGGTAACTGAGGACCATAATTATTATTAGTTGTATCTTCTAACAAACTACTAGCAGTAACTTTAATTGGACCCGTGCTGACTCCCACGGGAACCGCGATAATAATTTGGCTATCGCTCCAAAAGCTGACACAAGTCGGATTAAGTTCGACGGGCGACCGACCAACTTTTTCGTCGCCTGAGCCCATAAATATTACCTGACTAGAAGTGGCGGAGTATTCTCCAAAACTTTTACCGAAAATAGTGACAAAATTATTGACTGCACCATTGGGAGTTAATAAATCACAAGTGCCACTGCAATCACTATCCGTCTGACAAGATTGATTAAAATTATTTTGGCAGAAACCACCTAAAGGACTAATTCCGGTAATTACTGGCGGGCCGAAACAAATACAATTTTCCGGATTACAAGTTAAATACTGGGAACAACGATTATTACTCGGGTCGCAAGTGGCGTTACTTAAATCAACATCACAAGGATCGCCTTGATTCCCTCTGGGTTTACAGCCACAATCATTTTCATCGCAGTAATCGCTCGGGGAACAAATTTGATTTAAGGCGTCGCAAGCTGGAGTTAAAACATCGCTATCACAACTACTAGGTTCATCAATATTATTGCAATCAGAACCAATACAAGCCCCCCAAACTCCATCTGAGCAATACATTGTGCCGCCGCACTCACAGGAACTAACCGATCCGCTTAAACAATCATCACCATTATTACCACCATTAATAGCACCGCCCAAACGAGAGATAATAAAGGTAGCAATCGCCCAAGAAGCTAAAATAATAACGAGACCAATAGCGGCATTCTTTAAAATCTTTTTAGCCGTTTCCACCTTTTCTTCATTACCATTGGAAGTCATCCAAAGAAAACCAGCATAGATTATTAAACCGATAGCAATCGCCCCTAAAAATCCTAGGGCGATATTAATAATCCGACCTGCAATCGTCCGGGGATCATCACTACCTAAAGAGCCCGCTAAACCATTATTAACTTCGTTCACGCCAAAATCAGCCGCTAAAACCAATCGAGCGGCCAATAGAACCCCCACGAGTAATAACGAAATTAGAAAAATTTTCCGAATTTTGTTTTTCACAAATTTTTATTGACAATTACCATCAACTCCTAGTTGACTGACCGCTGCTCCAAAACAACAAGACGGCGCTTCGGGAGTAGCGGCGCAACCCGGCCCAACGCTGGGCTTATAACAATTTTGATAAATATCTTTTACACCTGAACCAACCTGAGCGGCAAAAGTCATTGATTCGGCAAAAGGAGTATGGAAAATTCTAGCGATTGTTAAATCTGGTTCGCCGTCTAAAGGCTCGATATCGATGTTATCATTTAACACCCAATAACCAAGGGGGCTGGGAGACGCACTCCGGAGATTCATTAACTTATGCTCAATAGTTGAAGTACCATTATTAACCAAGATTTTCCCCGTCGCTAAGGTACTATTCATCATGAGAGTATTAAAATTAACGATTACAGGATCAGCTAAATTAATACCACTCTGTCCTTGAGCTGGTAAAACAGAGGTAATTTGAGGCGGCACTAACATAATTTGATCATTAATATAAAATGACCAAGTATATTTATCTTTCTTATCATTTCCCTGAGCAACTTGATCGTTTTCATTGTAAAATCCTAGCGGTCCGTCAGAATAGGTGCTGCGATCACCATCAAAAGAATTAATAGCGGCGTCAACAATGCCATCAAGTTGAATAAAGTTAGCTGTGGGATAGTTTTTAGATTCTAAATTTTGACAAGTTTTATATCCTAGGGGTGTAAGAGCACAAGCTTTAAAAGGATTAAAAGCCGCGCAATCAGCATCACTATTACAAATCTTTAAATTCGCTGCCATAGCTTCAACAGCTAAGTGACTATTAGCCGGTAAACAATAAATTTTTTCCCCACAACCATTCACGCCACATTCCTGATCAGAAATAAATTCCACGGTGCGATAACCATTGGAAATCACAAATTTTCCACCCACATAATCACCAACACAAACAGAATTCTCACATTTATACGACCGGCACTGGGAATTCTGATTACAAGCCGTCCCCGCCGGAGAGCTAAGTTCGGCATTAACTACTCTAATATATTTAGCGACTTCCGCGGCCGTCCCAGCGACAGTCATTGGGTTAACTGGCTCATTGAAGTTAAGTTGAATCACCGAATTCATGGGACGATCCTTTTCGCCACGTGGTCGATCTAATTTTTGCTGATCAGTTCCACCACTAAGAGGTTGGACGTTTAGGGCTGAATTATTAGTAGTTGACACGGAAATATTATTACCACTTTCTCCAGCGACTCTAGCCTCCAAAACCACTCGATTGCCATTCCGTGCAACCTCAATTTCTGGCTGACCGCTTAACTTAGCCTCAATATTAGTAGCCTGAACGATTGGATTGCAATTAGTTGGTACTTTAATATTGTTATTTTCTGCTGTAGCCGAAAAAGTATAAGAAGTATTATCAATCACTAAAGTATCAGCTAGCTGTTCAGGTTTAATCACAATCTCCCAAAAACTACCAGCGGGGTGATCACTAACCTGAAAAGTTAAATAGTTAGGGAAAATTGCTTGTCCTTGATCGTCAAAATCAACAATTCCTAAAAGATTATTGTTACTGCCAAAAAGCTGAGCTTTATTCGGAGCTTCAGCGGGAACTGACACTTTAAAATTTGACAATTGGCCATGATAATCTAAAACAACGGTAGCACTAGAAGGAGTAACCGAAATAACCGTGGCTGCGGAATAAATATTGGGGCAACTATTAACGGTTAGCAGCCCTTGAGCGGCTTTAGCTGGTGTAGTTTCTTGAAAAATATCCTTTTCATTATCAGGAAGTGGAAAAGCGGAACCACGAACAACTAGCGGTGGGGTGAGATCAAAAACATTACTGACGATGAATGTCCAAGCTAAATAGTTATTACCACATCCCTTAAAAACTGAGGAGTTATCCAAACGTTTAACCTGATCAGTAAATTTAACAGTATAATTCGTATTACCGTTCGCAGAACCTAAGGGGCTGGCCGGCATTAGAACCAGAGTTTTATTACCACTCGGTACTGATACTAAAATGTCAGTTATATTAATATTGGGATTGGGGCAAGAACTATCGGAACAAGCATCACCAGAATCAGTTTTATACAGACGGATGTTTTTAGGATTAATTTTATTACACGTATCTGGGTTACAGGTGCAAGAGTCGCCAGCGGCGTTAATACAAATTGAATCTAATTTTAATTCTTCTTTAAAAGTAATCATGACTGAAGTGTTGCGAGGGACATCATTCTGTCCATCAGTGGGATAAACACTTTCGACCGAACAGGCTCCAATTGCCCCTGCTCCGGCACTCGAAAAGTTCCCCCGGCTGTTGTCAAAAAAGTTACCACCACCGCCACCGTCCATGGCGCCAGCTAAACGAGAAATAATAAAAGTCGCAATCGCCCAAGAAGCTAAAATAATAACGAGACCAATAATTGCATTCTTTAAAATATCTTTTGCTTTATTAACCTTCTCCTCATCACCGTTAGAAGTCATCCATAAGAAACCCGCATACATGATAATAACTAAAGCGATTGCTCCTAAAAAGCTTAGAGCAATTTGAATAATCCGACCAACTAAAATACGCGGATCAGTAGAGCTTAATGATCCTCCGAGACCGTTATTAACCTCATTAACACCAAAATCAGCCGCTAAAACAAAATTAGCGGCCATAAAAATACCAAAAAAACCAATAATCAGAATAATTGCTTTGATTTTTTTACTCATTTTTACCCGGGGCCAGCCTTTCAAATTATGCCCCTTATGATATAATTTATTATGCTTCTATTATAACACAAAAGAGAAAAAATAAAAAAGAGTTTTTCCCTAATTTATGACGATTGAAAGAGTGATGAGAAAATTCCAAGAAAATAACCCTAAAGCCGAGATTTCTATTCTGCAGCGGGCTTTTGATTTTGCTAATCTGGCTCATGCGGAACAGGTTCGCAAAAATGGTGAATCCTATATTCAGCACCCACTTCATACCGCTTATATGCTAGCCGAGATCAAGGCTGATTTAGCTACAGTGACCGCCGGGCTCCTGCATGATGTTCCCGAAGACACGAGCCATGATTTGAATGAAATAAAAAAAATATTTGGTCCGGAAATCGCGGGTCTAGTTAAAGGAATCACTAAATTAGGTAAAATTAAATATCGCGGGATTGAACGTTATCGGGAGAATCTTAAAAAAATGTTTTTGGCTATGGCCAATGATTTACGGGTAGTGTTTATTAAATTTTGTGATCGCCTTAATAATCTACGCACCATTGAAGTTCTACCAATTGAAAAACAAAGAAGGATTGCCCAGGAAACTCTAGAAATTTATGTCCCCATCGCTAGTCTGTTAGGAATTGCCCGGCTCAAATGGCAAATGGAAGATATTTGTTTCAGAATTCTCTACCCGGAAGAATTTCATAATTTAGAGTATAAATATGAGGTTGAAAAAAAAGTAGAACGTAATCAATTTTTCCAAAAAGTAAAAACCATCCTTACTCCTAAATTAGTGGAGGCAGATATTGACTACTCAATTGAAGTTCGTTTCAAACATCTTTATAGTATCTATCGAAAAATGCAAGAAAAAGATCGTAAATTTGATGAGATTTATGATGTGTTCGCTTTACGTTTAATCGTTCCCACAATTGATGACTGTTATAAAACTTTAGGGATAATCCACACTTTATGGAAACCAAAATCTAACCGTTTTAAGGATTATATTGCTGTTCCCAAACC
>Ga0209749_1001900_pt1 | contig 15900 bp, 21 predicted proteins | sample EPASupsiteSAE347_FD_187267 | JGI IMG/M metagenome (GOLD analysis project Ga0209749, IMG submission 187267) | Bioremediated contaminated groundwater from EPA Superfund site, New Mexico - Sample SAE3-47 (SPAdes) (version 2) | ecosystem: Environmental > Aquatic > Deep subsurface > Groundwater >... | reverse complement strand
ATTGTATGGCACTATCGCAAAAGAATGGGATGAAGATTGGGTGAGTGGGAAAAAATATCTCGATATGGCCCCCCTGTGGGAATGGGAGAAAGAAATCGCTTCGAAGGCAGCGGAGCATGCTCCGCTGTCTTCGAAAATCCCCCAGAGGGTCAAAGAGTTAAACGTGGCTTGATAATTTTACAGAAAAAAAGTTGCACATCTGGAGGGCAATTTTTTTCGTGTCAGAATGATCAGGGTTGTTTCTGAAATTTGATGTTGTGGTTAACCTGTAATAAGGTAATTATACATGTTAGAATTTCAGTTCTTTAATGAATGTTTTAATGCTGATTCCCTTGGCTTGTCGTATAAGCCAAGGGCTTGTGCGGTTGCCATTTTTTTCACCTTCCTTACTCCGTTGGGTAACATCCATATTATAGAGAGCCTTAATGCCAGTACCCGAAGGTGACGCGAAGCACAAGATGACATTGGGGTCGTTCCTGAAGTATTCTTGCATTCTCGCCAAGGTGTCAGGGTCTTTGACCTTGTCAAAGTCGAGCATCATCCTGCCGTTGGTCTGGGTGATCTACGCGTCCACCCTGTCGCCAATTATGGATGTCTGCCAGACAACGAGCGGTTGCCAACTCTTAAATTGCTCGTTACCTGTCTTTCGGAATTTATTCTGGTTTTGTTTGATTTGTTGCGGGGAGTCAAGAATCATCCGGATTATCTCTTCCGCGGGGCGAATTTGCCCGTCTTTCGCGACCTTCAGCTTTGGGTAGTAGGTCACGTTGAAGTTTAATGAACTCATTTTCAGTCATATTTTGAGTCTTATTGGTCGGTCATATTTGATTTTGTATTGAAACAGCCCAGCGCGGAAAATATGACCAGTAAACCCGCGCTGGTTGATAGTTGTTTCGTTTGCTTTCTTTATAAATATCTGGTTAAGAGCAAAAGATTAGTGTGTGGGATAAATATATTCAGGGAATGAAAAAAGAAAAGGAAAGTTGAAAATTATTATTCGTAAAAAAGTCGGTGACCAGATTATTACCTAAATTGCAGCATGCAAACAACAATAAAAGTGGTTGAAAATAACAGGCTTGACAGATCATTCGGTTCGGTAGGAACTTCCGCCGGCACATTTCTGGTCTTAGTTGGCATAATTATGTCCTGCATTTATCCTTCGGCACTGGTTTTAATCCTGATCGGTGGATTTGTAGGGTTTACGGGCACAAGCGTATTGGTTGATTATAACGCAAAAAAGGTCAAGTTTTCCAACAACATATTTGGAATCATCCCAATTGGGAAATGGATTCAGGTTGATCCGTCAATGAAAATCGGCATCAAGGAATCAAACCTGACATATAGGGCATACAGCAGGGGAAACCGTGCACTTGACATAAACAGAAAAGATTTCAGGCTGATTCTATTTGATTCACAGACCAGGGAAATTATGCCGATGAAAAAATTCGATTCTCTCGAAGCGGCAAAAGCGGAACTTGAAATTATGAGTGAGAAATTGGGGTTGACCATTTTTATAGGATGAAATTGTATGAACAGGGAATATATCGTTGACAGGACGTTTGACAAAGCAGATTTTATTGCCATTGGCTTTGCAGCAGGTGATTATGAGAACTGCACCTTCCTCAATTGCGATTTTTCAAACATCGATTTATCAGGAATGACATTTACAGAATGCACGTTCGGTGGTTGCAACCTGAGCTTGGCAAAACTGGCAAAAACATCTTTAAAAGACGTGCAATTCAAGGACTGTAAGCTGTTGGGACTGCGCTTTGAGAACTGTGCCGACTTCCTGTTTTCGGTTGGTTTTAACGGCTGCAACCTGAACCTGTCCACTTTCTTCAAAAAGAGCTTGAAAAAAACGCTCTTCCTTAACTGCACCCTTCAGGAAGCTGATTTCACAGGATCTGACCTTAGCGGCGCCGTTTTTGACCACTGCGATCTCACAAGGGCAATATTCAACCATTCCAATCTTGAGAATGCGGATTTTCGATCGTCATACAATTATTCAATTGACCCCGAAATGAACCGAATGAAAAAGGCAAAATTCTCGTCGGCAGGCGTAGTCGGGCTTCTTGACAAATACGATATTGTGGTGGAGTAGAAAATAAGCTTCACTTTTCAGGAACTGTTCGAAAATGTATAAAACGCTACAAGAAATGGAGCTGGCAGAAGTGACGGAAATATTTGAAACCTTACAGGGCACAAAGCACAGACAAGAGTTCGACGAGTTGATCCACTTCGCCATCAAATAGGCCCGCATAAGGGCTGATTGGTATCAGACCGCCGCAAAGGGGGTTGAGTTGGACGAGAGCGAGAGGACATCTGCCCACAATGAGTTTATCTCCTGCTGTGCCGAACTCAGCAAGAAAATGTAGGAAAGCGGTGAGCCTGCCCAGTGGCGGTTTAAAATAGGCAGGGATCGCAAAGCCATTGGTGATTTCGCCTGCCTGTTGCACGCCATGGTGGGCATTAAAGCCCGATGATCAAATAAAAGAATAAAGATATATACATAATCTCGTACAATGTCTTCAAATATGACTGGCAAGGAAATTATTGAAAAAACTGCCACTTTTGTAGAATATGAGCTTAAAGACGCTGAAAAGGGTCACGATTGGTGGCATATCGGGCGGGTACGAAAGATCGCCTTGGCTATTGCCAAATCGGAACCTGCAGACCCCTTCATTGTTGAGCTGGCGGCGTTGCTCCACGATATCGCGGATTCCAAGTTCAACAATGGCAACGAAACCATCGGCGTTGAAAAGGCAAGCGCCTTTCTTAGGAGCATTTCCGTGGATGAAGGCGTGGTTGAGCATATCGGCAGAATAATAGCCAATATCTCCTTCAAGGGCGGAAATGTAAAGACCGATTTTTTCTCGATGGAGCTTGCCGTGGTTCAGGACGCTGATCGGTTGGACGCAATGGGAGCCATCGGCATTGCGCGTGCTTTTAATTACGGTGGTTACATCGGAAGGGAGCTGTACAACCCTTCCATAAAACCAGCGGTGGGAATGACCAAAGCCCAGTACAAACGCAGCACAGCCCCCACCATCAACCACTTTTATGAAAAACTGCTGACCTTGAAAGACCGAATGAACACCGAAACGGGAAGAAAAATGGCTGAAAAACGGCACCAGTTTATGCTGACCTATTTGGAACAATTTTTCAGAGAATGGGACGGGGTGGAATGAACCTTTCTGGATAGTGAATAAAGCCCCCATTCAGCCCCCTGCATCTATGTTAACACTTGCAGTGGGCAGAGAATTAGCCGAAAAGTGAGCGTGCGTTGAGGGGGGGATAATATGCAGCTAAGTGAATGTGGTAAATTATTTTGGTTTATCAACACTTCAACAATAAAGATTGAATTGTTTATGTAAGTCCATTTTAAACCCCAAGATTGCGCGCAATCCAGCAAGGCACAGAGAAAAAGTCAACTTCTGAGCCAGAAATCGGTAATTAAAACTGTAAGCCTGTTTCGATTAATTTCCCAATACAGTTGACCACAACCCCAGAATCGATTCCACCCTTTACAGTTCGCTGCTTAGAAAAGGTTGGCTGGTGGCTCGCTGCTGTTCAGAAAACCAACAAAGGCCAGTCGTTTTCTAAAACAAATTCTTCAAAAAATTCAAAAATTATCCGTATCTTGGAAAAATACTTATAATTCTTGATTCATTAATTGAAACAACGAAAGATGAAAAAAACAACGCTGGAATACCGCATGATGCAGGAGAATAATCGACATAAAGTCCCCGATTCAAAACTATTATCGGGGTCACTGGTAGGTTTATACCCGATAATCCTTGATGGTGGCAAAACGACAATATTTATTGCAGATTTAAGCAAAGAGGGGGAAATAAGAGAAAGGTATCAACTGCAAAGGGATTGCAGGTTAAATATCTTGATAAAAAAGCCTAAAGTACAACCTGTTGTTATTATAAAACAGCCTCTTACTTCTATTCCAGCGAACAACAATGACACCTAATTTTCAGAAAATAACAAATTAAAAACCACAACAACAATAAGTTTAAAAAGGTTGAAAATTGGAGCAAGAAGACTACATAAAAAGGCAAATCGATCAGCTTGGGCGGGTGCTTGGAAAAATTCTTGATGGTTTAATGGGGCTCAGAGCTCGCGGACGGGTGAGCCAAGGAATTGAATCTGTCAGCCAAGATTTAAAAACCGAATTGGACTTGAATCTTGAAGACCTGGCCTTAATCCCGACCGAATCGTTTCTTAATACGCTGCTTGAAACCAAGAAGTTTAGCGATAACAGCTTTGAACAGCTTGCCGAGATAATGTATCTTATTGCGGGAGAACTTAACGACAAGAATAAGGACGTCAGCAAAATGAAACAGTTATATGAAAGGGCATTGATCATTTTCGAGATTCTCGACAAGACCAGCTCAACCTACTCGTTTGACAGGCATAGCAAGATTGAAATAATTAAGAAAATGCTTTGATCGGTTATCCCGTTGGGTCTTCAGCCAGCCCATCATTTACTGTAATATCAGGCGGTTCCTGTTTCTTCATAGACTCGCAATACTGTTTAACGACCTCCATTGCCTTCCCATAGTCCTCGCCTGATACCATAATTCGGTTTATTGGCAAACCACCACCTGAATCCCAAGGAGCCATTGTTCCTTCCCCCCCCATAATAAACATAGGTTTTGATTTCCGCGTTTTCCAAAAGGCTTTGAACAAGGGCGACTTCCCAAGCCGTCCCAGAAAAGACTTCAATGAGATTATTCTCTTTGGTATAGAATATTTCGTTCATTACTTACAAATGAAAAGCATCGTCAAATTTAATGAAAGATGAATGATTCAGAATGCGACGGACTATTTATAAGAAATAATCCTGTTAATCACATTTCCGAATAACTAAAACTTCAAATTCAGACATCAAAATCCTTGCCTACGTTACCGAAAACGAAATCCTTCAAGGACCTACGCACTACATTCACGACAGGGCTTGCGGTTAAATACGGGGAAAAGTTTGCATCGTTGGTGACCGACCATTCGTCAAAAGACGTCTTGGATAAGCATTATATCGAAAAAATCGCGGGGGCAAAAGCGATGCGCTATTTTTCGCCATTCGATACAAATGATTCTGAAAAGAACTGACAACTATGCAAACGTTCCTTACGCCGTTTTCTTACTCTGCGACCGCTAAAAATGAAGAAAGTCAGCGTAAAATGCTGACTTTCAGAGTAGCGGGGGAGGGATTACCTGCGGTGATCCGTTTTGGAGAGGCTTTACAACAAATCCCTACGCTCACTTCGTTCGCACGGTTTTTTTCTTTTCCGCTTCAGTTCCGCAAACGAGTTTGCGTCCTTCTCGAAAAAGAAAAATCCCGAATGCTTGCGCATCGGGATTTGCTGTAGCGAAGGCTTCTGGGATACCTAACTTGGTATTAATCAGTGATATCGTGAAAACAGTTGATTTTGTTGATGATTGGTGTATTTATAAGTGAATTTAAAACGGTAAATCATCCTCTGAATCTAATCCAAAGGAATTATTCTTTTCATTTTTCACCGTATAAGAAGTAGTATTATCCGCCTTATCCTCTAAAAAAGGCATTAATTCTTCATAAGAAAAAAAGTGAGGTTCCAGATTAAATGATGAAAAGACTCCTAAATTGCTTTTAGTTTTTTGATTTATAGAGGTTATCAACTTATATGTGTTTTTCCCGTTTTTTATTCCTGAAATAAATAGATCATAAGATTTTGTAAACCTCTGAATTTCTTCATCATCATTGGTGGCCATTTCATTTAGATACAGAAATAAATCTTCTGCACACTCCAGATATAGTTGTTTATTGAAATTGATTAAAAACCTTAATGAAAAAAAATCTCGATGCGTATATTTTGAAATTGCTTCATTTATGAATTCTAATGCTGCATCGTATTCTTCATTCATCAGATAATCATGTGCAATATCATAACATTCTTTGGCTTCATTAAATAATAATTCTTGTTTTTCTAAATATTCATCCACCTTTTTATTCTCTTCCTTCTCATTTTTAATACCATATTCATACAACAATTTTGTGAATTCGTTTTCGTAATTTAAGATTATCACAACATCATCTTCATTAGTTGCTACGTTGATAAGAATATTTTCGTTATTAACCTTTGCATTTTTAGACCAGTTATATGAACCTGTAATAAGGACTTCCCTATCAATTATACAGAATTTATGATGAAGCATACCCTGATCGATATCTTTATCAACCATGTAAACCTTACAATTCAGTGAGATTAATCGATTAAAATACTTTGCTTTCGCTCTGTTATATTCATCATTATGCGTCAGTATTTCAATGAATATTTTTTTCTTTGCTATCTCGACCAGTGTTTCCAAAATTTCTTCATCGGTCAACCATGCAACACAGATTCGTATTGCATGCTCAGCATGTGTCAATTGCTGAATGATGTGTTGACTTATATTCTCAAATACTGGGGTTGTTTCCATTTCTTTATTGCTCAAACGCAGGAAGAATCAATATTCTGATGCATTTTCAACTTTTTTTAAATCAAAATGACCGTACAACTTATCATTTTGAATTTCAGTTTCTGGTATCAAAAACTTGTCACGAGTAATATAACTATATGTCAAATTAATAGTTGTAGTAGCCCTATCATAAAGGTCCTCAGTTATTTTTAGGTTATCAAAGTCAGGACTATGCGTAATAAGTTTTGCAAGATAGAATTTGTTGCCAGGCGCAGTATAACTATCCTCGATTCCAAGTATTACAACATAGTGATATTTCGGAAACTCATTCGTTAGAATGTACATGTCGAGTTTGGTCGCATTTCCGTTTTTGTCATATGTCTCTCCATTATAAGGACCAATTACCTTAATAATGACATCAGGATTCTTAGTAACGAATCTAATCTCTCCTTTTTGAATCATCTGTTAAAAAAGGATTTTGTTTTTACTTTCCCGTAATTGTGCCAAAAATAATGCTATTTATTACAAACGGAACGACTGTATAATATATATAAAGAGGCAATTAGGGAGGGAGAAGGGTCACGATGATTTTGCTCATGTTACGCCCCTGAAAAGAAGGTAACATTAAGAGATTCGAACAACACTGTTCCCGTATGCTAACGGATTTTATTTTAACACCTCGTTAGGTGGTTTCCCACGTATTAAGATGCTTTTTTGCCGTTTACTCCCTAATTACCATAAACAAAAATATGTTTTTTTTACTTTGCCATCAAATTAAATGGAATTAGTGAGTTGTTTTTGTTAGTTGTCATCGAGATTGTCGCATTCTTAACCAACCACCATACAATACAAAGAACCCGATAATCGGAGCGAAAACATCTCCGTGCCGCTTCATATATCCAATAATACCCTCCGACCGCATACCCTCCTTCAACAACACAAAACATTCCTTACTGACTTCAGCCAATTTGCCGAACCTGCTTATTACGGTGTCCAACGGAATCGAATGCTTATGTGGATAACTGATAACTGTGTCCACAACAACTGATGTCGTGCTCTCGTCAGCCAATACCCCAGTATTCATTAACAGGAATACAATAAAAATCGTCAAAGTTCTCATTCTGCTAAGATATTGCATGAACCTTGGGAAAAAAAATTGAGCCAGCGGATTAATATATAAGGTAAAGAATTGCCGCCCTGATGAACACCCGATTTTATACGTTTGACAAACAAGTAGATGAAGCGATTCACACGGAAAACGATTTTTGGAACGAAGAAACAAGCCGCTTAATTTGTTTTGAAACAAGTGATTGGAGCACCAGCAAAAATTCAAATAATAATTTGGACTTACGACCGTCTCTCCTTGCGATGTCGAAAACACTTCGGCATCCATACAGCCTGCAACATAGTTATATTGCAAATGAAGATAGCCTTTATCGTTGGGTACAACACCCGAATACAATCAGTTCCAAAGTTCCGCTTTTGTACTTAGCGTTCCATGGAATTTCTGGTGGAATAACTTATGATAACAACAACTCAGGAAGCGGTATAGATGCCCTTGTGCATCCGTTCATTAGTGAAATTGATGTCCAAAGAGTTATTTTTATTGGTGCCTGCTCAGTTTTTGGCGGCTCTGCAGGCGAAATTCTTGCAGAGCATTTACTTGAACAGTCAAAATCCGAGGCAGTTATCGGATATACTGCGAATGCTCGGTGGTATGATGCAACATTTACCGACCTTCTTTTTATCTCACGGTTTTATAATTCACCAAGCCCGTTTCACGAACTTGAAGAGATATTTAACTCGGTTGTTGATGATTTTGCGCCCGCCCGAATAATCGGTTTGAAAATGTATTCAAGAAAAAGTATCGCAAAATGATACAAAATGTGTCCACAAAATGCCTTTTTATCAGATTTTTTCTTGGAAATTGCGATTTTGTGGACCCAAATTATTGGATTTAACTCACTTTTCGAAGATAAAAACAAGGATAATGGTCGACCAGCAAGGTTTTCTTAACTTATTCTAATATGTGCCTCTGTATTTTGGGTCCACATGCTGTTTCAAAACTTGATATTTCTAAATCGATACCAGTTTAATGGATATGGGAAAGTAATTACCTTTAATGGCTTGAAAAGCATCCTCAAAGTAAATTAATCTGCTGTTTTATGGAAGAAGAAAGAACTCGTAATTACTCTTCATTTCTGAAAGTCGGAGAAAAGAAGCATATGGAAAGCCTTATAAATAAAGGCATCGTATTTACAAGACCTATCCAATATTATAGACAGATTGAAAATAAAAATCTACAAGGAGACCCCAATGAAGGTTCTGCCTACATTAAACAAATTAAACATCTCGAACTTTCAATAGAAGGTAAAGTCATAGGTATAGCCCCAAAAGGTCAGATTTATTTAACCCATCCTGAAGACCAAGGCAACATTTTCTGCCTGTATGGTGTCGAAACAAACTCGCTCAATTTTGAATTAAAGCGATTGCAGAAGTTCAATTTCAACTTATCTGGGCTTAGTTTCGGTGAGACAGCGATATTAATTTTTGACCCAATGGAGTTTATAATTCGAGTAGAAAAGGCTGCCAAGTTGAAAGGCTTTGACATTCAATATGCTCCTGTAAATTACTTTGACCCTACAACGCATGAAGGGGAACTCAGTCCATTCTGGAAATCCAGTAGATATGCTGACCAGAAAGAAGTGAGGTTATGGATACCGAACAAATTAAATCAAGATTTGACCTTTGAGGTGGGGAATTTATCAGATATATGTGTACTGGTTTCCGTTGATGAAATTGATACTCTTGAGTATCAACCATTGTGAACTTTTGTTCTATTCTTGAAAATTGGTCGGTACCTTTATTAAATCTGAGTGATGGAGTAATATTTCTTTCAACACAGATAAGTCTTCCTGGTAGATGACTTGTTTCTTTAAGGGATTTAATAACAACTGAAACTCGTGATTATCAAGCGTAATAATACCACTTAACTGAGGATTATTGTAGAACTCCCCCAGTTCGGTCCATTGTTTTCCAAGATGTCGGAACTGTTCTAAGTTGCCAACATAAGTTCCATAATCAGCGAATTCCGCACCTCTTCCTAAAAAATATTCGACAAAATCACGATGCTTGAACCCACTCGTAAAATCAATGTAAACACATAAGAAATAACTCAATCCATACGATATGATGATTTCATTATAGCGGTTGAGTTTTTTCGTAATCTCATTAGGCTTTAGATTTTGGACTTGCTTTACTTTTTCAGGTTTTATATCTATGATATTCGTATCTCCAAGGCAGCAGACTGTTTCAATATCGGCTTCAATTTTCACAACCTCAAATTCAAAAAGTGGTGATATTTGGATTTTGTCACCAACGTTCTTCGCTGATGCTGACATCCATTCGCTAATGTTGGTTATAATGGAACCGATATCAATTCCAGATGTATCAAAATAATCTTTTAGGAACCGTATTTTAAGGTAGTATGGGAAGGGCAGTTCCTCAAGTTCCTCCATCAATTGATTTTCAAAATCATTTCGTTGTTGGTCCCTGGAACTCTTCCCTAAACGATAAACATCGCAAATGGCAATAGAATTACCAACATGGATAGTCCAGTCAGGTCTATACTCTTTCCCAGATTGTGCAATAGAATACTTTTTTTCATATTCTATTTCGAAACCTAATTTTTGAAACAATTCTCCGAAACTAACCTCTGCGACTATTGAACGAAAATTGTTCTTATCATTCGAATTCTTCAGATTTCGTAATAATCTATTTTTGACTGGGGTTGAAAACGCATCTAATCGTCCTTGAAAATCAGAATGATAGCCACAAAAAATCTCAAACAATGATAAGTCCTTTGGTTTCAACGATTAGTTTGCGATTTAATATCTTAATAGTACTCGTTAATGGCCTTAGGTAAAACAATTGCAGTTAAACCTGAGGCTTGTATTTCATTTCTTATCTCAAGAATGTCTTCGTCAGAACAATTATAACCTGGTTGCACGGATAACAGTTCGAAATCTGCAAAGTCATTTATAAAGTCAACCTCTATGTACTCCACGGCATTTTCTTGGTCAGTAATTACTGGCACAAAGTTCCATGCATTATAATCATCGGAGGTGGTTTTAATGATAAATCTGAATTCGTTTTCATTTTGGTATTTGCCCTTTATATAGTATGCACCAATTTTTGAAATATATGTAAACGTGAACGGTAACCCATATCTTAATTGAATTCCTTCCGAAAGTTCTTTGAGCATTGGAAGTGAATTATTTTCCTTTACTGTGGAGTAGAAAATCTCCCTAAAATCAAGAGTTTTAGGAATGATTTTAAATTCCAACCTAACACCAGCACCTTCTTCACCAAAATCCGTCCATAAAGAATTATATCCATAGTCATATCCTGAACCAGTTAATGAAAAAAAGTATATTTTCCGCATAAGTTCTTTCTCACCATAATCAATTCCCAATGTCATTCCTCCAATTTTGTATCCATCAATACCATGCTCGTCATAGAACGTCCTGAACTCCCCTTCATCAAACCTTTTATTTAGGTTTGATAGTCGTATTTTCTTGTTTTTGACTATGTTTTTAGACGCATCAAATGAAGTATAATGGTAATACGAAGTACGGTTGGGACGTGGAAAATACTTATCAAATATAATCTGTGAAAGTTTTTTGTCCTTTATCCTTAAGACGTTGCCAACAAATTCAGCATTAAAACGAATATGCTCTTTCGTAATCAATTCTTTTACTCCATGCTTTATCAAGATTGAATTAACAAAGTCAACCAAATCGTTTATCTCAGTTCTGTTTTTTTGTTCCGCAATCAATTCCGCTTCACGTTGTTTCATATCACGTTTTAACCTGTCAGTTATCCTATCCAAATATTCTTGCTCTTCCATAATCTTTATAAATGTTTGAAACTTTCTTCGATGCTGTTGGTTATCATTAAATTATGAGTTGAGGTTGTGTCAGGTTTTCATCTCTGTAGATTAAATCCACATTACAATATCCCCAGGAACGTATTCTGCTCCCATTTCAGGACATGGGCTTAAAACTTGATAGCATTCAAGTACATCCTTTGTTAAATCTACATTCGTATAAGGATTCTTAATTATTACTTTAAATGGGAATACATCTTTTTGACCGTAATCTAACGGGTGTCTTATAAAATCTGGGAAAGGTCTCTCAGCAGCCATCTGTTGAAATTGTAATCGATGTCGAGAAATCATGACATAATCAACATTAACAAATTTCAAAATATCCCCTTGTTTATCTTTTGCAAAACTCTCCTTCATAAAGAGACCTTGTGGGTCGCCCAGCAACGCTGAGATGGGCTCATTAATAAAATCATCCCATACAATATAGAGAAAAGAAATGTAATTATCATAATACTGTTTAAAGGATTCAAACTTCTCATCCGCACTAATGAGAAAATCTTTAACAGGATTGTCTCGAGGCAGGGTCGCCTCTTTTCTATTTAAACTATCAATAAAAGGATTTCGTGAAATAAATTGGTATGGATTAGCCTGTCTATTCTTCTGATAATCTAAAAGTGATGGGGATTTTACTTCAATACCGATAATTTTCTTAGCCGCAAAAATATTCAATTCGGGATTTTTCTTACTCCCTCCTACAGTTGGTTCATACTCAAACTTCTCTAAATCTGTCCATCTGAAAGTTACCGATTGATAAATTATTAATATCTCAGCCAAAACCTGCATTAATAATTCATAGTGCTTTAAGTCCTTTTCAACTCCATGAATCGCTGCCAACTTTCTCAGCAAATCCATTTCTACCCCAGGCATCATTTTTCCTATATCAACCAAGGCATTTACGATGGATTTGGCAAAGGGGTGCTCATCTCCAAATTTATAGATATTGAAATGGTAATTAAACCAATGCCATTCGGTTATAATCTCAGATTTTAAAATAGCGTCAATGATTTCTTCTCTTGTCATAAGAATATCTTTCTTTAAATCTTTTTATCTATCAGCACTTTCATTTCTTATATTCGTATTAAGGGTTGTCATTTTGCACTGTTATTGCCGTATGTATTTTGCTTATAACCTTTTCGACTTCTTTTTTGTATTCATCCTCTGTGATGTCTGTTGGGTTTGGCCAAATCAAAGCAAACCTGTCTGCTAATGAAGGTGAGTAATTATAAATTTCCTCTTTGGTAACACCAGACCAAACAGGTAAGATGATTCGTTCATCCATTATCATCTCCCTTGTGAAGATAGAATTGAATTCAGTTTTGCTCCATCCAGGATTGTTTAAAAAGTTATTTGTTAGGATTAGGATGCATTTTTTCGCTTCTTTAATTCCTTTTTCGATGGATTCTCTAAGACTATCACCAATTTTTAGTGAAAATTCGTCATACCAAACGAAGCAAAGGCGAGAACTTAATCCATGAGCAAGTGGATTTGCTATTAACTTTTTGTCTCTGCTATCATGACAAATAAATGCCATAGGTTTTTCAATTTCCATTTTACGTGCTAAATAATCTTGGCTTCTAAATGTGATATGTATTCCTTTTTCTATTGCTACTTTTTCCAAATCAGAAAGTTCCGTTGGGTTCAGTTGCCTTTCAGTATAGATATATATTCTCTTGGAATATACGGAAGTATGAACACCTACTGATACATCTCCAATAAAACCAGGTATAGCATCAATATTATCAGCATCCTTCCGAAATTTCTCTAAATCATTAATTACAGCCAAACATACGAAGGCTGTGAGTTCAGTATCAGGGACATATAAGGTAATAAGTCTTGTTGAGCCTATATTGTGTTGAATCCTCATTTTTACTTCAACGTTGTAGTCCGTCACTTCTCCAGTTATGCTGTGTTGTTTTTTAATGGCAACATTTACTGTGTTATCTAAACTAAGATCCCTGAAGTCGTTAATGAAGTATTCTTGTATTGTTGCCATAAATTGAATATTTTTTCTTTAAAACAAAGGTATTAAAATTGTCCCCAAGGTTTCATCAACAATTCTTTCTGTGATTTTTTCCCCCAGGAAACCCTCCTTACATTTGAACCAAATATTAATATCAATGGACTTGAAAACCTTATTAGCAGCCACGAAGCAACTTGGCGAGATGGGATTACTCTCAGAAGAGGACGTTAGTTCAACTCAAATTAAAATTCTTGAAAAGGAACTTTCAAAACTTCATAAAAGCCTTGAAGAGGTATTGGAAGAACTCACTGACCCAGCGAAATCACGCTTCAGCCTCCAAATCCGACTATTGCAAATAATCGCAAAACCTCAATAACCATGACCGAACCCTTGGATACCATTTCCCTTTTGAAAGCAGTACGCCATCTTTTCGTATCAGATTTGTTTACTGGTGATGTAGATGCCGTACAAGAAAAACTCATTTACCTGATTTTAGAAGAAAAATCGATACGCCTGTGGGAAGTGTCGGAATATTTGACTCCCAACCTTCGTAAAAAGTTCGAATTCGAAATTGATACAAGCAAGTTCGACATGTTATAGAATCGGTGGCGAAAAAACGTCCATGAAAAATCCACTGCCAATATTTTATAAAGTGTTCATTAACAACATTATTAAAAATATGCGTCAACCAAGCGAATAAACATTAGATTTTTCGCCACTTGTATCACAACCTAATCGAAGTTATGAAAGTAGCAATCTATGCCAGGGTGAGTACAAAGACCAAGGGTCAAGATGTAGAGAACCAATTAATGGTTCTTCGGGATTATTGCCTCAAAATGGGCCATGTTATATATAATGTATATTCTGACCAAGAAAGTGGAAGTTCATCAAATCGTCCCGCCTTCAATCAATTATTTACTGATGCATCAAAACGAAAGTTTGATTTGCTGCTTTTCTGGTCCCTGGATCGGTTTTCACGAGAAGGCACTCGCAAAACAATCTTCTTACTTCAGCAACTTGACGATTACGGGATCCTTTATAAATCATATAGCGAACAGTACCTCGATTCCTCGGGCATTTTCAAAGATGTCATCATCTCGATTCTGGCGACCTTAGCCAAACAGGAGCGTATCAGGTTATCTGAACGTGTGAAACTCGGATTAGATAAGGCAAGAATACAGGGAAGAGTCGGAGGTAGACCTCGTATTCCTCAAGAAAAAATCGATCTTATTCTGGAACTAAAATCAAAGGGTTATTCAAATAGAAAAGTTGCCAGAGAAATTGGAATTCATCAGAAAACTATCGGCACTTATCTTCAACATAGTCCAACCCTGAAACAGAATTAAAAAATGGCATTCACCATTTTAAACCAAACAGGGACCACTTCTTTCTTTTTTTCTTGAAAAACGTTTCTTTGTTTTCTTGGTCATTCTCTCTCCCAATACCTATTTCGAAATCACTCCATTTCTTCGCCATCATAATTTTATTATTGGTTATCCAATAATGTGATTTACACTTGAAATTCCAGTTGCCGATAGAAGGACTTAATGATACACTCTTTCCATCAAAAGTGAGTTGCCAATCAGTAGGAGAGAGTGGCGTTACAACTTCGTTTCCACAGCCACAGATGCATTTATGCACGGCTGTACAATATTCAATGGAGATGTAAATTATCCCATCCTCCAGAATATCAGGAATGAATTCGACAAATTTATACTGTACAGTCTTCATTGAGTAGTTGTGCCGTATTAATTGAGTAAGTAGAATGGTGTTCTTCTTTTAAATCTTGATAAAAGCCAATCAACTTTTTCCATTTGATGACGGCTAATGCAGCATTTAAAGCATTTAGATCCGCAATTTGAATATTGGTTGAGTACTCGTTTTCATCAAGATCCTCAGTGCCGATTCTAAGCGGAAGATGGTCCAGTTTTGATGGAGTTCCTGTGGTTATTCGCACTGTTCCAACAAGGTTGTCTTCTGCAATATTCACCCCAAGCCCAGTGTCAAAGAATGAAATAACTTGTTGTCTGAGATGAGTCAAAATCTTGCCCTTGGCAGCATTTCTGTCAATGCATACAAACACGCAGGTCAGTCCGTTTAACAAATGTAAGTTTTCTTCCATTAAAAATAATGCATGTGGCTTAATGCCATTATGCATCTGAGAATAAATGGATGTATAATAATCGACCTTCGCCAGTTTTTTATCAAGTGTTTCTATGGATGTTGCACCAGGGGAACGAAATGAGTTATGCTGAAGATAAGCGTCACCGTCAAACAGGTGAATTTCGTCAACAGGTGTTTTTGCAACTAAATCCAGAATATAGGAGCCTGTTCCACCAAGTCCAATAATACCAACTCGCTGACCTTTAAACTTTGCATTGAACTGGTAAATGTTCGCTCTGCTGGAATTTGTGTCCAGATTGCAAAATCCGGTGATATTGACCACCTAAATCCGGAGTAAATTGACCACCTTCTTTCCGGATTAAATTGACCATCCCCTTTTTCTCATCATTTTCTTTAGATTTTTTCGGTTTTAGACAGTTTT
>Ga0209749_1001896_pt1 | contig 15925 bp, 18 predicted proteins | sample EPASupsiteSAE347_FD_187267 | JGI IMG/M metagenome (GOLD analysis project Ga0209749, IMG submission 187267) | Bioremediated contaminated groundwater from EPA Superfund site, New Mexico - Sample SAE3-47 (SPAdes) (version 2) | ecosystem: Environmental > Aquatic > Deep subsurface > Groundwater >... | reverse complement strand
TTACTGTAAGAACCGGCATATCAGAGATAAAATCCAGAGGGCTTACATTCCATTACGAAATACATAAAAATGGAAATATCATAGTGGAAGGAAGGACAAAACACATCTGTTTGAACTCAGACAGGAAGCCTGCATTGATTCCCTCTCCTCTTGTTGAAATCCTTAAGGATGTCAAATCCCAATAATATACTGATAATACGACTAAGCTCGCTGGGCGACGTGCTTATGAGCATCCCGGCTGTTATTGCTATAAGAAATACATATAGCAATGCTCGCATCTCCTGGCTTGTTGAGGGTTCCGTAAGCCGATTTCTCTCATATCAAGGTTTTGTAGACGGTGTTATCGAGTTCCCGAGAGGCAGAATCGTTAAAGCTATAAAAAATTGCAACTTTCTATCGGCAATAAAAGAAATAAACACCTTTTTAAAGAAACTGAGGAGAGTTAAATATGATATTATTGCTGATTTTCACGGAATAATCAAAAGTGCGTTGTTCACAGTCCTTGCCCATGGAGCCAGAAAAGTAGGTTTCGGGAAAATATATGCAAAGGAGAAGAGCCATCTTTTCTACGATGAGACAATAACTGCCGGAAATAAGAGAATTCACAAGGTTGAAAGAAATATGCTTATTGCCCGCCATCTTGGCACAGGCAAAGAAATCCCTGAGACAAAACTTATTGTTCCCTTTGAAACAGAAAAATATATAGAAAACTTTTTCTTAGATGCAGGCATATCCGGGCCTGTTTTTGCAGTAAACCCTTTTTCGAGCAGTGGAAGCGGATATAAAAGGTGGAATATCAGGCATTATGGTGAGTTGAGTAAAAAAATAAGGGATGAAATCGGTGGATATGTGTTAATATTATGGGGTCCCGGCGAAAAGGAAGAGGCGGAACGCGCAAAGCAGATTGCAGGAGACGGGACCATATTGTCCTGTCCGACAGATGTCCCGCAACTTTTTGCCCTTTTAAAGAAGGTTGATATGTATATTGGAGGTGATACAGGCGTTATGCATCTTGCAGTGTTTGCAGAAAGACCTGTTGTCGCAATATTCGGCCCGACAGACGTCAGCATTAATGCTCCGTATGGTCAAAACAATATAATTGTTAGAAAGGAGCTGCCTTGCAGCCCCTGTAAAAATAAAAAGTGCCAAAACAGAAAGTGCATCGAAGAGATTACGATAGAGGAAGTTTTTGAAGCAGTAGTAAAAATGCATAAGTCGGTTCACAACTAATTATACATGGTTTACAGTAAGACCGGAAAAGTACTTACTGTAAATAGTGGACTACGAACACTATGTTTTGCATAAGGTGAAAATAATGAAGGTACTGTTTATATACCCGAACCTTTATGCCCAGATAGGATTCAGTTATGGAATTTCCTATATATCAGGCCTTTTAAAGGCAAACGGCATAGAGACCTATCTTTTGAATGTGAATGAAAAGCTTGGCTATCCCCTCGATTTAGACAGGATAAAGAGGGATGTCCTTTCTATCATGCCGGATTTCATAGGGTTTTCTGTTCTTACCAACCAGTACAAATATGCCATTGAAATCGCGCAGAGCATAAAAGGGTATTATGATGCCCCAATAATCTTCGGCGGCATACACCCTACTATGGACCCGTACGGCACAATTGCCGAAGCCCCTGTGGACTATCTGTGTATCGGCGAGGGTGAAGAAGCATTTCTGGAACTTATCAGAAAAGGTGACCCGAAAGGCATAAGAAATATCGGCTATAAGGATGGGAACGACATAATACTTGAACCCTTGCGAGCATTTACAGATATAACAAAGCTTCCCTTTAAGGATTACGAAATCTTTGAGTTTCAACAGATGATAGATGCAAAAGACGGATGGGTTGGACTTCTTGCTTCAAGAGGCTGTCCTTTCAGGTGCACCTATTGTCTTAACCATAAGATTATGAAGCTTTATAAAGACAACGGGCATCTGCCGAAGACATACTTAAGAAGACATACGGTTGACGAAGTAATAGGAGAGATTGAATACCTTCTTTCGCACTACGAAAGAATAAAGATGTTTATATTCGACGACGACGTATTTACTTTCGAGAAGGCTTGGCTTAAAGAATTTTCTGAAAAATACAGGACATTAACCGACATCGGTTTTGTCTGCAATGCTCATGCGCGCATATTTGATGAAGATATGGCGCAATATCTAAGGAACGCAGGGTGCAGAATAGTCAAATTCGGGCTCGAAAGCGGCAGCGACAGAATACGGAAGAATGTGCTGAACAGGTACATGACAAATAAAGATATTGAACGGGCATTCGAGGTAGCGCATAAATTCGGACTTCATACATCTGCATTTGTTATGATAGGGTTGCCGCACGAAGAAAAGGCCGATATAGTGGAGACGGTTGATCTTCTTGCGAGAATTCAGCCCGGAAGGATACGATGGTCATTATTCTTCCCATTTATAGGCACAAAGGCTTATGATATAGCAAAAAAAGCCGGCCAGATAGATTTTGAAAAAATGGAGCTCCTTGATAATTTCACAGATGAAACATGTATGATGCTCGGGGAAGACGCAGATCTTTTTGTGGATAAAGTGAAAACTATGTTCTGTCTGTTTTTAAACGGTTATGCAGACATGGATGGGCAGCAGAAATATAGGCAACTCGTCAGGAAAATTGAATCGGCATCCGCGGCAGACTGGAATAAGAATAAAGGGTTTTTCATTCAACAGATGAATATGCTGGACAAGGAGATGGAAGAAAAGGAAAGGTGTTTTTATACTGTGAAATATAATGCCTTTATGGGTGTGAGAAGTGACTGGAAAGACGATAGTATATCTGCCTAACTGGCTTGGCGATATGGTAATGGCAGTCCCTTTTCTTAATTCGCTGAGGGCATCCCTCAACGATGAATTGTGGGGGATCGGAAAAACAAACGCCATCCATATTTACAACGGACTCAACATTTTTGACAGATTTGTGCCATTTGATATCAAGGGAGGCATCTCTTTACTTGACAAAGTAACCATTATCAAAGACCTTGACTTCGAAAGGGGTATTGCATTACCGCATTCTTTCCGTTCCGCCCTCCTGCTTTATCTTGCCCAAATCAAAGAAAGAATAGGATATCCGAGAAATAAAAGGGGTTTTATGCTCACACACCCAGTGCCGGGAGACAGCGATCTTGAGCCTACAGTTGAACATTATCTGAAAATAATCGATTTTATGGGCTGCAAAAGGTCGACAAACACTCCTGTTCTTTGTGTTGCCCAGGATGAGGAACGGAGATTTGATGAAAACAATATGCAGGTTAATAAACCCTATGTGGCCTTTATTGTCGGCGCACAGTACGGTCCGTCAAAATGCTGGCCGACCGGTCATTTTTCAAAGCTTGCCGACATGATTGCAAACGCTTACGGCATGAAGGTGTATATATTGCCCGGTATGGGGGAGGAAAATCTTGCCAATGAGATTTACGATGGAGTTTCCTCGAAAGAGTTTGTAGAAATTAGGTCTATGGGTATAAGGGAATTGAAAGTTTGCCTCTCGAATGCATCCGTTGTTGTAAGTAACGACACAGGCCCGAGGCATATTTCTGCAGCGCTTGGCGTTCCCACTATTGTGCTTCTTGGCCCCATGGACGAAAAATACACTTATTATCCCAATGAATTTACGCGCCAGATCATCAAAGACATACCGTGCAGACCCTGTAATAACAAGAAATGCGACAAAAATCATGAATGCCTGAGAGGGATAATGCCGGAAGAAGTGTTTTTAAAACTGAAGAATATTGTTGGAAATAAGTAAGAAAAGTGAAAAGAAACAGGAAACATGTGAATGGTAAAAAAAGAAAAGTACAAGAAAGAAGAAGGAAAAAAGCAGGAATTCAACACAGAGAAAATCATCGGCAAATTTAAAGGGAAAAAAATATGTGTTATCGGAGATATCATCGCCGACGTGTATATTTTCGGGAAACCGTACAGGCTTTCAAGGGAGGCTCCAGTTGTTGTTGTAAAGCATGAAGGAGAAAGGGTATACCCCGGAAGTGCAGGGAACACGATAAATAACCTTCTGGCCCTCGGAGCACAGGTATTCCCCTTTGGTTTTGTCGGTGAGGATAATGCGGGAGACGGTCTGATGAAATACTTTTCCCAATACAGAACAATAGCAATGGACGGGCTCATCAGATACAAAGGAGAAACAGTTACAAAGACAAGAATACTGGCAGGTGATACTCACACGTCAAAGCAGCAGGTAATACGAATAGACAAGGACAGCAATAAGCCTTTCCCGCAAAAGGCAAGAGCGCTTTTTACAAAAAAATTAGCTGAGGTTGCACCGGAGATGGATGCGTTCATTCTTTCCGACTATGGACACGGCACAGTCGATAACAGGATAATAGATATTATGAGGGACACGGCAAAAGACAAAATAGTTGTGGGTGATTCGCGGTATAACCTTAACGCTTTTAAAGGATTGACAATTATTACGCCAAATGAGTCCGAGGCTTACTCACTCAGTTTGATGGATGAGGGATGCAATATTGAAGCCGTAGGCAAAAATATTATGGGTTTCATGGATTTATCTGCGCTTCTTATTACAAGGGGAAATAAAGGTATGAGCCTTTTTCTGCAGGATGGGAGTGTTTATCACATACCCATTTCAGGAAGTGATGATGTTACGGATGTAACGGGTGCCGGTGATACCGTATGCGCTGCGCTTACCCTTTCACTTGCAGGCGGCGCTGATTTCCATACAGCCTCACAGATTGCCAACTATGCAGCAGGTATTGTTGTCATGAAGAGAGGCACTGCTACTGTGAGTATGCAAGAATTGAAAGCAGTGCTGAATAATGATTGAATCCGGGCAATTTAAACTTACTTATTAACTTAAAAACCATGGGACAGATAATAAAAGAACTCACAGAATTAAAAGACATTCTCGAAACTGAGAAGAAAAAAGGAAAAAAAATCGTCTTCGGTAACGGATGTTTTGATATCCTTCATGTTGGCCACGTAAGGTATTTAATGGGCGCAAAAGAACTTGGCGATATCCTTGTTGTGGCGATAAATGATGATACGTCGGTTACCGGCTTGGGGAAAAGGAAGCATGTGGTAACGCCTGCAGCAGAGAGGGTTGAGATCATTTCCTCCCTGGCATGTGTCGATTATGTGATTGTTTTCAGCGAGTCGACTGTAGAACGCCTGTTACTTGAACTAAAACCTCATATACATGCAAAAGGAACGGACTACACCGAAGACAACGTGCCTGAAAAGGATATAGTCCTCTCTTACGGGGGGAGAGTTGCTATTGTAGGCGATCCAAAGGATCATTCCACGCGGGACATTATCGCATCCATTAAACAGTCCTGATGCGCATGCGCAGCCCATGCACTGTTTTTTGTACAGTTTTTCGAGGCTACCTTGAGCCTGTCGTTATCAAAGTCAGCAAGGGGGGTATGAAAAATGGCAGCAAAATTGATTTATGATCCGTTGTCCGGGCCGATCAGGTATGCCTGCGGAGTTTCCGGTTCAGGAACCAATTATGATAAAATTTATGAGCGTGACCCCAATAAGCATCATTTGGTCTTCAGCAACGTGCCTGGCTGTGCAGGTGTATTAAAAGCAAAAGATCGCGGTGTGGCTGTAGCTTTGATGGATTCTGCAAAATATTTCGGCCAAATGTGGGGACTTGAAAAAGTTCCCCGATATGGCGTTGAAAGAAACAGTTACGACATGGCAATTATGACTCTTATGGAGCAAGAGCTAAACGGAACCCCGGATCTGATCTGCCTTGCCGGGTATGACCTGTGGATAGGAGAATGGATGGCCAAAAGATACTACCCGCACATCCTCAATGTTCATCCGGGTGATGCGAGAAAATATGTAGGGCTTGGGTGGAGGCCGACTGCAAAAGCAATACTGGCTGAAGAAAACAGTGTGAAATCAACTGTGTTTTTTGTTGACGAAAGTGATGACGGCGGTCCGATATTGATCCAGTCACGCTCTTTGCCGCTTTCAAAGTGGGATAATGAATTGCGCGATATCAGAAGGTTTGCTGAGAAAACAGATTCAAGAACTCTCCCTCAATTTCGTGAAGCGGTGCAAATGGAAGGGAACATGCTTTACAAATCTCTGGAGCAGGTTTCTGTCAATATTCAGGAAGCGCTCAGGGAAGAAGGAGACTGGCAGATATACCCTTTTGCAGTGCATGATCTCATCGCAAAAGGCAGGGTCGCACTTGAAAATAGAACGGTCTATATTGACGGTGTGCAAATGCCTGAGGAAGGATGGCAGGTTGATAAATACGGATTTGCCGATAATATAAATATAGATTAATGCACTGCCCAACACAGCTATTAGTGAAAAGAAACCAAACAAAACCCATACCCACAAGTCTTGACATTTTCCGGATTATTCAGGTAATATATTAATCTAAAAGGAACGTTATAAAGATATGCGAAAAATAGCAAATATTTTTACACCATTAGGCTGAGGAAAATACCGGGAGCCCGTGCGGCTTCCCTTTATGACCGTCACCGCAGTTTCTCCGCCGTAACTCTACTATTGCCTCTTGTGCATCCGGCGCAGATACCTGCGACCGGATTTTTTATTCTCAGGGGGCTTTATGTTAAATTTCACACAAATATGGTTGGATCGTTGCCTTTATCTAAAGGTTATTACGAGTTTGCTTCCATCCCGAAATAAAATACAGGGCCAATAAAAACCAATGAAAGGACGGACAATTTCCCAAATAATAAGTTTTTTATATAAAATTATGTTATCAAAGCGGATTTATCTTATTTTGCGAATTGCACTTGCTGTTATTTTTATTTACGCAGGAACACTGAAACTGATGGATCCGAAGGCATTTGCCAGAATCATTTCCCGGTATGATCTTTTGCCTGAATTTCTCCTGCCCGTTGTTGCTGTAGGGCTTCCTATTGTCGAAGTACTTGCAGGTATCGCCCTGATTTTTGACTTCATTTCAGGACTCCATGGTATCTCCGGCATGATTATTCTTTTTGTCTTTGTCCTTGGATATGGAGTTCTTAATGAAATGGATGTTGACTGTGGTTGCTTCGGACCCGGGGAAATTGCAGACCACATTAGTTTGGTGCAGGCATTTTATCGTGATCTTGCGCTGTTGTGCGTTGTCGCCTTTCTTTACTTATCACGACTGGCCCGTGGTCGTCGTTTATTGGATGCATGTGCACAAAAAATATCAAAATAAAAGGAGGAATTAAAATGGTGTCGAAAAAAGGAATAGTTGTATTATCGATCGTGATGGCATTTTGCTTCATTTTGTCAGGCAATGTCTTAGCTGCCTGGGGTACAAAAGAGCTGGATACGGAAAAGCTTGCCGTGACATTCGAGAAGGAAGTTTCGCGTGGAGGCTACAAGGTTGTGTCAACTGAAGAACTGAAAGGCTGGATAGACCAGAAAAAGGAAATGCTCATTATCGATACTATGCCTTTTGAGGCCAGTTATAAGAAAGAGCATATTCCCGGAGCTCTCAATTTTGTTCTGCCTATCCCTGAGATGACTCAGATGGACGACAAGACAAAAGTTGCCTTTGAGAAAATGCTCGGGCCGAACAAAAACAGGTTAATTGTATTCTACTGTGGTTTTACCAAATGTACCCGCAGTCATAACGGTGCGATGTGGGCTGTTAAGCTGGGTTACAAAAATGTCTACAGGCAGCCCGGGGGAATTAAAGCGTGGATAGAAGCCGATTACCCTGTGGAGAAAGCGAAATAAGGATCTGTAACCTCTTGAAACGATCTTTCCGTTTGCAGTCAGCCCCCTTCGAGGGGCCGGCAAACGGAAAGTCCCGGCTTTGCCGGAAATCATCATAGAATAAAATACCTGTTATGTTGTCTGTCCCTGGCAGGAACTGCCCGAGCCGGCTGTGCATCCGTAACAGTGATCCCCGACTACGATTTGACGGGCAGCCAGTTGCCCCATCTCGAAAGCGGAGATATGATGAGGCGCGCTATGATCTATGGTCAGACCAAGCGCCTGGTTAAAATCACAGTCATAAAGCATTCCGTCCCAGCCGACAGAGACGGTTGTTTTACACATTATTCCCTTTAAGCTTGCCGGATTGAAAGCTCTGACCAATGTCTTCATGTAATCCTCATAGTTGCCCGTCCTGAGAAGATAATCCCGATAACGGCCTATCGGCATGTTTGTAATACAAAATAAATGGTTGAAATTTAAACCGTATTTTTCCCTGAATGCCTCTTTGTAAAGCGATTCCAGGCTTGTTTGGGAACCGGGAAGATAGGCGCCTGCCGGATTATGGACAAGATCAAGGATAAGGCCGCTTCCATCACGACCGTAACCTCTTTTGTTAAGTCTGCGCATAACCTCGATCAGCCTTTCGAATACCCCTTCTCCTCTCTGCCGATCAGTTACCCTGGGATCGACATGCGGCAAAGAGAGGACAACCTCGATCCGATTATCGGAATAGAAATCAAATAATCCTTCATGCTCCTTTTCGAGAAGAATCGTACCGTTGCTTCTCACAAGAACACGCCTTTTCAGCGCAACGCATTCATTCAGAAACCACTTGAAATTGGGATGCAATTCAGGACTGCCCCCGGTAATATCGACGGTTGGTATAGGATGGTTTTGAAAGACTTTCAGGCACTGCTCCATAGTTTCTCTGGTCATGATCTCAGGCCTTTGAGGCCCTGCTTCAACGTGGCAGTGCCTGCATTCCAGGTTACACCGGTACCCGACATTTATCTGAAGAATTTCAATGCTTATTGCATTGACCGGCTCATTAATCTTTTGCGTAAACGAAGATATGACATTTGAGGCATCCATATGCTACATCTCCTTTTTTTTGATAATTTTCCTCATCTGCGTTGAATGGGCAAGAACAATTCCCGCTGTCATGGCAGCCCCAACATGAACAGCCTCCATCATCTCTTCCCGCGATATACCCAACGACAAACACTTGTTGGTGTATGCGTCAATGCAATAGGGGCACTTTTGAGTTGCAGCAACAGTAAGCGCAATAAGTGATTTTTCCCTTTCGCTCAGTTTGCCTACTTCCATCACGTCGCTGTAATAGTCGAAATACTTCTGTCCCAATATCGGAGCATATTCTCCTATATTCTCGAAATCTTCCAGATCCTTCTTTTCGTAATATTCTTCCATGGGAGCTCCTTTTCTAATTTTTGTCATATTTTTGTGCATTGCATTGACAAGGTTGCCGCCAAAGCGGATGGCAAAAGGTTTTCCATTGCTGTCCCCGATCACTTTGTCCAAACGATACGTTTTTTTCGCACCCTTCCATGTAACAAACACGTTAAGAGAATCTCCTTCAACGCAGGTTTTTTCCTTATTGTCCATGGTCATGTTATTGCCCGGTTTACAGCCGATATTTACAAGACTTTCATGGAACGCCTTCAGGTCAACAAGACCGATGAAAATAGCCTTATACAGGGTCATCCTCTCCCCTCTTAGCCCTATAACGTCTATAAAACAGCGGGAACATCGAGACAAGAACAACAAGGATAATACCGATAATGAAGGTCAGAGAGACCTTCCCGCGAATCAGATCGAGGAGAGAGCTTGAGAAAACGATAAAGGCAATACATGCCGGAAGCATACAGAAAAAGGTCGCAACCGCATATTGCCGGAATCCTATTTTTGTTAGGCCGAAGGCGTAGTTGAGAAGATTGAACGGGAAAAGCGGAATAAGACGGGTAAAAGCAACGACCTTCCATCCATGCTTCTCAACCCCTTTGTCAAGCCTTCTCCAGCGGGGGCTTTTTAAATGTCTTTCAACCAACTCCCGGGCAAGATATCGTGATACAAGAAATGCGACACAGGCGCCTGCCGTGGAGCCGAATATTGCATAGACAACACCCCACAGCGGCCCGAAGAGAATGCCCCCGGCAATAGTAATGGGAAGCCCCGGAAGAAAAAGAGCAGGGGCAACCGTATAGACAAGCATATATATGATTGGCGCCAGTGCGCCATAGCTTCCGATCCAGTTTCTCAATGTTTGTTCTTCAAGATATCCGGATATGCCGCCAACTTTAACAGTTGTAATTACAACTGCAAGAAAAATAAGAAAAACGAGAAATTTGATTATTGCGCCTTTTTTCTGTTTCTCTTTTACAGTGAATGTCCGCTCCCTGGTAGTAGCCACAGGGACGTTTTTTTTAAACCATCTTTTCAGCCTTAGTCGATTCCAGTATGTGAATGGGGGTTTTGTAATTTTTGCTCTGCCTGCAGCATCTACTCCACCTTCCCAAAGAATATCGAGCACATGTACGGTTGGGATAAGGCGGGACAGCGCGTTTTCGCACCCGGCGCAGTAAGTGATCATGTTTTTTCCAAGGGCCTCTTCTTGACGAAGTCTGCCCCAATTTCCCGCAAAATCAGGAGCAAGAAGGCCTACGGCCCCGCCTTCGCCGCAGCAAAGGGTCCGCCTTCCTGTGTGGGACATTTCTTCGATTGTATATCCCTTCTTCTTAATAATCTCTCTGAGCGACATCTGGATGGCGCCCTCGAATCTTATTGCGCACGGATCGTGAACAGTCACCGAACCGGCAACCCGATCAATTCCTTCAGCACAATGCTCTGTGAAAATCTCGTATATGCTTTTTGTTGAAAGACCTTTTCCGTACCGCGTAAACACCTTATGACAATTTGGACAGGCTACAACAACATTCCTGATCCCATGTTCTACAAGGTAGTTTCTCATCTCCCCGAACATGACCTCAAAATGATCCTGCTGTCCCAGGTCATGAGAGGGCTTTGTACAACAATCGAGCACTATGCCCAGAGATGGGATATTCTCTTTCATTTGCCGATATGACAGGATAACTCTATCAGATCGTGTTCCCAATAGAGTGCAACCAGGGAAAAAAACAGTATCACAGCCTTCGGGAAGACCGTAGTAAGAATACACACGGGATGTTCCCCGGCGTTCATAGGCTTTCAAAGCTGCATGTTCGGGATAAACTCCCCCTCCCTGCTTCACTGTCTCTCTTCGCATCTCGAGGAAAAGTCCGGAAGGGTCAACATTTTTAGGACAGACAGCAGCGCAAAGTCCGCAGAGGCTGCATTCGAAGGGTATTCCCTGATCTTCTTTTCGTGTTGGATCATAGCTATCCGCAATATCCTTAGGTTTCCCGTATTTTCTAAGGAATGCGCACTCTTTTTGACAGAGTTTACAACTGATACATGCGCCTGAAACCGCATCCAGCTTTTCGCGCATAGATTGGCTTGATTTGACCTGACTGCCCGAAAAACTTTCCTTTCCTTTATCTGTCATCTTTAAACCTCGCAGTCCAACAAACACTGTTCAGGACAGAAAAATGTATGTCATAGGCTTTGATATTATTGACCAAATTTATGGATAATCTGATGTGAAAACCTCCAAAAACAAAAAAATCCGGTCGCGAATTTCCACGCCGGATTTCAGGGAGGCAACTTGATGATTAAGACGTAGAAGCTGCGGTAACGGTCGCAAGAGGAAGCCGCACGGGCTTCCGATATCTCCCTCAGTCTAATGGAATAAAAATATCTGCTATTCTGTTCATAGTCACGAACCTTTTTGCGAAAAATAATCTTAACTGAATGAATTCTAAAATGTCAAGCGCTTGAATAATTTGTTACACAGCATATATTTCATAGTTGTTGATTCGGCAAAAGATGGATTTCGACTTTCAAAAAAAAGTGCCTTGAGGTCATTAATGGTATCAACATCCCTCCATTCAGGCAGGATATGAACCTTAAGGCCTGCTTTCTCCATAACATCCAGAGTCTTTATAAATACTTCCGGAGTGCTCCATGGGATTTCATCGAAGGTCCGGGGCAGGAATGTGTCTGCCCTGAACCCGATCAGGTAGTATCCTCCATCGTATGACGGGCCCAAGACCGCATCATGATCTTTCAACGATATCAGCGCCCTATCAATGATAAGGCCCGGGAGATCAGGACTGTCGCTGCCGATGAGAATTGCTGATTTGAGACCTTGAGAGAAAACCGTCTTAAAAGCGTTTTTCATCCTCTCTCCAAGATCATCGCCTTCCTGGGGGAGAAGTTTATGTCCATTCCCCAGCCATTGGATGATTTTTTGCCTTGACTCCGGGGGGTGAAAGAACGTGATGACAGGATATCCGCTGCGCGCGAGCATCTCCATCATATCACTAACAAAACATTTATAAAGGTCAAGAACCATATCTTCATGAAGGTCTGCTGCCAGTCTGGACTTTACCATTCCTCTCCCCGGCGATTTGATGAACAAAATGACACAATGTTCATTTTCCATCTTTGGAAACCTCTATGAAGTTCAGATAAGAAATTGATCTTTGCCGGGTGTTGTCGGAATCGTTCATAATTGCGATACTTGCTGATGCGGATGCATTAGCCGGTTTTCAAGATTGTTAGAGTTTTCCCGGAATAGAATTCCAACGTCTTGTGAATGCAATGGAAGTGCAACAAGAAACATAAAGATTGTTGTAACCAAGAAAACAAACGAATTGAAGCGGAATATAACATTTTGTCCGAATATGTTCATCGACTCATTATAGTCCTGATCCGCAGGTTTTTCAACCTTTGTGTCTGTAGAATTTTGAAAGCTTGCGAGGTGAAACGCCAATAAAATAAAGTGCTTGAAGAAGCCAGTTTCTGAGAGTGCAACGAAGAATTCCTTCCTGTTCCCACCTGCGTGATGATGTGCTGACTTTTTTACTGATTATGAAGATCCTGTCCCCTCTTTTCCTGATTCTCTCCATGATCTCGACGTCTTCCATGATGGGTATGTCCTTGTAGCCGCCGATTTCATCAAAGTAATCTTTACTCATAAAAATTGCCTGATCTCCAAATGGAATTCCGGTTAAACGGGAACGCAGTGATGCGACAGATTCGATGACCCGGAAGATAAACCGTCCGGACCTGATGCCCAGATCAAAAGCGCCTGCCACATATTGTTTGTCTTGCATAGCGGTTGCGATAAGCCTCAATGCGTCTAAAGGCAATGCCGTATCAGCGTGAAGAAAAAGGAGAATATTCCCCTTTGCTTTTTTTGCCCCTTCATTCATCTGTATAGCGCGACCTGTGGAGGACCTTAGCTTCCCGATATCATCACGGGAGATTGCTTTCAATGTCAGTCCTTCCGGATCGCCGTCGACTACGATGATCTCCTTTTGCACATCCCCTTTAAGGCTATGGATATGATCGATAATGCTATTTACAGAAGCGGCCTCATTCAGGACCGGTATTATAATGGAAAAAAAGATAGTTTTTATGTTCAGAATTTTTTCCATCCCGAACCTGACCCCGCGTTCTATTGATTATAACAGAAATCCAGCAGAAGCTGTTAGTGGACTTCTATACTGGAAATACGCCGCACAGAACGGCCGCCGGTAGAAATCACCATTTCGACGGTGTTTAAGGGTTTTCCATTTTTCTCGCAGGCAAAGAGGATGCTCCTTCCTATGCTCGAATAAAATATCTCTCCGAAGGAGAAGACAACTTCCTTATTGTCTGCTCCGCGAACCCGCATGAAGACCCCCGGTTCATACTTACGGATAAACTTCATGCCTGCCTGCTCGAGGATGTCCGGTGTAATCTCAATCCCCCACGGATGGGATGAGGTAAATGCAAATGTTCTTACCGATGATAGGAATCTTGATCCGGTCACGGGTTTTCCGGCTAACAGATGTTTCCTTGCCCGTATCGTAAAAAAAGACAAGATTGACGGTATTGACGAAATGCTGATGATGCCCTGTGCTGAATAAAGGAGTAGGCAGGCAACAAACAACAGGCCGTGTTTTACTCTTCAAGATCGGCTTCTGCACTGAAAGTAATGTCAATATGCTTGCCAACCATAAAACCGCCTTCTTCAATGTCCAGGTTCCATGTCATGCCGAAGTCTTCCCGTTGGATACAGGCAGTAGCTGTTATGCCGTAAGTTGTATATGTTTTGTCATCATCGATGAAGCGCGACGGCCCCCGATAGGTAACATCAAAAACTACTTGCCTGGTAATCCCGTGGATTGTAAGATCTCCAGCGATTTTTAAAAAGTTGATTCCCACGAGCTCGGTTGCTGTGCTTTTGAAATGCATGGTGGGAAATTTTTCAACATCAAAGAAATCCCCACTTCGTAAATGGTTATCTCTCCGGTTAACCCCGGTGTAGATACTTCCGACGTCTACTTCAACTTCCACTGATGTGGCGGCCGGCTCAGCAGGGTCGAAAAACATTTCCCCGCCGGCTTTTGTAAAGAGACCATGAACAATTGTTACCATCATGTGACGTACAGAAAAATTTGCAGATACATGATCAGGGTCGATTATCCATTTTGCCATGCCATCCTCCTCTGATTGAGCTTGGTTTTGTCAAAATATTTCTTGCCTCTTACTTTATTCTTGAGCAGTTTGTCTTTTTTCGCTTTGTCGGTCAACGGCATTTCGGGAATTTCCATCTTTGGCGGTCTGCTGCGCCTTGCGATCTTCCGACGTACATTCAGTACGTCTACAGCCTGCAAGGCTTACAGCCCATCCAAACCTGAACATTCCGGACATGCCGTAGACCACTCAAGCCGGATTTGCATCTGTCTTTATTTACTGATGCGAATCCGGCGGAAATGAAGAATGATTTCTTCATTTCCCATACTTCCTTCTGCCTCCCCCTGTTTTCTCCTTGTAAATGCTTGTCTATAGTCATTCTAAATACCAATTTTTCATAAGAGTTTTGACAATACCTTGAGCTTAAAATGCGACTTTGATAATTATAGATATTACCTTATTCGTTATCAAGAGAACAAAAAGTTGTTTTTATGCACCTTTAATTTAACTGCTGTTATTTTCAGCTCTGATCGCTGATAAAGCACTGGGGGTCTTCGGAGAGATAATCGCCCCGGCCCTTTGAAAGTGAATACTGATAGGCGATTGCCCTGCATCCCCTGCATTGCGCCCATTGGTCGCAGGTGCGGCATTTTCCTTTGTATTTCTTTTTGTTTCTCAAATCGGTCAGGACAGGAGAAATTGCCCAGATAGCCCTTAGATTGTCTTTCAGTATATTTCCCAGGGGAATATTCAGCCTCCTGCAGGGGAGAAGTGTGCCATCAGGGAGGATTGTTAGTCCGGAAACCCCTGCGGCACAACCGCCAAAGGGTATTGTATTATTTTCGGGAGGAATTTTATCAATTGAACAGGAATAGACAGGATCGCCTGTAACAATATCGAGGCCAATGATATTCAAAGACCGGATTTTGCTATATGCATCACGAACTTTCTCTTTGCTCAACATGCTGTCGATAAGTCCCAGTCCCCGGCCTGATGGTACAAGCCGTGAGAAACCGATTCTTTGGACGCCGAGAGATGACGCAAGGGATGTCATTTCTTCAATATAATCGACGTTTAGAGCGGAAAGCGTAAGATTCAGGGTAACCGTCAGATTTTGTGAAAGCAGATTTTTCACGCCGCGTATTGCTGATTTAAAACTACCCTTACCTCGAATATTATCGTGTACTTTCTCAGGGCCCTCCAGGCTTACCTGGACACCCTTTACGGGTATTTCGGCAAGTATAGCGGCCTTTTGCCGATCCACAAGAGTACCGTTTGTAAGTAGGTACAGGTTAAAATTGTTCTCATGGAGAGATGTCAGTATTTCAAAAAGGTCGGAGTGCAGGAAGGGTTCTCCTCCTGTGACATTGATACTCGACAAAAAGGGAATTTGATACAACTCTGACCATTCTTTGATCGTGCCGGAAAGGAGTACGGCAGTTCTTTTGATTTCCTCCAAGGTCATTTCCGATAAAGCCTTTCCGTCCTGATAGCAATGTAGGCATCTCAAATTACATTGTTCGGTGAGATGCCACTGGAAAAAGAAATCGAAAGGATTTTCTGCATTCATATTTTACCCATTTGAGCTATTTATTTACGGATACTTGGAATAAAAATGGGCAGGCAATACAT
>Ga0209749_1001895_pt1 | contig 15928 bp, 12 predicted proteins | sample EPASupsiteSAE347_FD_187267 | JGI IMG/M metagenome (GOLD analysis project Ga0209749, IMG submission 187267) | Bioremediated contaminated groundwater from EPA Superfund site, New Mexico - Sample SAE3-47 (SPAdes) (version 2) | ecosystem: Environmental > Aquatic > Deep subsurface > Groundwater >... | reverse complement strand
AGTTAGATGAAACCATAAAAAGCGTTCTCGCTCCATGACCGTAGGCGACATATTGAAGGGCATAAATATATTTTTTCGGTTAATAGAATGGCTCAATGAGAGGACTTGACTTGGAGTTACATAGCAGGCACAGAGATGAGTGCGCCTCATTGATCTCTTCCCTCTCCCCACAGGAGTGTTGTGTGCATTTGGTGCAGGGCGCAATGCCCTGCACCAAATGCACGCAACGATTGGTCGGAAGAGAACTCGTGAGGAGAAGTCCGGTCTCCGTGCCTCCGTGGTGAGACTTGTTTTATCTGTACACCAAACAAAAAAAAGGAGTAATTTATGAGAACCATGTTGTTTGGGCTGTTGCTGGCCGGCCTGTTTGGATTCTCCGCCATGGCGGGCGAGGAGTGGCTGACGGATTTTAACAAGGCCAAAAAGGAAGCGGCTGAAAAGAAATTGCCGATCCTAGCGGACTTTTCGGGGTCCGACTGGTGTGGCTGGTGCATCAAGCTTGACAAGGAAGTCTTTTCGCAGAAGGAATTCAAGGAGTTTGCAAAGGAAAAACTGATATTGTTTCTGGCCGATTTCCCGCGCGAGAAAGAACTGAAGGCCGAAGTGAAGGCGCAGAATGAGCAGTTGCGTAAGGCGTATGGTATCGAGGGGTTTCCGACCGTATTGCTCTTGGATGCCGATGGCAAAGTCATTGCCCGCACCGGCTATCGCCGGGGTGGGGCGGCGGCCTATGTGGATTACCTTGAGAAATTGCTGAAACAGCCCGATAACAAATAAACGTAAGGAGGTGCCAGGCATAAACTTCAATCAGCTTGTCAGTAATTAGAACAATCATAAATTAAACCAAAATGGAGATGTCATGAAACATGAAAGAATGATAGGCGCATTGGCGGCGGCGGTTACTCTGGGCTTGGTAGTGAGTTTGACGGCACAGGAAGCAGCGGCGCCGGCCAAGGATGCAGCGGCGGCCCCGGCGGCGGCGACATGCGGTGTGGCCAAGGATACTACTGCGGCCAAGGCTCAGACGCTCTGCCCGGTCTGCGGCAACAAGTGCACCAAGGATTCGTTTGTGGATGTCGAAGGTTGCCGCATCTACGGCTGCTGTAAGGAATGCGTCGAAAAAATCAAGGCGGATACCAAGGCGGCCATTGCCAAGATCAAGGCCAACGGCGAAACCCCCGAGATCGTGAAAGCCGCCCCTGCTGAGAAGTCTGCGGCTCCTGCCGAAGCGGCGGCCCCGGCGGCGCCTGCAGCTCCTGCTGAAGCGGCGAAATAATCAGCCGATGATAGTTGCGACGGCCAGGTGTGTACGGACGCGCCTGGCCGTTGTCACAACATAATAATGCAACAAGTCAATGAGAAAGGACGGAACGTGGTCATGATGGGTAAACATATTCGCCTGGAGCGCATTATCAACCGCGATACGATGCGCACGGTCATCGTGCCCATGGATCACGGGGTGACTGTTGGTCCCATACGAGGCATCGAGAACATGTGCGACATGGTTGATGCCGTGGCGGAAGGCGGTGCAAATGCCGTGCTCGGGCATTTGGGATTGCCACTCCACGGTCATAGGCGCCATGGCAAGGATATCGGCCTGATCCTGCATCTTTCCGGCAGTACGGTGTGGAGTCCCGATCCGAACGCCAAAGTGCTGGTCAACACGGTTGAAAATGCCGTCAAATTCGGCGCCGATGGCGTCAGCGTGCACGTAAATATCGGCGCAGCCAACGAAGCCGAAATGCTAAAGGATTTCGGTGAGGTGGCCGTGAAGTGCATCGAATGGGGCATGCCGCTATTGGCCATGATGTATGCCCGCGGCACAAAATTCAAATCGGAAACCGATCCGGCCGGCGTCCGGCATGCCGCCCGTATTGCCGCGGAACTGGGGGCCGACATTGTGAAGGTAAATTATACGGGCTCTCCGAAAACATTTGCCGCTGTGGTGGCCGGTTGTCCCATCCCGGTGGTGATTGCCGGTGGCGAAAAATTGACGGATGAACGCCAGGTATTCCGCATGATCCGTGAGGCGCTGGATGTCGGGGCCGCCGGTGTGGCCGTCGGCCGCAATGCCTTTGGCCATGATTCCCCGGTGGCCATGATGCGGGCCATCTGCGCCCTCGTCCATAAAAACGCCTCAATTGAAGATGCCGTCCGCCTGCTGCGCAAGTAAAAGCATCCAGTTACTATCGGCGTTCAGCAACGGTCACTTCTTTACCGCTTTTCCCATTTCCAGCGTGTCGATCACTTGTTCCGGGTCGAGGCGGAACGGGGCGCCGCGGCCCTCATAGAATTCGTGCGCGGCAATCAGGTGGATATTCAGATCGGTGAACGTGATCTCCGTCCCACGCTTCAGGTTGCGGACGGTGGTATTCACTTTCGCAAACGAGCCCGGATCGCCGAATGGGCACGGGAGTTTGCCGCGCGCGGTGTCCACGCACACCTCGAAATGCGGGGGCACGGAGACGGGTTCGCCCAGCCCCTCCCAACCGGCCTGCCGTAGGGCAAGCAGGCGTTGGGCAATGCGCGCATGGGTCAGCCCGTGCCGTTGCACGGCCTCATCATCAGCCCGGAGAATGGCCGCCAAGCTTCGCTCGTCCGGCCCCAGGAATCTTTCGCGGGTGCTCGGATCATTTTGCAGAACCTTCTCGATAGCCTTTAGGGAATTCGCTTTTTTCATACCTCACCTTGGTTTAATGCGTAATTTTTATACATAGCGGTTCTACCGAACCGCGGCTACACCAACCCGGTGTAGATGCCGTTCGACTTGTCCACCTATGGTGGATAGAACGGCAAAGTTGCCGAAGGCCAGATTCAAGTTTAGAATCAGGCAAACGCGTCGTAAAATATACGATTGTCCGTAATACCTTTTTTCCGGAGCACATTGATGCAGGCCTGAATCATGGCCGGACTGCCGCAAAGATAAGCTTCCCCGGGATATGGGTCTTGCAGGCGCCGCTCCAGCATCTCTGTGATGAGCCCGGTTTCTCCATTCCACTGGTCCTCCGGCAATGGCTTGGAAAGCGCGGGGATAAACCGGAAATCCGGCAAACTTTGTTCGAACCGATGCATTTCATCCAGCAGGAAAAGATTGGCCCGATTGCGGGCGCCGAAAAAATAGCGGATGCTGCGGCGAATCTTGCGCTCCTGCATGTCGCCCAGTATGGCTTTCATGGGCGCCATGCCTGAACCCCCGGCGATCAGGATGATGGCGCGTTCGCTGTCACGCAGATAAAAGTCGCCATAAGGGCCATTGAAGACCACCGGGGTATGCAGTTTTAGATGGTTTAAAATATAAGTCGTGCCCACGCCGTTAAAAACCTGTCGGATTTCCAGTTCCAGCCGGTCGTGCGCTGAGGGCGGTGAGGCAATGGAATAAGCGCGATAGATTATGCGGCGTGACTGATCGTAAGGCGGGATGCGGAATTGGATATATTGCCCCGCCTTAAAATCCATGGCCGGCGGTGATTGAAGCTGGAGCGTGATCTCGCGGATGTCGGCGGTCAAGTTCCGGAGAGCGACGACTTCCGCCTTGTATTCGCGCGCATGGAAAAAATCGTCCGGGATGGCAAGCCGCAGATCGCGCTCCACCCTCACCTGGCAGGCCAGGCGCATACCGGCTCGGCGATCGGCATCGCTCAGAAGCGCTTTTTCACGGTCCGTGCCGGGGCCGGCGCCCGAAAGCACCTTGACCCGGCACAACCCGCAGATCCCATGCCCGCCGCAGGCGGAAGGCACAAAGATGTTCTGCTCCTTCAATGTTGTCAACAGGGATCGTCCCATCGGCGCCGGAAATGCAGGGCGGTCGTTAATGGTGATGGACATGGTTGTTCCGGCTGGTTCGGGCATTGTTGTTCCCTGCGAATTTAAAGTATATCGATGATTATTTTATTACTGTCGGTGTTTGCATCAGAATTCGGTAACCGCTTGCCGTGGCTTCCTGATGCCACGAGATGGCCACGCTCGATCCGAACAGGATCATGGTAATGGCCGCCAGGATCAGGAGGGCATTTACCCCGCTTCGTTGAATCCCTGCCAGTCGCAGGGTCAGCGCCGCCCAGAAGATGAAAAACGCGATTGCAGCCACCATCATGCGCGTGGCGGCAGGCAGATAGAAATGCCAAAATAGCACTAAACGATACCAGGGCCACTCGGCCGTTTCATTATTGGCCTTGCGCGCCATGGCAATTTTAAGGTTCTGGCGGATATCGCCCTGGGTGCCTAAGAATCGCTCGGCGCGCTGGAGGGCGTCAATCGCCGGATCGATTTGCCCGGCCTGCAGGAGGGCGGTGCCCAGGTTGTAAAACAGGGGTCCATTGCGCACGCCGTCGTCCACCAGTTTCTGATATGTCTGGGCGGCGCGCAAGTAGGCATCCGGTGTGCGGGCGGCCGCCATGCCCGCTTGGGCTTCATTCCAGATGAAGGTTCGTTCGGACTTGTCCAGGGCGAAACTCGTCCGGGTCGCCAGTAGGCCGATACTCACCATCAATGCCAATCGCCAAATATGTCCGGACCCCAGAATAGCCGATATAAAATCGGCTCTACATAGGCAGCTCATTCCAGAAGTAGGGCCGGTTTTACACCGGCTAAGATTTAGTGTGTTATATTTATTGTCCGGTGTTTTCATGGCGACCGTTTTTTTTACGTGTCCGGAGAACCAGTTCGATTTTCGGAATAAGCTTCTTAAGCTCCCGGCAATCGGCGCTGATGTTTTTCGGTTCGACCGGGGTGGAAAAGCCGGCGTTAAAATAATGTTCGAAAATACGGCATAATTCCTCGACCGGATCATGTCTCACGCCGGTAGCGATGATGACATCGGCTGTCGCGGGTGTGGTCGCTGCCGCTGGCGCCGGCGTTGTTGCGGCCAGCCGGTGGCGGGCATCCTTTGGCGTGATGCCCGCTGCCGGAACGTCCAGGCGCTCGGCAATGTATTGGCGAATGGCGGCGCAGAGCTCGTTGGCGGCGGCGCCCGAATCAGCCGTTGCCGTCGTAGCGGCCGTTGCCGTTGCGTTTAACTTGATCGCCTTGCTCAGTCGCCGCAATGCGCGCGGCATGGCCTGTTGTCGTCGCAGGGCGGCCCGTTGCTTTTCGTTATGCTCGCGATAGAGTCGGATTAGCAGGCCGATGAAAAATAGGCCGGGGCCGGCGCCGGCCGCGGCCAGCCAGGCCGGGTGCCCCAGCAGGGACGCGGAATCAGCGCCGGCCGCATCCGTGCGGGCGGAGGCTATCGGTTGCGTTCGGTCATCGCCCGTTTTGGCCATGGCTTGCAGGCGGTTGGTATTGCCCATAATCTGGGAAGCCGTGACTTCGGATCCTCTTTTGACAGCAAGCGGAATCATCGGCGTTGCGATGGTTTTATACCCGCGGCTTTTGACATCATAATAGGCCACTTCAATCGGCGGAACTTGGAATGCCCCGGCATGCGTCGGCCGCAGGGTGTAGATATACCGGCAGATGCCGTCCTTTTTGACCGTTTGCACGGTGTTGTCATAGACGGTGAAATACGCCAGCAGGTTGGTTTGCAGAGCTAACTTCGGCGGCAACATTTTATCGAAGCGCACGCCTCCGGTCAATTCCAGGGTCAGTTTCAAAGGATCGCCCACGGAACAAATTGTCGCGTCCAGGCTGGCCTTGGCCGCCAGATTGCTTCCAATGGCCCCGGTAAAGCACGCGGGCCGATTCTGCTCGGGTGGTGGGATGACCCGGACCGTGCAGGCGGGGCCTACTGCAAAGATGGCCAAACCGTTGGCCTTGCCCATGTCGTCCGCCTCGATCGGTACAGACCCCTTGAATACCACCGGTCCGAATACATAATTGCCCTCATCTTTGGGCGAATAGGGCAGCGTAATATAATATTCCACGTAATCCTTGTCGCCCTGCCGGGTTAGACGGCGGTCCAGCGCAAACAACGCCCGCCGTTTGCCGCCGGACATTAAACTGCTGAAATCGAATATATCAGGCTGGCGCGTATAATCGTTGATGGCGAAACCGGGACGATTGTTCTGGATCAGCAATTTGTTCAGGAGCTGGTTGATATCGGGTCCATTCAAACCGGGCATGCCTTCGATGCTCAGCCACGGGATGGTCAGGATGGGGGCGTTATCGGGGAAAATCGGCTCGGCTTCGGCGAACCTGCCCGACAAGCGCTTGATCCGCACCGTGAGCGTTATGTCGAACGGCTCATCAATCAGCACCGTCTCGCTCGAGGATGTTATCGCCAACTTGACCAAATCCTGCTTTTCGATATCGGTGACGGTAAGGGTGGGGCCTTCAACCGTATGGCTCCGGCCGTTCACGGTCACGATGGTCGGCCCGGCCCGGAAAGGGCCGGCAGTCAGGGGTGTAATTTCGTAACTGATGATCAGGCCGGAAAACCCCTGCCGGGTCATCTGGCCGTTCACAAAACTGATGCTGTAGTTGCTGATGTTCTGCTTGCCCAGACTGCGGGTCTTGCAATTTTTGATCCGGGAGAGATCGGGCTCGGCTTCGCCGGCGCCGGAGACGTTGACTTGCAATATAAAGGACTCGCCCAAGTACAGCTGGGTGCGGTTGGCCTCGACGTTGACCGTCACATCTTCAGCCACGAGCGGCAGGGCCGCAGCCAGCCAGAGTGATATCCATGCCAATATCCTAAGGTTCTTTCTCATTATAATTTGCTTATGCGGCTTGTGCAGCAAACGATTTTTTGTCGTTATCTGTCATCATAAATACCAGCGCGAATTTCGTTTGAAAAAGGCGGCGGCGAGTTCGGCTCATCTGCACCGTTGCCGCGCTTGCGCATACACGAGTATAGCGCTTCGCACGCCGCCGGTACATCTGAGCCAAACTTGCCTTGCTTTTTCAAATCCCGCTTGCGCGGGAAGAGAAATTCGCCCTGCGTTTACATGCCACCCAATCTCCTCCGTTAGAAGGGGGAGATCAAGGCAACATTTAACTCGCTCATTTTCTCCACAAAAGTATAGATATTACGGATGTAGACACTAACGCGAGCAATGATCCGGTTTCTTTTCCGGCGTCTGTCCTCCGGTGTCTGTCGTCTGGTCCTTGCCGTCTGTCGTCCGTCGTCTGTCCACAGCCTACGGCCCACAGTCTCTCACTTGAGAACTACCAGTCCTTATCCACTGGCGATGGCGGGATATATGGATCCCGCTCGCGTTCCTCACGGTGGTCCTTATCCCGCTGTTGGGCTTTTTCCAGTAGCGCCCGGGCCTGCTCCGGAGTCATCTCCTTATCCTTATCCGGCTTTTCCGGCTGTTGCTGGGATTGTTGATCCTGGGGCTGGTTTTGTTGCGGTTGTGGGGGCTGTTTTTGCTGGTCCTGGGGTTGCGGCGGTTTTTGTTGCGGTTGTTGCGACTGATCTTGTTTCTGCTCCTGTTTCTGATTGTCTTGCTGATTCTGTTGTTGGTTCTGCTGTTGCTGGTTCTGGTCCTTGTTTTTCGGCAGGAGCTTTTCAATTTCCCGCAGGAGATCGTAGGCTTGGCGCTGTTCGGGTAGGGAGGCGGTGAGGTTAGTAGTTTCGATCTGCCAGAACGCCTGGCCTTGCAAAGACAGCGCCTGCTGAGCCAGGGCGAGAATATTCGAGCGTGTTTCCGCCGTGATTTCCTGTTTCGCTTCTGGCGCGTTGGTATCTGCCGTCCCAGACATCAGATTGGTTGAGAAAGTAACAGCCGCATTGGCGGCACCAGCCGTGTTGACGGCACCAGCCGTATTGACGGCACCAGCCGTGTTGACGGCACCAGCCGCGCCCGGCGTCGAAACAGGTGTTCCGCCCATAGGCGGCGTACCGCTCGGCGGGACAGCCTGCGAGAAACGCTCCACGAACAAGCGAGTCAATTCCCGGGCTTCGTTTTGCTGATAACGGATGGCGGGCAGTTCCTGGCGGGATGCCGTCTCCACTTCGGCCGCGCGGGTCAGGACGGAGGTCGTCAGGCCGATCGTGTTGGTCTGGCGGAAAATATCCTCGCGGAGAAGCTGGGGGAATTGAGCCATGCCTTTCCACAAGTTATAAATGCCGGACTCCGCCGTCATTGCCGGACGGTAGGCATCGGAATCCAGGTTGCGCAGACTTTCCGCGGCTTGTTGCATGATATTCCGCAAGGCTTCGATGTGTTGTTCCACCTGGGCGGCCTGTTGGGGCGCCGAGGTGGAGGACGCCATTGAGGCAAAAGCCGAGGCAAGCCCGCTTTTCAGGGGAATCAGCAAATCCGTGTTGTCACGCTCCTGGGCGCTCAATCCTTCCATCTGGCCGATCCGGGAAGGGGTGGTATTGGTCAGGGCCGAAGGCAGTTCGCCGATCAGCTTGCGCTGATTCGTCAGCAGGGTGTCGGTCAACTGCGGCGGCGGGGTTCCCTGGTAACGAACCAACAGGGCTTTAATTTTGGCCTCTTCGCGGGCGGATGGCAGGAGATTGGTGACCACACCCAAGTTGGCGCGGGAGGCCGCATCATCCGTTTGAAGGCGTAATGCTCTCTGAAAAGCCTGGCCCGAATGCTCCAATATCGTTGGGTACGTCTCCGGCGGCTGGTTGGTTCCGGCGGCCTTGGCTTGTTCGGCCAGTTGAAACGTGGTACAGCCTAAATTATAGAATGCCGTTGCATAATCGGCGGCTTGGCGCGTGGTCAGTTCCGTTAATTTTTCGGCTGCGGCCTTATATTGACCCGCCCGGTATAGAGCGCAGGCGGCGTTAAAGAGGCAGTCATTTTGAAGCGCCGTGGCCTGTCCCTGCATGGCCTGCAAATACATCTCAGCCGCTTCCCGGTATTTTCCCATTCCGTACAGGTTTTGGGCATGGCGCGCGCCTTCCCGGCCAACTTCGCCAGCCTTGATCGGCGACCTATTGGTCATTGCCGTGGCCAGAGTTTGAATGTTCGTGATATCGGGGGCTTGTGCTTGGATTGCGTTGGCGGCACCAGCCGCGTTGGCGGTATTGGCTGTACCGGTGTATGTGAGTGTGGTTTGAGCCTGTGCCCCTATAACCGTTAACAAGAAAATCAAAGGCGCCAGTCGAATGGCGGCACCGGCGGCAATGGCCGCACCAGCCGTATTGGTGGCAACGGCTGCGCCGGCCGTGGTGTCCCGCAGTGTTCTGTTCGTTTTGCCCAACCGGCCTTTGCTCAGCAGGGCGGCCATCAGGAAGGCCAGCACTGCGGGTAGAAGGAACCACTGGTAGTGATCGATATACCGGCGTTGGATGGATTCCTCGATATCCCGGGCCGTCAGCTTGCTCAGATGGTCGCGGTACAGCGTGCCTAACTTGACATTGGCCATGCCAACGGGCACATAGGCGCCGCCCGTGATTTCGGCGATGGATTTCAGCGTTTCGTGCTGAAGCTTGCTGACCACGTCCTTGCCCTGGTAGGTCATGAATTCGTTGGGTCGGGCCGAGCTGGGAATTTTAGCGCCCTGCGGGTCACCCAGGCCGACCGTAAAAATCACGATGCCTTTTTTCTTGGCGCTTTCGGCCGCGGTCTTGGTTTTGCCGGCCAGGTCGTCGCCATCGGAGATGAGAACGATGGCTTGGTATGCGCCGGCATCGCTTTCGAAGGCGTCCAGGGCTTTGGCAATGGCGTCCCCGATATCGGTTTCGCCCCGCGGCGCCGATTCCGGCGAAACCTCGGCTAACGCCTGTTCGAGGTAGGCATAGTCGGTGGTCAGCGGGCAAAGCTGGATGGCCTTGCCGCGGAAAGCGATCAGGGCGGCCCGGTCGCCCCGCAGTTCGCGGAGCAGATCCTGAATATCCGCCTTGGCGCGTTGGAGACGATTGGGATGAACATCCTGCGCCAGCATGGAGCGCGAGACGTCGAGCGCGATAATCAGGTCGCGTCCGCGTTGCATCACCGTTTCCTCGCGCAGTCCCCATTGCGGACGAGCGGCGGCGATCAGCGCCAAGAGGAGCCCCAGCAGGACCAGCACCCATTGCCAATAGAAGCGGTGGGTCTGGGGCGGGGGACACAATTTCTGGCGCATAATCGGCGACAAAAACCGTTCCAAGCCCCGGACCTTAAGGCGCCATACGGCCAGCCAGATAATGCCGATGACCGGCACCAGCCAGAGCAAAACCAAGGCCCAGGGATTGGCGAACTGAACGTGCATGATTAATTATTTCTGATTTCGGATTTTTGATTTCTGATTTTCCGCCATCTTGTCCGGTGCAGATTCAACGACGGCGAAATGCACATCTATCTTCGGCATGATACATCAAAAGTTCGCAATTCTTAAATCTTCGGATTTCGAATCCGCAATCCGCAATCCGAAATCGGCAATTCAGATAATTTCTTTCCTTACACCCATATTCATTGACAACGCCAAGACCATTACCAGCGCGCCCGGCCAGAGGAACCGGGGAAAATATTCCGTGTACTGGTTATATATGTCTTTGCGAATGTTGGTTTTTTCAAGTTTGTCAATGTCGGCAAAAGCCCGGGAGAGCCCTTTCGGGTCGCGGACGTTAAAATACTGCGCGCCGGTCGTTGAGGCGATGCGGCGAAGCAGGTCTTCATCAATCCGGACTTCGGCATATTGAATAACGTTGCGGCCGAATACATCCCGCGCCATGAATGGGGCGCGGCCGTTGGAGCCCACGCCGATGGTGTAAACCTTGATGCCCAGCGCCTTGGCCGCCTTGATGGCCTCGTCGGGCTTGATCAGCCCCGTGTTGGATTCACCGTCACTGAGAAGCACAATGACCTTGGATTTGATTTCGGCCTTTTCTAATCGGGCGCACGCCGTGGCCAATGCGTCGCCGATGGCGGTCAGCAATTCCTCCTGGTTGGTCAACTGCCCGTTTGCGTCCAGGGCGGGCTTCGGAATCTGGACTCCTTTGAGGACGTGCAGGAGCGCGCTGTGATCGATGGTCAGCGGCACACGGCTGGTGGCATAGCCGCCGAACGTCACCAGGCCGATCAAGTCATCGGTGCGCTTCTCGATAAATTGGGCAAAGGTTTCCTTGACCACGTCCAGCCGGGTCCGCGCCGTATCGCGCGTCGAAAAGTCCAGCGCTTCCATCGAGCCGGAGACATCCACCACCATTTGGATGGCAATGGCGTCGGCCTGATGGGCCGTCTTCGATAACACGGTCTGGGGACGTGCCAGGGCGATGATTGTCAATCCAACGCCGGCCAGAAACAGGAATGGCGCCACGGCAATGGCGGCTATGCGCCAGGTAAGGGGCGCGGGGGGCAGGCGCTGTGTGGCTGCGAATAGAATAGCCTTGTTTCTTCTGCGCGCGAGCATGGCCCATCCCGCGACACACAGCGGGATCAGCAGAAATAAATAATATGGGTCTGCAAAACGAAACATGATTTAACCTGCAATCAGTTCCTGGTTCTTAGTTCTTCGTTCTTTGTTTTTCAGCGTCGTTCGTCCGTCGCTTGCCCTCCGTAGCGCTTGGGCGTAGGAGGGTCTGTCCCCCGGTCTGCGCCTGCTCATCCGTCTCAATATAATCCTTGGCCGTGCCGAATGCCCGATCCACGACCACCGGCTCGGGTCGGTATGCCGCGAACTTCACCAGGTCAGCGGTCTGCAGGAATATGCGCAGTTTGCCCAGCACCTCCGACCGGAATTGCGGGTTGCAGGCCGCCGCCAGCAGAAATTCCTCCGTGGTCTGTTCGGGCGCCCGGATGCTGTGCGCCCGTTCGATGTAGCGACGTACAATCAGGGTTAGTTCCAGGAAAAATTCCTTGACTTGGTTCTTTGCTATCAGGTTGCGGACCATCAAATCCGCCAGTTCTTCCAAGGCGCGCTCGCGGGGCGACATCCGTCGCAAGCGGACGGCGCGGTGAATCCGGCGACTGAGCCGGTAAAGCGCCCATATCGCCACGGCCATCAGTGCCAGGATCGCCATCCAGCCTGCGACCGTTTTGAAAGCCGGATAAATCCAGACCGGCCCGCGGATATCGCGGATCGAGGCGGCATCCCGCCTGGAGGCGCCCGGATGGTCGCTCCCGATCGGGGCCACTTCGAAAACCAAAGCCCGTGTGGCGAACCAGTTCTCCGGGGCCTCCGGGCGGCTCGTGTCGTTATAGGTTATGGCCATGGGCGCCAGCCGGTATTCGGCGGCCACGAGCGGCGTTAGCCGGAAGCAATGGTCGCGCGCTATGTTCCCATCCTGGACCATGGTCTCGCGATCGAACGCGCCGCTTAGCGTGAATCCTGTCAGCCGATTATCCAGGGGCGGCAATCGGACGTTGATGTTGGATGGCGCGATCGTTTTGATGGAAAGCAGGATGTCCCGATCAAGGTGAACCTGCGGTGGGTCGGCGGTGATGATGAGTTCCACGGCCCCGGAGGTCATTTTTTCCACGCGCGGGGCGGCATTGGACGATAGCGGTGCCGCGCCGGAAATGCCTGCCAGCCCCGCAATCAGTATCAATACGGTTATTTTTATAGAGAACATTGTGTTTTCTTGGTTTTTACCGTCGTCCGTCTTCTATCTGGGCTGTCGTCTGGCGTCCGTCGTCTGATGTCTGTCGTTCTCACCCTCTCTGTCGGCGGTGCTGGCGAAGGTGGAAAAGCCGGTGTACATCGTCCACAAAGGGCCGGTCGGTCGTCAGCGCCAGGCGGTCTACTTTAAGCCGCAGAAATTGCTTGTCGCGCGTCTGCTCCTCGGCCGCGGCCTGGGAGCGGAACGACTCCAGCAGGCGGCGCGAGCCGGTGTCAACCAGCATGAACTCACCCGTTTCCGGGTTGACCACTTCCAGCAATCCGATATTGGGCAGGCTCTGCTCGCGGGGATCGGAAATCGGACACGCGATCAGGTCGTGGTGGCGCGCCATGACCCGTAATTCCTTTTCATATCCCGTTGCAAGAAAATCGGAAATCAGAAACACCACTGCCCGGCGCTTCTGGACCTTGTTCAGGAATTGCAGGGCCGAGCCCAAATTGGTTTTGCGGCGCGTTTCCTCGGCGGCCAGCACTTCGCGCACCAGCCGCATGGCGGCCGTGCGGCCTTTGCGCGGCGGGATATAGCGCTCGATCCGGTCGGAGAACAGGATCATGCCGACCTTGTCCTGGTTTTTAATGGCAGAAAGCGCCAGGAGGCTGGTCAGTTCGGCGGCCACCTCGGCCTTGGAGCGCAGGCCGGACCCGAAAATCATGGAGCCGGAAATATCCACCAGGAAAATGATGGTCAATTCCCGTTCCTCGCAGAAACGCTTGACATAGGGGTGGCCCATGCGGGCCGTCACGTTCCAGTCAATGGAACGCACGTCGTCGCCGGGCACGTATTCGCGCACCTCGTCGAATTCCATGCCCCGCCCCTTGAAGACGGAGTGATATTCGCCGGAAATGTGTTCGTCCACGAGTTTGGCCGTAACCACCTTGATCCGGCGGACGTGCTTCATCAGTTCTTTGGTATCGATGGGCATTTTGTAAGAATGGGCAATTGATAATGGGCAATTGATAATGGTTAATGGAAGAAGAATGCTGATTAATTGCCAATTTTCCATTATCCATTGTCAATTTTCTTACGGTACCGGAATGTCGTTCAACAGGCGCGTGATCAGGTCCTCGCTGGTGACTTCTTCGGCCTCCGCCTCGTATGTCAGCATGATGCGGTGACGGAGCACATCATGGGCGATTTCCTTGACGTCCTGGGGCGTGGCGTAGCCACGTCCTCGTAGCATGGCGTTGGCGCGGGAGGCCAGGTTAAGGTAAAGCGTGGCGCGCGGCGAAGCCCCATATTCGATCTGATGATCCGCCGGGATGTTATAGGCCGAGGGCTGGCGTGTGGCGAACACGATATCGAGGATATATTCGCCCACCTTTTCGTCGCAATAAACCTGGTCCAGCAGGTCGCGCAATAGGAAGATCTGCTCGGATGACATGACGGTATTGATCTTGTCATCCCGTTTGCGCGTGAACCGGTTCATAATCCGGCGTTCATCGTCCTTGGATGGATAGTCAACCTTGCACTTGAGCATGAAGCGGTCAATCTGGGCCTCGGGCAAGGGATAGGTGCCTTCTTGTTCGATGGGGTTCTGCGTGGCCATGACCATGAACGGCTCCGGCAGGGGATAGGTATGGTCGCCAATCGTTACCTGGTGTTCCTGCATGGCCTCCAACAGGGCCGACTGCACCTTGGCCGGAGCCCGGTTAATTTCATCCGCCAGCAGGAGGTTGGTGAAGACCGGTCCCTTCTTGGCCGAAAATGTTCCGGCGCGCGGATCGTAGATCATCGTGCCGATCAGGTCGGCCGGCAACAGGTCCGGCGTAAAGCTGATCCGCTGGAATTTGAGCCCCAGTGTCTGGGCCAGCGTTTTGACGGCTGTGGTTTTGGCCAGCCCTGGCACGCCTTCCAGCAGGATATGGCCGCCGGTGATGAGCGCAATCAGCATGCGGTCGAGCATGCGCTCCTGGCCTACCATGATTTTCATCACTTCCTGGCGCACGGTGTCGATGGCCTTGGTTTGTTCGTGAATCAGGTCGGTGGTCTTGGTGATTTCGGCATGGTCCATTGTTTGATCTCCTGTATTATATTCATATTCCCGGTCCATGTGGCTCGAATTCGGTTCGGGAAAGTCGGCGGCGATCTTGGGCTGCCTGCGGGTTTGCTCCGCTCGCATGGACACGAGTCCGATGCTTCGCGTAGTGCACCCGCAATCGGCCCAAGCTTGTCTTGCTTTCCCGAATCTGCCTATGGCAGAGGCCGAATTCGAGCCACGGTAACCACGCATACGCCGAACGCAACGTTTATCGTTTATTCTTTGTTTTTATTCCGTCCTCTGGCGTCTGGCGCTTGCCCTCCGTAGCGCCTTGGCGTAGGAGGGTCTGTCGTCAGCGTCTGGGCCGTCGGATTATCGGCCTGGGCGGATTCCCCGGCGTCCTTGGGCGGCTCTGTTTTTTTGATCAGGTCCGTGCGCTTGATCAGTAACGGCTCAGCCCGATAGGATTTGAGAATGAACGTCCATGCCGCTAATCGGTCGTTCAGCGTTTTGGTTTCCTCGGCCTTTTGCTGGCTGATCTTGACTGTGTCCGCAGTGTTAGTGCTGGTCTCGAGTTTGGCCGTCTCAACCTTATCTTCCACCGGCGGCTTCCAGGCTACCGACACCTGGACGTAACGGTCGAAGGTGTCGTTGGTCAGCGTGTTACCGATGCGCATGGTATAGATCTGGCCCTGCCGTGTCTTGGCTTCGAACACCACGGGGTGGTCCAGGCCGGTTTCATTGGGTGACAGGGTGGGGGCGGCAATGTCGTCGAACCCCAGCAAGTTCAGCGCGCCGCTCATCTGGTTGACCTTGGCGGTGTCTAATGTGCCTTCCTCGTCCTTCATTCCCTCGAGCGTGAAAGGCTTGCCCTCTTGCGGCCGCACCAATTTGATCGCTGCGCGGTCAGGTCCGGTGACCGAAATATCCTGAATATCGGCGGCGGCAACATTGATGAACTCTCCGGCCAGCCAGCTCTTGGCGTCTTCCACCAAACGATCGAGGGTTTGAGCGACCAGGCAAACGCGGCCGTCGGCTGTTTGCACGTATTGCCCGTCCGGATAATCGCCGAAGGAAAACGGTCCTTGCATGCCGCCGGCGGGAGCAGCGCGCATAAAAGGTTTGCCGATGAGCAGGGTGGCCAGAAGCCCGTCATTTTCATCGCGCAGTTCCACGCGCGTGCCTGCCTGTTCTTGGCGTTCCGGGGTCGCCGCGGCGGGATCCAGCAGTTTGAAGGCGCCTTTTTGCGATTCACTGACGGTCATTACTTGACCCACTTTCATCTCGCCGAGCTGAAGCAGGCCATCGGCGATCTTGTCGAAGGCGGCGGGATAATTGAATCGGCTTGCCACCGTCCAGATGCCTTTTGCCTTGGCCAGCGTGATGGTGTTCCCCGTGGTCGTCAACACGATTTTGTTCACCCGATTGATGGGCAACCCGGGCAGGACTTTCGTGCCGATCAGCGCGGTTCCCGGTTTGGTTTGAGGCCGCATGGTCCAGGCGGCCCA
>Ga0209749_1001894_pt1 | contig 15945 bp, 11 predicted proteins | sample EPASupsiteSAE347_FD_187267 | JGI IMG/M metagenome (GOLD analysis project Ga0209749, IMG submission 187267) | Bioremediated contaminated groundwater from EPA Superfund site, New Mexico - Sample SAE3-47 (SPAdes) (version 2) | ecosystem: Environmental > Aquatic > Deep subsurface > Groundwater >... | reverse complement strand
GAGCCTATGGCTTTCGCACGTATCGCGTGCTGGAACTTGCTCTTTATCATACCCTTGGCCATCTACCCGATCCACCGTCAACCCATGAATTTTGGTGACCAAGGGCAATTCCTATGCATTTAATTATTGCCATTGATGGGCCTTCGGCCTCAGGCAAATCCACGGTCAGCCGCAAGGTGGCCGAGCGGCTGGGCTATTTACACGTGGACTCGGGCGCCATTTATCGCGCGCTCACCTGGCAGATTATCCGCAACGGTCCGGCCGGGGCTTTGCCGGAAGCGATTATCCGGTATCTGCCCGCGGTGACAATGCGTTTTTTTGCGGAAAAGGGCGCCATACGGTTTACCGTGAACGAGGTTGATCCCGGGCCGGCCATCCGATCCTTGGCCGTCCAGGAGCAGGTCAGTGCCATAGCGGCCATACCGGAAGTGCGTACCTGGGTGGGCGAACGTTTGCGATCCCTGACACCGTTTGGCAACCTTGTCGTGGAGGGGCGCGATATCGGCACCGTGGTATTTCCGGAGGCGGCTTTTAAGTTTTATCTTGACGCCGACCCGGAGGAGCGGGCGCGGCGCCGATATCGCGAACAGCAGGATCAGCCAGGAGGTCGAACGGACGCGGACGAGGTCAAGCGCGCGCTCTTGCGGCGCGACACGTACGATCAAGCGCGGTCAACGGCGCCATTGGCCATGGCGCCGGGAGCTTGTCGGATTGAAACAACGCACATGACCATTGAGGACGTGGTGGCGCAAATTCTTTCGATTATTCGCTCTTACCCGGGACACCGTCAGCCCAAAGCCATAGAGCAGGATGGGTTTAAACCATTTGTTTATCATATATCCCGCGTGTTTTTTTTGTGCTACCTGTGGGTTTTTCACCGGTACGAAACGCATGGTGTTGAACACGTGCCGCGGGAAGGCGGCTGTATCCTGGTATCCAACCATGCCAGCTTTCTCGATCCGATCGCCGTGTGTTGTAACATCTGGAACAGGCATGTTTATTTTCTGGCCCGCGACACATTGTTTAAACAGTCACGGTTTACGAAATGGTGGGCGGTATCAGTCGGCACCTTGCCCATAGACCGCACCAAAGGCGACATCCGCGCGCTTAAAGGAGCCATTAACCTGGTGCGGCACGGCAACGTGATCTTTTTATTCCCGGAAGGCACGCGCACCCGGGATGGACGCCTCCAGCCGGTTAAGGCCGGTATTGGGTTTCTGATTGAAAAGGCCGGCGTTCCGGTTGTGCCCGCCTATGTGAGCGGCACTTTTGAAGCGTTTCCCCGTGATACGCGCTGGATCAAGCCCCGAAAAATAGCCGCGTATTTTGGCAAGCCCGTAACGCCGGCGGATTGCGCCGTGTTCAAGGGCGATCCGGAGAGGCACCAGAAGATTGCCGATTTGGTCATGGCGCGCATTGCGGCCCTGGATCCATACCGGGCAGCAAGAGCATAAAGGAGCCTCGGCTTCCGACCATTCGTTCCACCAGCTTCCGGCTGTCCTCCGACTTGCGCGGCCGCCGCGCTTCTGTTATTGTTGCCCGCTATGAACCCCGAGATTTATATTTGTCCGTCATTATTGGCCGGCGATTTCGGCCGCCTGGAAGAATCGGCGCTCAAGGCGCAGGAGGCCGGGGGCGACGCCCTGCACCTGGATATCATGGATGGACACTTCGTGCCCAACCTGAGCATGGGACCGGACGTAGTCAAGATGGCGCGCCGTTGCCTGAATATTCCGCTCGGCGTGCACCTGATGCTCTCGCGGCCGGATCAGCTTGCAGAGGTATTCATTAAGGCCGGCGCCACGACACTGACGATTCACGTGGAATCCGCGTGCGATGTCCTGCGCACACTCCGGCGCATTCGCGCGCTGGGCGTAATCCCGGGGCTGGCACTCAATCCCGAGACACCATTCGAGGCGGCACTTCCATTTCTTGACGAAGTGGACGAAGTGTTGTGCATGACCGTTCATCCGGGATTTGGCGGCCAGAAATTCATGCCGGAAGTATTACCCAAAATCACCGCCATCCGCCGTGCCGCGCGGCCGCGGCCGAAACGGGACAGGGGAGGGGAGGGGATGCTGGGCATCACCGTGGATGGGGGCATTGACCTGAATACCGTAACGCGCGTGGCAAAGGCCGGCGCCAATATCATGGTGGCCGGGAACGCGCTCTTTACATCGAAAACCATGGCAGAGGATCTGCGGCAGATGCGGGAAAAAGCCCGCGCCGTGTTCGGCCAGGACGTAGCAAAATAATGGGCAATGGATAATGGTTTATGGTTGATGGTTGATGGTTGATGACTCGATCCCCTCTTGGACCATTACCCATGAACCATTGACCATGAATCATTCCTTATTGACCATTTCCGTTTGATTGGAATTATGACTGAGTCGCTTGCACGCATCCGTAATTTCTGCATCATCGCGCACATTGACCACGGTAAATCCACGCTGGCCGACCGCATGTTGCAGTTGACCCATACCGTTGACGAGCGGGATTTCCGCGACCAGGTTCTGGATAGCATGGATCTCGAGCGCGAGCGGGGCATTACCATCAAGTGCCACCCCGTCACCATGAATTACCAGTCCGCCGACGGCCAGAAGTACGAGTTCAACCTGCTGGACACGCCGGGCCACGTGGATTTCACCTATGAAGTTTCGCGGAGCATGGCGGCCTGCGATGGCGCCTTGCTCGTCGTGGACGCCGCGCAGGGCGTGGAAGCGCAGACCGTGGCCAACGCCTATCTGGCCATGGAAGCCAATTTGACCATCATCCCCGTGATTAACAAGATTGATCTGCCCACGGCCAACGTGGACACCGTAACCAGGCAAATTGAGGAAATTCTGGGGCTTTCCGTGGAGGAGGTGTGCCTGATCAGCGCCAAGACGGGGCAGGGAGTGGCGGCCCTGATGGAAACGATCATGCGCAAGGTGCCGCCGCCAAAGACCGATCCGGAGGGTGGGACGCGGGTGCTTGTTTTCGATTCCATTTATGACGCCTACCGCGGCGTCATGCCTTATGTGCGTGTCAAGGATGGCCGTCTGCAAACCGGAGACCGCATCCGGTTCATGGGCACCGGCTATACCGGCGAGATCAAGGAAGTCGGCATGTTCTGCCCGAAGCCCACGCCGGTGGCCGTCCTGAACGCGGGGCAAGTCGGTTACATCGTGGGCACCATCAAAGAGCCCCGCGATATTCTTATCGGCGACACCATCACAACCCAGGAGCGGCCGGCCAAGCATCCGTTGCCGGGGTTCAAGCTTGTCCTGCCCATGGTGTTCAGCGGTGTCTACCCCGTCAATACCGCCGACCTTGAGAAGCTGAAAGCCAGCCTGGATCGCCTCAGCTTGAACGACAGCGCGTTCACGTACCAGCCGGAATCGTCCGTGGCGCTTGGATTCGGGTTCCGCTGCGGGTTCCTTGGCCTGTTGCACATGGAAATCGTCCAGGAGCGTCTGCGGCGCGAGCACGACGTGGACATCATCAGCACCTACCCGTCGGTGATCTATCACGTGTTCTTGAAAAACGGGGAGATGCTGACGATCGACAACCCCGTGCATATGCCCGACCTGACGCGCATTGACCATATCGAGGAGCCCATGATCCGCGCGTTTATCATCTGCAAAAACGAGCAGATCAGCGATGTGATGAAGCTCATCATGGACCGGCGCGGCGTGGTGGAAAAAACGGATTCACTGGACACGCGACGGGTCATGCTGACGTGTACAATGCCGCTGAATGAAATCCTGGTGGATTTCTACGATTTTCTCAAAAGCCTTTCGCACGGATATGCTTCCATGGATTATGAGCACCATGGGCACATGGCCAGCGACTTGGTACGCCTGGACATCCTGCTCAATGGCGAACCCGTGGACGCGTTTTCCTGCCTCATTCATCGCTCCAAGGCGGAGAGCCGCGGACGGCAGATGTGCGCCGCACTGAAGGACGTTATCCCTCCGCATTTGTTTACCATCCCCGTGCAGGCGGCCATCGGCAAGACGATCATCGCCCGTGAAACCATCCGGGCCCTGCGCAAGGATGTGACGGCCAAATGCTACGGCGGCGACATCTCCCGCAAACGCAAGCTCTTGGAACGCCAGAAGGAAGGCAAGAAACGCATGAAACTGGTCGGCAAGGTGAACGTGCCCCAGGAGGCATTTATTTCAGTGCTCAAATCGAACGGATAACTGCAGGAATGGTCAATGGTCAATGGTTGAAATGGTTAATGGCATATGATGGAAGGAATCGGATGAATTTTCTCGAGCGAAGGCGAACGAAGAAAGTCCTGTTGCATTTGATCAAGGAAGCGCGGCACGTCCGTAATCTTCGGGAAGACGTGGCCGGGGCCACTGACTTGGGTCGCCTGGATGAGGGCGTTCGACGGGTCCAGGATGTTCTGAAGGCCGGCAATTGGCCAAAGGCTGAATCGGCGGCCACGGAACTGGGCGCCCGGATCGAAGTTCTCATGCCCAAGCGACCTTGGGCCTGGCTGCGCGAGAACCTGGAAATTATCGTGGTGGCGCTGGCGGTGGCCATGGCGTTCCGAACTTATTTTGTACAGCCGTTCAAAATTCCCACGTCCTCCATGTATCCGACGCTATGCGGCATTCATTACGGACCGCAGGACAAACCGGACTGGTTTGATCGTACGCCGTTGCGGTTGGTCAAGTGGCTGGTTTTCGGCTCATGGTATGTGGAAATCAGGTCCCAAAGCTCAGGCCCGGTGCAGATTGTGGACACCAACGAGGGCCGCCTGTTCGTTGTCAACGGCCTGGTCCACCGCGTTTTCGAGGCCTTGACCGATCACGTCTCCCATGGGGACACGGTGATCCGGGGACAGTTGTTGGCGTCCGGCGTGCGCATAGCAGGGGATCATATTTTTGTCAATAAAGTGGGCTGGAACTTCCGCAAGCCCCGGCGGGGTGAAATCATGGTATTCAAGACCAATGGAATCGAACATCCACAGATCAAGCAGAACGAGCATTACGTCAAGCGCATGGTCGGACTGCCCGGCGAAATCCTCGGCATTGAATCCCCGTTTCTTTACATCAACGGAAAAAAAATGATGCAACCTTCAAGCATCGCCCGGACCGAGGCGGGGGCATCCGGGTATCACGGTTATCAGAAAATGGGAACCTACCTGACCAATCAAAACAACCGCGTGCAATTGGCGAATGACCAGTTTTTTGCCTGCGGAGATAACCAACGCAACAGCTTGGACAGCCGCTACTGGGGGCCAGTGAAACGCGCTAATTTGGTTGGCCCGGCCTTTTTTGTCTATTGGCCATTTTCCCGCCGCTGGGGAATGGCGGATTGACCCTCCTACGCCCGAGCGCTTCGGAGGGCAGGCAACGGATATAGGACGGCGGATATCAAACGACCGAATTAGTAATGCCTCAGTTACGCGGGTAGGTTGTGAACGTCAATGCTGTCATTCCCGCGAAAGCGGGAATCCAGCATTTCCGCCATAGGCGGATCTGCCTATGGCACGAGATTTTTCTGGATTCCCGACCCAGGCTTCGCCAAAGCGCTTCGCCGAGGCGAGTCAGGTCGGGAATGACAATCAGCCCTCATAACTGAGGCATTACAATTATTATCTTAACCAGCAAGATTTGGCAAATAACCCATGAAATATGCGTGGATTATTGTCGGCTTGTTCATCGCCATGGTCACGTGGGGGCAGAATGACGACCTGGTGGCGGTGACGTCCGTGAGCCATCGTATCGTTCTGGATATCCGCTATGCGACGACCAATAATTTCACGGGCCGACCGGTTTATCCCTCTGCCAAAGCATTCTTGCGCCGGGCCACAGCCGAAAAATTGGCCATTGCCCAGGCGGAGCTGGAACGCCAGCACCTTGGTCTCAAGGTGTATGATGCCTACCGTCCACTTTCCGTGCAGAAACAGTTCTGGACCATTCTGCCGGATGAGCGCTACGTCGCCAATCCGGCCAAAGGCTCACGGCACAACCGCGGCTCTGCCGTGGATGTGACCCTCGTGCACCTGGATACGGGTATGGAACTGCCCATGCCTTCCGGCTATGACGACTTTAGCGCAAAGGCACACTATGCCTGGACCAACGCAAGTCCCGAAGCCATCCGAGACCGGACCATCCTGTGCGATACCATGGTTCGTCATGGCTTTGCGCCGATGCCTTCGGAATGGTGGCATTTTGACGATACCAATTGGCAAGCCTATGAAGTGCTGGATATATCTTTCGATCGGCTTCCGTAAGCGTTGACTGCCAATTACTTGCCTGTATCATCGGGAAGCCAGCGCTGGCGGATGCGGTCCAGCGTGCCGTCCTGTTTCCACTGTGCCAGGACTTTATTCAAGGTGGCCTGCAGATCCACATCGGTCTTCTTGATGCCCCAGGCAATGGATTGCGTGGGGGACTGGATGGGCACCGTGGTCAGGTCCGCTTCATTCTCGGATGCCATCCATATGATGATGGGCGCATCGTGAATGTAAATATCAATCATTTTACAGCAGATGGCCTGGGCGGCGTCGGCCGGATCCAAGTTACCCACGCTGGCCGCGTTCCGGCAGACCTGCTGGACAAAAATATCCCCAGTGGTTTTTCTCTGGACAGCGAAATTGGCATTGGCGCTGCAAACCTTTAGCGAGGTGCCAAACCGGTCCAGGTCCGTGCGCCGTATCAAGGCCATTTGACCTTGTTGGATATACGGCTCGCTGAAGGCGATGCGGACCTGGCGTTCCCGCGTGATGGTCATGCCCGACATAATGACGTCAAACTTATCGGCCAGGAGCGAGTTGATCTGCTGTTCCCAGGGAACTTCCACAAACTGGAGCGGGCGGTCCAGGGTTTTGGCCATCTCGCGCGCCAAGTCCGCCTCCAAGCCAAGGATTTGATTGTTTTTTTTGAATATGATCGGCGGACAATCCGGTGTAATGCCGACATACAGGGGCGGATTCTTGCTGCCGCCGGAGAGCGGCAGGGTCTTGCAGCCGGAAAAAAAGATGCCTGTGCCCAGTGCCAATATCATTATGAAGCTCGTCATGACCTTGTGCATAATCGTTACCTTTCGTTGAAAAAAATGAATTCCAAATTCTGCCTATAAACCTTTATCTTATCGCCCCATCGGAATGAATCAAGGGGGAAATGCGATCGCGAACCAGGCGGAAATAAATTGTTTTTTATGCCCAAAGGTGTATTCTTATCTGCCTGTAACAATGATTCGACTGGAAATCTTGGTAATTAGGGAGACATTATGAGTACAAGATTGGCGCGCGGAAAGGCGGGCATAGTCGGCCTGTTCTTGATGGGATGCTGGCTGGCTGGCTTAACGACAGTTGTCGGCTCGGTATTGGAACAAGGCGAATTTACCTGGGGCGGTGGGGGCGCCATCGCTGTCTTGGCGGATTATGATGGGGACGGCCTCTCCGATCCGGCGCTTTACGAGCCCGATTCCGGGCAATGGCACGCGCTCCTCTCCAGTCAAGGTTATGAAGAAGCGATCGTGCAGCTGGGTGGGCCGGGATTCGAACCACTTGTGAGTGATTTTGATGGCGACGGCAAGAACGATCCGACCGTGTACCGCGAAGACACCGGGGAATGGTTCAGCCGGCTTTCCTCCAGTGGCTATTCTCCCGTTATGACCTCAGTTTTGGGCGGACCGGGCTATGGTCCCGCGGCATCGGATTATGATGGCGACGGCGCAACCGAGATTGGCGTGTATCAACCGGCCAACGGCCATTGGGTTGTCTGGGCACACGTGGACCCCGAGGTGACAGATACGAACGTTCTGGCCACCATGTATTCCAATGCCATGGTGAACGCTTCGAATGTGGTGGCGAGCAAAATCAAGCGTGACCTGTCACAAATCACGGTCGACAACACCAATTTGATCTGGCGGACCAATCCTAATACCGGCACCCGCGAGGTACTGGTCGCGTCCTACATGAAATATGCCGATGCCACCAATTATTATCATGTCGGCCAGACTTCGTCGATGCGGTATGCGGAGTCCTGGGTGACCCTCGTGCCGGGACTGAAAAATATCTGCCGGAGTTATTCCGGCGCAAATATTTACCTGCGGCTGAAACAGGTGCTGGGCCTGCCCGCCACCAGTCTCAACGACACCATCGTGGAGTTTTATGTGGATCCGCAATACTTGCTGCGGCCCTCACGCGACCCGGAAATTACCGATCAGGAGGCTGAGGTAGCGTTCCGCACCAATACGGTCTATGCCGCCGCGGTCAGCACCAATTACACCGCTTGGTTCCAAAGTACGATTGTAAGCCGTAATTATGGCATGACCAACGGCGTTTGGAATGCGTATCCCTGGACCCAGTTGGGCTACACCTATGACTGGCTCAAGACCGGCAACAACATTGTCGGCCTCAGTGAATTTGTGCTTCCGGGCAAAATGCTGTATAATTCATACAGTATCAACGCGCTGATCTATGTCGTTAGCATTACGGATGCCTCGAATTATGCAGCCGTCCCGAATAATCTGGTAATCCCGCCCCAGGGTTCCGTCATCAATATTGTTCCGTGGACCGACCGTTAATAATTCCGGAAAAGCAAGGTTGATGGTCTTCAACTTGCACCGCGGGTTAGCCATCCTCGACGAGCTTTCACGGCCGCGCAACTCCATGATGTCCTCGTTATGCAAACCGAATACGGACTGGGCTGGAAGTTTTAAAAGGTGTTTGAATAACGATGCGATGTTATTGTCCGGAGATAAATAACGGAATGAAATCAAAAGCACGCATGTTATTTGTATTAGGATTGCTCCTGGCCGGGCAGGTGCTGGTGGCGCAGTCCGTGGTAACCGGCAAGGTAATCCGGGTTACTTCGGGCGACACTTTCACGCTTCTGGATGTCCGCCAGCGTCCTTACACGGAGCAGGATGTTGTTGAGCCGTGGGGTTTTGGAGAAGAATTGGACCTGAACCCGCCGCCGGACGAAACGCCCACCATCATCCATCTGGCGGAGATCGACGCGCCGGAAAAGAATCAGCCCTATGGCGACACTTCCAGGCAAAAGCTGGCCGCGAAGCTTATGGGCCGTGTCGTGCGGGTGGCGTATTTCGAAAAAGACCGGTTCAATCATATCGTCGGCACGGTCAACCGGGGTGACCGATGGATCAACGAGGAAGTATTGGCCGAAGGCTGTGCCTGGCATGACAAGCGATATTCCGATAACGATGAACTGGATACGGCTGAACAACAGGCCCGGGCCCTTCGCCTCGGACTGTGGGCGGAAACACAGCCCGTCCCGCCATGGGAATGGCGACAAAAGCATCAGATTCCCACACCGGAATACACGGAACCGGAAGGGGCCGCCGCTCCCGGCACGGACGGAAACTGAGTTTGTGTCTCCTTTGACTCAGCCTAATAGAGTTCTGCAAAATAGCACGAAACCCGGTCATAGACCGGTGCTACACATTCGAATATTATGCGCAAGTGTAATGTATTGAAATGCTTGCGATGTAGCACCGCTCTGTGAGCGGAGTTTTAAATGCCTATTTTGCAGAACTCTATCAGCCTAATCAAACCTGATATGCGCCAGGGCTTTTTGCAGACGCCCTCCGCGCAGGTTCAGGCCTTGCAGATGGGTCAGGTGTCCTTGGCGTCGCTGCGCCAATAACCGCGCCACCGTCAGGGGACCAAATCCCGGCACGCGCAGGAGCGCCTCCCGGTCGGCTTGGTTAACCTTGACGGGATAAAATTCCGGATGCCGCTCGGCCCAGCGTTCCTTGGGATCCTTATCCAAGCTCAGGTTGTTGTGGGCATCAAACAAAATGTCATCCGCCTTGAAGCCGTATTTGCGAATCAGGAAGTCCACTTGATAGAGCCGGTGCTCGCGCATGAGGCGGTCGGCCGGGTTGGCCGCGCCGGCGGTTTCCCCGGGAAGATCGGGGGCGCCCAAACCTTCCTGGTAGGCTGAGAAATAAACCCGGTCCAGATGCAGGCGATCGTAAAGTCCGAACATGTAATTCACGATCTCAGTATCGTTTTCATCCGAGGCGCCCACCACGAATTGCGTGGTGGTCCTGACCCGCGCATATCTCTCCCCTTTGGCCGTCAGCCGCGCCACGAGTTTAAGGGGACGGATAATATCTTCCAGAAAATGCTTTCGGCTGGACAGCTTGCGGCAATGCGCCTCGCCGGGCGTTTCGATATTGATCGAAACGGCGCTCGCCAGGGAAAGGGTTTCCTGAATGGCTGCGTCGGAAGTGCCGGGAATGATTTTTAGATGGATGTATCCCCGGAACTTATGCTTGCGCCGGAGGAGGGCGGCCACGGCGTTTAATTGTTCCATCGTCCGATCCGGCGAATCAATCACGCCCGAACTGAGAAACAGCCCGAAAATTTCCCGTTGCCCGAGATATTGCATGAAAATCCGCGCTGTTTCATCCGGGTTGAGCGTGCACCGTCGGATGTTGGTGTCATGGCGCAACGGGCAATACTTGCAGTCATTGGTACAGGTATTCGACAATAGCGTTTTGAGCAGGACGGAGCGGCCGCCGTTGGGCAGGGTTACGGGATAAAGCCATTTGCCGTCCGCGCCGCGCCGGCGGCGGTCCTGATCGTTCGTCCCGCAGGCGCAAGCCAGGTCATAGCGCGAATCGGCAGATAGAATCTTGAGTTTGTCGAGCGTGTCCATGGTGGTTACCGGCCGCCTGTCACCAGGTTAATGCGGCCAGGAGATAATTCGATCCCGAAAGCATGACGTAAAATCCTTGCGACACGGAATCGTACACGGCCGGATCGGTCTTGCCGTCGTTGTCATAATCGCCGGGGCGCGGCGTCATCGCCGGTCCGCCAATTCCCGCCAGCCCAAACGTGGCATACCCCTGACTCGACAGCGCACAGAACCATAGTCCGCTGGCGGCCTGATAAACCATGAGGTCAGCCTTGCCGTCGCCGTCATAGTCGCCGGGAACCGGCGCAACCCCCGCGCCGCCGGCTGTCACCTGTACGGACAGGGCATATCCATTCCCGGACAACAGCACTTGCCACATACCGCCCTGCCCTGAGCCAGCCTGCGGTGAGCTTGTCGAATCTGTCGAAGGGTCGCCGCTTGTATATACCGCCGGATCAGTCTTACCGTCGCCATCATAATCTTCAGAAGCAGGCTGAAGGCTGTAGGCTGAAGACTGTAGAAACTGAGCCTGTGCCAGACTATACCCGTTGCCCGACAAGAACACTTGCCACTTAGCGCTTGCCTCGTCAAACACGGCCGGATCGGCCTTGCGGTCCCCGTCAAAATCACCGACAACCGGTATGCACCCGGCTCCACCCATTGGCTGTGTCACCAGGGAATATGATTGCGAGGAGAGCAGCACCGTGAGCAGACCCGTTGCCGGATTATACACGGCCGGATCGGCCTTGCCATCCCCATCAAAGTCCGCCGAACACTCCAGTCGGCCGGCACATTCCATGGTTACCGTGCCGGCGGAATAGCCGCTGGCGGAAAACGCCACAAACAATTGCTCAACGGAGTCCCTGAACACGGCCGGATCGGCCTTGCCGTCGCCGTCATAATCGCTTTGCGTCGGGCGGAGGCCGTGCACGGCCAGGCTGGCGGTGAAGGAGAAGACATTAGTGGCGCTCACGGCAATGGCATAGGTGCCGTTGGAGATGCAAGTCCAAGTGGCCGGCCCATTGGTGCCCGAGCGGCAGACAATTCCATCGCGATCGGTAATGCGTACAAAATAATTCTGGTTGGGCGCTGTCAAACGCACCCGGTACGTCTTGCCAATCTGGCCGGTGAACCAGTACCACTGCGTGCCGTTGGCGAAGGGGATCGTGCCGTTGGTGATCGAGGAGACCGGCACGGCAGGAATGGCGGCCTCGTCCAGGAAGCGGTAGCTGGCATATTGCAGGAGCTCGAAACCGTTGGTGGTGGTTACCTGGATGGCGCCGCCCTTGCGATAGTGAACCCCGCGCTGGAAGACCAGGTTGTCGTTCTGCGGTTCGATCACACAAACACCCAACATCCAACTGGTCATCAAGGCTCCGTCCTTTACCGTAAAACGCAACGTCTTAGCCTCGGGCTGGCCGGGCTCCCAGAAATAATCGGTGGGATACATATCCACCATGCGGTACACGCGGTTCGTCCGGCTGGCCCAGGCCGCCGACAGCGGTTCCGGAAGATATTGCTCACCCAGCGGGTTAACGGATTCAAACGCGCCGTTGACTTGATGTAAAACCAGCATGGCATGCCCCGCCAGATTGGTGAACGCGAATTGATTGTCCTGGGAGTTGGTCGCTGAAAACCAGCCGTTGGCGCGCGGAACCAGGTTGCTTAATATGTTGGGTGTGTCGGAATAGGCGTTACCTATAAGGGTTAGCACACCGGGACCTGCCACAACCTTATGGTAGCCGGCATCGCCCACGTACAAGCCGGCCAGGGCATCAAGTTCGGCCTGGGTTCTGTTGGTGACGGGCGAAGGCGTTGGCACAAACGTATTCGTCGGCCAGTGATTGGTGATGGTTTTATCCAGGACGGCCCAGTACAGGGCCTCGATCCCGACGGTATCACAGAGATTGCCGGGGCTGTTCTGGATCACGGCCACGCCGAGCTTGAGATCGCGCGAAATTCCCAGGAACGCGCAATGATACAGCGTCGCGCCGTCTTTCCAGAACACCTTGCCCGCATAACGCAGGCGATGGTCGTTCACATCATCCCAGCCCAATCCCCTGAAACTGTCGCTCACATTCAACGGCAGATTGGTCCCTTGCGCTTCAGTCATGATATTGATGGCATTGGAGCTGACCAGCGTCTGCCCGTTGAACTGTCCCTCGGCGAGAATCATCTGGATATACCTGGTCATGTCATTGGCCGAGGAATACATACTGCCCGAGCCCAGGCAGTTTAGAATCTCCGGCGGCTGGCGTTCACCATCCGCGTTGTAGGCGGCCGCCAGGCGGTTGGAGATGGCGGGCTTGTCCGGCATGAATGAACTGGCCTCCATGCCGAGAGGACTGAAGATCATGGCGTCATTGAACGCGGCGAAACTGGTGCCGGTGATGCGCCGGACCGCGTCGCTGAGCAGAACGAAGCCGCTGTTACAATAGTAAGCCCGTTCATTGACCGGGGCGAAGGGATAATCGCTTTGCAGGTAGTTGATAAGCCAGGCCGGATTATCCTCAACACTGCGCGTCGTAAACATGCTGTTGAAAAAGTCGCCCGGCAAACCGCTATGGTGGTTGAGCAGGGAGCGGATGGTGACCGGCCCCGAGTTCGTGAAGCGCTCCAGCATGGAAAACTCGGGCATGTAGTGGATGAGATTGGTTTCTATGTCTACCCGGCCCTGATCCAGTAACTGCATGTAGGCCGTGCCGAGGAAGGCCTTGGAAACTGAACCGATATGATAGACGGTGTCGGCATCCGCCGTCACCCCGCCCTCGCGGGCGGCCATGCCGAATCCCTTTGCCCAGACCACGGTCTGGTCGTCCACCAGGGCTATGGACATGCCTTGGACATTCTGAGCGGCCATGTTACTTGTGATATAAGCGGTCATTTGGGCGATGGTATTGGTGTAGGTGGCTGCGGCCAAGGCCGCCTGAGCGGCAAGCACGGTGATGGCCAATCCCAGCGCGATCCGTAATATTAATTTAATGATGACGCTCCTTTGGCAGGTTGATGATACTTGAAAATCCAGCCCAATCTTTGAACGAAAGCGTTACACTCCCTCTCTAATATGTCAACGATATTTGCACATCGGCAGTAACGCCCCCTCAGTTATGAGGGCTGATTGTCATTCCCGACCTGACTCGCCTCGGCGAAGCGCTTTGGCGAAGCCTGGGTCGGGAATCCAGAAAAATCTCGTGCCATAGGCAGATCCGCCTCAGGCTGGAAAGTTCGCAACCTACCCTCATAACTGAGGTACCGTCGGCAAAGTCGGCGGAGTAGTTACATTAAATCCAATGCCGCCAGACACTCGATGTGGGCGGTCTGCGGGAACATGTCGAAGGGTTGAACGCGGACGAGCCGATAGCCGTATTTGGCCAGTTGTTTCAAATCCCGCGCCATGATTGGCGGGATGCAGGATAAGTACAGGAGGCGGCGTGGCCGATGGCGGGTGATGGCGTGCAGGACGGGGGTCGAACAGCCGGCGCGCGGGGGATCGAGGAACAGGCAGGTCTGGTCCGCCGGCAAGCCCTGCAGCGCCCGGTCCAGGCGCGCCTCGGCCCGACCCTGCAAGAACTTCACGTGGCCGGCGGCCTGGCGCACGGCATTGGCCCTGGCCGCGGCCATGGCGGCGGCATCAACCTCGATGCCGATACCACGTTGATCTCGCCGGGTTAGCGCCAACACGAATACGCCGACCCCGCAATAGGCATCCACCAGCGTCGAGCAGCCGAAGGTCGCGAACTGCCCGCCGGCGGCGATCAGGATCTGCTTGAGGACCTCCGGGTTGACCTGGAAAAAAGAGTCCAGCGGATAGTCGTAGGGCTGATCGAGAACTTTTTCCGTCATTGTGTTGGGCTTACCGTCGGAGGCCGTGCGGCGCCCATCGCGTTCCGTGAACCACCGGGCCTCGCCAGCCTGGTTGCTGCGAATGACCAAGTGCTCGTCTTTTGCCAGCGTGCGCCGGAGCTGTAGCCGGAGGATGGCATTAATAGGCTCGGTGGCAAGCAGACAGCGCGCAATGGGGATCGGCCGCCTGTTGTCCGGCGCCCGGAAGGCCGGTTGACCGGGACCGTGCAGGGTGATCTTGTTGCGATAGCCGTACGGGCGTGGACTCGGAATCATTGGGTCGAGCGGCGCGTCTTTAAACCCGCCGATCCGCGCCAGGATCTCGGCGACCTGCTTTTGCTTCCAGCGAACTTGGGCGGCATAATCCAGGTGCTGATACTGGCAGCCGCCGCAGGCACGGAAATACGGGCAGGGCGGTTCGATGCGCTCAGGCGAGGACGCGAGCACCTCAACGCCATCGGCCCGCGCATAGCGGGTGGTTTCCTGAGTCAGGTGTGCCCGCACGCGCTCACCGGGCAACGCGAATGGTACAAAGCAGGCGCGCCCGTTCGTGCGCCCCACGCCGTCGCCGCCGTAGGCCAAGTCCGTGATGTCCAGCTCGATGGATTCCGAGATTGCCATGGATGAGTGACAGGATGAAGGGATCGGCCGGAATGTAAAGCGCATTTTGCGGAACGGCGGTAAATTGCCCGAGCCGGTTTCCGGTCAAAGACGGCGAAGCACCGTGACACAGTTGGTAACTGCCGCCCCGCCGATGTTGAGCGTGACGCCGATTTCCGGCTGACCCTTGCCATACGCCAACCCAATCGGGTCGCCGGCCAACTGCTTGTATATCAGCGCATGCATGGAAACCCCCGTTGCGCCAACCGGATGGCCTTTGGCTTTAAGTCCACCGGAAAGATTAACGGCACAGGCATCCTCGGAAGTAAATCGGCCTGCCAGATAATCGTATCCAGCCCGTCCATCCGGCGACAATCCCAATGCTTCTACGCACAACAATTGATTGATCGTAAAGCAATCGTGAACTTCGGCAATCTGAATGTCATGAGGTGTAATGCCGGCTTCCCGGAAAGCCGTGTTGGCGGCATGTTTCGCCACCGTCAGTTCATACATGTTGGCGCGCACTCCGATCGGCATGCGATCTTCCGCATGGCCGATCCCGGCAATTTCAACCGTTTTGCGCTTCTCCGCTTGCGCCAACGCCGTCGGCGCCAGCACAACCGCCGCCGCCCCATCCGAAATAAGGGAGCAATCGTGAAGATGCAACGGCGCGGAAATTACCGGGTTTTTTACCGCCGGCAATTGCAGGATTGCGTCGGCAGTAAATAATTTATATTTATCCGACGGACCGCCGACGCCAAAATGCGCCAGCGGATTCCGGATGCCGTTTTTATAGGCCAACGCCGCGACGGTCGCCAGCATCCTGCGCAGCATGTCGTCTGAAATATTATAATGCGCTTGATAGGCTTTGGCATATGCGGCGCAC
>Ga0209749_1001893_pt1 | contig 15963 bp, 12 predicted proteins | sample EPASupsiteSAE347_FD_187267 | JGI IMG/M metagenome (GOLD analysis project Ga0209749, IMG submission 187267) | Bioremediated contaminated groundwater from EPA Superfund site, New Mexico - Sample SAE3-47 (SPAdes) (version 2) | ecosystem: Environmental > Aquatic > Deep subsurface > Groundwater >... | reverse complement strand
CACTCTGACACCAATGGTTTTCTCGACGGTATTCAGCGCGAATAATTGTTCAAAGGCGATGCCCTCCAGAATGGACCGATACATGTGTCCGCGACGATGCGAGGATGACAGACCGGTAAATGCGCCTCTGGCATTGATGTCCCAATAGGGATTCATGGCACCGCATAAATATGGCAGGTGAAATAACCCATCGCTTCCGGCAGGAACCAGACGTGCTTCTTTTTCCAACTGTTTATAGATGCCGGACTGTTTGGATGGGTCGATGTTCAGAATATTTTTTATGAACCAGTCAATCGCGAAGGTTCCGGCTCTCAAACTGCATTCGTAATAGTATCCGTTTTCGGAACAGGCGCACATTGTACGAAATGCTTTGTTAGTCCGGTAGCGAAACCCGTAGACGCCCGCCACAACGGCCGTCCCCAGATTAAGATAAGCGCGCTCCGGGGTAAGTGCGTTGGCTCCCAATCCGGCCGCCTGTCCGTCTCCACCACCGGCCACAACCAATGTCCCGGTGCGCAGGCCGGTTAATTTCGATGCCTCTTCGGTTAATTTTCCGAGTACGGTGCCGGGACGAAATGCCGCAGGCATTTGCTCCTCTTTCAGTTCTAAAGCAGATAGAATTACCGGCGACCAGCGCTTGTTTTTCAAATCGAAAAGCCCAAGCGGATCGGCACTGGCCCAGCTCGTCCTGAAAGAGTGTGTCAGTTTCCAGACTAACCAGGTGTGCACATCACAAACCATAGCGATTTTGCGGAATAGACCGGATTCATGGCGCTTCATCCAGGCCAGACGATAAACCACCGGAGCATAATCGGGAGGTTTACCTGTTATGCGATGAATTTGACGATGTCCGATCTGCCGGGCAAACGGCTCTACTTCATCTTTACAGCGTTCATCCAACCAGATTATCGCCGGATGCAGGGGATTTCCCCGACGGTCTATAGGTACAAAAGTCTCTCTTTGATTCGAGATGGAAAGGGCTTTAATCCGTCCGGGATCGATCTGATCGGTTAATTCATTTAGCGCCAGCCGGGCAGCATCCCACCAGTCATCCGGGTCCTGTTCATAGTAATTCGGTTGAGGCGAACGAAGGGCAATTAGTTTAAATACCCTGGCTACGATTTTACCATCACAGTTGAAAGCTATCGCTTTTGTACCGGTCGTACTGGAATCCAGTCCGATTACCAGATCATCCGTACAAATCCGGGAATTAAACTTCATATAAAATCCAAGATCACTTACCGACTGAAATCATCGCTTTCATCACGCCATCCCGGTAATCGGCGACCAGGTCGAAGGCGCGCCAGGTTTCTTCAAGAGCAAAATGGTGAGTCGCCATCGCGTCTAAGTTTATTTGGCCACGCTCCAGCAAGTCAATTGCTCTCTGTGTACAATTGGCCTGTCGGCGCACATTAATAATGGTAATCTCTTTGCGTCGTAGTTCATGAATGGGAAACGAGATCAGGTCTATTTCCGGAATGCCGACAACCATTAGAGTCCCGCCCGGTTTCAGTAATCTGACAGCCTGATCGAACGCTTCCTTATCCCCGCTGCATTCATAAACGACATCCAGACCAAGCGGCTCGATATTCGAGATTTCATTTACAATGTCAGCCCGATCCGGGTTACCGAACCAGCGCGGACTTAACCGGCGGGCATATTCCAGCCGGGCCGGAATTTTATCGGTCACGTATACGTTACCGATTGGCGTTCGTCTCAGTACCTGGAAAACGGACATACCGACGGGACCAACGCCAATAATGGCGACATTGGCATTGACCGGGAGATGAGACCGTTCGACCGTATAGACGGCTATGGCCAGCGGCTCCGATAAAACCGCCTGTTCAAACGTCATCGACTCGCCTATCGGGAAACAACAGTCTTCAGGAAGCACAATGTATTCACACAGGGCGCCCGCTAACTGCTGCGGGTTTCCCAGGAAGAGAAGATTGCGGCAGGTGTTTTCACGGCCGGCGCGGCATTGATCGCAATGGCCGCAGGACACGGTCGGATCAATGGCAATCCGCTGTCCGGATCGGATTTTCGTGACTTTTCGACCGGTACATTCCACGATTCCGGCGGTTTCATGCCCGATAATGAATGGAAATTTGACAATTTGGCTACCTATCCGTCCGGTTTTATAATAGTGTATGTCTGAACCGCAGACGCCGACCATTCTCACACGGATGAGAACGTCAGTGTCACGAATAATTTCCGGATCGCGCACTTCTCTGACTTCAAATCGTCCGATCCCGGTAAGTAAAACTGCTTTCATATTTCGATCCGAAATTTACTTATAAATGTAATTCCCGCAAGCGCCGAATCATTAAATCCGAAAGATTGATACTATTTCATTTTGATACGAATGTCGTCACGCTTTCGGCTCCTAAGGTGGCTGTGAAAGTACCACCGGTTACCGCGATATCCTCTCCACGGATGCAATTTTCAATTTCTGACGTCACATATGGTGAAACGGCTGTAAAATTCCCGTGTTTTAGAATAAAGGTCTGTTCGACTGCCGGTGCGAAATAATTGATGGCCACAATTGCTAATCGTGAATTGTCCTTGTAAGCGGTCAGATAAACATTTGGCTGAGGATTGAAAGGGGCTCCAATCCTGACAGAACCGGGACGCACAAACCGGGCATATTGCGACATGACATACCCTCGTTTGGTTACCTCGCTGTTATCGTTAATCGGTCCGTAAAATCGCCTGACGTACCACCAAAGATAGGTATTCATATCTGCTACCATACAATTATGAATCTCCATGGCGGTTGCGATCGCGCCGAACCAATCGGTATCGACGACAAGATGTTCTGTCATCCACACTTCTTTGCCTTTTTTTTCTGCCAGCGGATAATCCGTCCAACCTCTTCCGTAAATATGACCGCCGATGATGGACACATTTGCGGAGGCAACCGGATCGTTAAGGATTGCGTCGGAAATAGTATGGTTGAAATTATACGACTCGGGTACAATTATCCGGGTGCCAATCGACGGTGCGTTTTCCTTAACGAACTTGAGCATCTGGGAGGCATTCCAGTCACACGATTCGTAATTGACCCTGACGTCCGGTTCGTTTTGTAACGAAATAGCATACAACGGCGCACCATTATCAGTCATGTAATCGGCGAAGGCTTTCAGATGAGCGGCATAGGCAGTATAAGAAGTATCGTTAAGTCTTCCTCCAACGATATTATTATTGCTTTTCATCCAAGCCGGCGGTGTCCAGGCCGAAGCAATGATTATCGCGCCAAGTGATTTGGCCAACTGAGCCGTGGGAACTTCCAGGTTGAACTTGGATGAATCATAAGGTACGCGGATGCGCAGTATCGTCATCCCGATCTGGCCGGAATCAGAACCAAAAGCCTTATTCACCTGATCGGGAGTCATGTCGTTAATCCACCCTGGCATATTGACGCCGCCAAACCCCCTGATAACCTGATGAATATCTTTCAAATCAATCGTCGCACCATCGGTGTCTGAGGGTCCCTCGATTGAAGAACAATTTGCCATGATTAAAGCAAATCCTAAAACGAACATTACCAATTCATTTTTCATTGCATTTATGCTCATTGCGTTCCCTCTTCCATTGGGAAGTTTTTAGGTCAACTATTATCTTATATCGATCCTTGATTGTCTGACATCCGAAATCAGTCTTGTTCGCAATCAAAAATGCACACCCCCAGAAAATCTGAGGGCCACTTGACACGGGAGCCATGACCATCTGATCAGACCTCTCTTTCAGTCGGTCGCAACCTCGCTATTATTTTATTTGGTAGCCGACATAATAAACTCCGATGATTTCGCCATCAGTGTTTTTAATCGGCTCATAACCGGTTTCATATTTACTGCCAAGTATATCAACGACTCCATAGAACGGTTCGCCCTTTTGGATAGCCACGATCACAGGACCATTGGGATCCAGTTGAGTGCCCACGGCGCGATGACCTTCCTGCATTACATCGGTACTTATACGGATGAATTCGTTACCTTTTTTCACAAAGAACGTGGCTGTGCAGCCGTATTTAGCCTGCAATGAGTCAACGATCTCATAGTTACCGTTCATCTTAGTCGTTCCGAAAAACAGTGAATCTTCGACTATTTTGGGCTCGCCAAGCTGCGCGGTACTGGTTTTCATAACGCCTAGGGCCTCTTTTATTATTGCCGAATGCTCAGTCTTTGACGAACATCCCATCAATAGTGCAATCAATAAAAGCGCCGTTATCGGTCTGCTGTTATGTTTTAATAAGTTTCCTGACATTTAATACCTCCTGTCGTTTGGTGTAAATTTCTTTCAAAATGTAAAGTTTAAATGTAGACATCGTGAGCTTACGATCAAAACGCAACCTAATATATGCCAAACCTGGATGCTTCTACTAATTTGTGGTATCTGTTTTGCCCGGTTTTACCTGCTGCTTTTTGAATTTCGGGTCGTTGACCCAGTTTTCAGGATTCTTCTGATTGCTTTTTTGGCTTCATGTCAGACGATAAATGGGAATTTGACTATCTGTGAGCCGATCCGGCCGGTTTTAAAATAGTGAATATCCGAACCGGCATTAATAAATAAAATAATCGACGATCAATTCAAGTAACGGCAGAGCATTGCGCATTACGTCAAGATCGTTGGAATCATCCAGTGCTTTACCGCCATGCATCAGATTATTCCGTACGGTATAGAGCAGATCGAGAACCTGACCGGTCAGGAAATCCCTTTTATCGTCATCATCCGGCTTCTCCAGATACTCCCGGTAATATTTGACGTCGATCGGACTCCAGATCGGATATCGGCTGTCGCTCGTATATTTGACGTTGATTACTCCGTTGAGTCGCTGACCAAAAGCATCCGATTCAACCTGTCTCCCCTGCCAAAAAGGAATGCGGTTAACAAAATACCGGGTACTTTCATGAAGGATAAGAGCATGTTTGAATTCTGTTTCCATCTCTGGAATAACCAGATGAATCTGTTTTTTTTCACTTATTGTTTCTACCGCAGGAATATTGACGTTGCCATTAGGAAAAGTAATGATCGAACCGTTATCCTGTTTTTTAATCCGAAACTGCAGACCTTTCCGCCCGGCGATCACAGTGTAAATATTGTTGAAAGCTGTCCAATATAAATAGTATCGCTGGAAGAGTTCTCCGCCGTCACGGCGCGGCCGGATTCTGGCGGCATTTTCGAGCATTGAACTGGCAACTGGCAATTCGGCTTTCCGGAATTTGATCATCTTAACAATGTCTTTCCCGGTTCGAGCGATCTGCTCATTCTACTCAATCCTACTCATAACAATTTCTTATCAGGAAGTTTCTCTTAATCATCTTTGATACAACGAATCGAATGACCGTATCGTATATCATAGTCATTTAAGACAATATGAGAAGAAGAATAATACAACATGCAATACCATTGATCTCCATTTTTACTTTCAGATGAAGACCAAAAGTAAGCTCTGTAGGCATAGCCGTCATAACTTCCATCATACAATCGACGACCACTCGGAAGTACGGAAAGACCGCTTTCATTGGTTGCACCGCTGTTGGGATACCTCCATTGCAAAACTCCGGTTTCTTTCATAACACCACCGGCAATATCAACACCGCCCAGAAACTCTATTAAAGTTTGCCACTCAGTATAAGTAGGAATATGCCACCCGGCGGGTGCTAATTTTCTTTCGTCATCAACCGCATAGACGTTATATAAATAGCCATGAGCAATCGTATCACTGCTATATTCACAGTAGGCACCGCCTTCAATTCCCCATTCACGGTTAGTCCAATCATTCGGATCTATCGCATACACTAAAGTATCGCCATTATTATAACGGGTCACTCTCAGGTTTTCAGTAATCCAGACCTGGTTTCCAAGCGTTACTGTGTGATAGATATTACTATCGATATCGGTAACGGTACCCATTCCGAGTAAATTGGCTATAATTATTACTTCTACTTCTTTGGTTATTTCGGCGCTGTCATCGTCTTTCACGGAAATTTTTACCGTGTGAGTGTCAATCTCGACTCCGCTGGTATTCCAGCAATAATAATATGGAAAGGAATAGGCTGTATGAATCTCGATTCCATCAATGGAAAATCGAACTTCGTCGATTTTTCCGTCCTCATCGTCAACCTTAGCGGCAATGATGACATTAGTTCCCTGCTTAATTTGGGCCCCGTTTTGAGGAGTTGTGATCCGACATATCGGCGGTTCATTTTTAAAGTTGAATAATTTATCGCAGGACAGATTAATAACGGTACAAAGAGCAATTATTTCTACTGCCAGAATTTTCTTTGGCATCCTTTTCTTCCTCAATATTAAACGTGTCCCTCTGAGAGTTATTTTACGACATAATTAACTTCAAGATATGGAATCAGATTGCCTTCTTTCACAACCGCTTTCCCGCCTTTCTTCCCGATCGTTATGGGAGCCGCAATGGCCTGATACTCCATGCTCGGCCAGTAGGAAACCTCAATTTTTACGACATATTCGCCAGCCTTGACCGGCTTTCCGGCTGAATTTTTCAGATCCCAGACATAAATGTGATGTCCGAGATCAATACTAGCGCCGGTCACACCGTCCACATCCTGAAAATTCGAAGACTTGGCCCATCTCGGCAGATTAATCTGTTTCTCTTTAGCAAAGGCGCTGAATCCTGAGACATATACGGTTTTAACGAAATTCCCGGCGTTATCTTCAACCCAGACCACCGTCTGCGGAGCCAGTTCGTCCCGAAAACCCATTACAAAATCGACCACTATAAAGGGCTTACAGTAATCCTCAGCATTGAAATGCTTAACCGGCGGAGTCATACTTTCGAAGGCCATCTTCGAAGCACCGGTCTCCGAATAATTCTTTATTATGTCGATCCAGCTAGTAGTCGCTTTTTTCTGGTAAGCATAACCCAGCCAATAAATGGCTTCGGCTTTGGTCTCATCGGAGACTGTTCCCTGACGAACCTTTTCAAGGTCCTTAATCGCCTGATCGAGTTTCCCGACAAAAAATGGCATCATTACTCCGATCCGTCCCCGGATCAACAATAATTCCAGATTATCCGGAGCAATTTTGACGGCTTTCTCGGCCAGGTTGGCAATCTCAAAAGCCTGATTCGTCCGAAAATTCGTATCATCATGAATCCTTGAATCGTAACCGATCGAAGCGACTTTACTAACGGCATTGATCAGTAAAAGATAGGCATTAACATTAGTCGAATCCAGGGCGATACCTTTTTTCAATACCTTAATTGCTTCCTCGTAATCCCCGGTTCCGATATAAGCCTGCCCTAATTGAATATAAAGACCGGAATTATTAGGATTCTTCTTGAGAGCTTCTTTGAGCTGGTCGATCTCGGCCGTGGAAGGCTGTTTCGTTTCCACAGTTGTCGTCACTGCCGGTTGGCTGATCCTGGCTAAATTCTGTCTGGCACTTTCAGCCAGGGGCGTTCCGGGTGCCAGTTCAGTGACTTTTTCCCAGGCTGTGCGGGCGTTTTCAGTTTCTTTGCACTTGGAATAGCCTTCCCCCAGAAAATTGTAGGCGCTGGCGATCAGGTTGGCCGGAATTTTATCCGGCGAAACCTGGTACATTTTCACAATGTATTCAAGATCAGCGATACCCGGCTCCAGTCTACCCAGAAACGAGGGCACTTTGACGCCCATCAGTCCGCGGTTAAGACGAGCGATCGGGCTATTGGCATCCAGTGCGACGGCTTTATCCAGCATTTCGTAAGCAGAGCCAATCAACCTGCCCGCTTCCAGATAATTCGAAGTCTGCCCGGCCTGCGTACCGCGGTACAATCCCAGATAGGAATAAGCCGTGGCATTATCCGGAAACTTCTGAATCGCCTCTTCCATGACTTTGGCGGCCTGCTTAAAATCACCGGCCTGGTTAAAATTCTGCGCTTTATTGATATACTCCTCGATACTCTGTCCCCAGACCGACATACAGAAAGTGATGATAATTGCTGTGATTTTCAACTTCTTTGAAATCTTCATACTTTTCTCCCTTTCAAATGATGTTCGAATTTACTCTTCTCATGTTTTTTCAAACCGATCTGAATCCGACCGGTTCTGACAGATTTTAGTCGTCGAACCGTTGACTGGTTCACTAATTTTTAGATGCGGGAGCGAAGAATCCGACGAGGTATTACAGCCAGCCCAGGATTATTCCAAACACCAGAATGCTCAGGCCGTCCACTCCGTAGATCACTGCCAGAGTCGTCAGTTTCTTCTTTATAGTATTCATGTCATGCACCCAGAATGACACCAGGAAAAACGGCAGATAGCCGAATAAAAAGATCAGCCAGGGAGCTCCTGCACTCCACCAACCATATTCCCAGGTCAGCGCTCCTACTACATTCAGCAGAACTTCCACAAATACACAAAACACCGAACCTACTACCGCCATGAATAAACGGTTTGGGATACCCAGAATGCGGGTGTTTTTATCCGGAGGGAGCATCTTTCCAAATGCTATTCCGGCGATTGCGAACATAAAACAGATTTCGATGTTCAGTCCGATCAGGATCAGATAAGCGGTTTTCCCCGGAGCACCCCACACCGGCGCATAGTTCGTGCAGTGAAAAACCAGAGAATTCCAGATTTCATTGAACCAGTCCATTCCCCAGAACGCCAGTCCAGCAAATACCAGATTCCAATTCCGGCGTTCGATTTCCACAGCATAGGTATATACAACCAGTGCAAAAAGGGTTATAACGTACCATTGAAATTGGTTACCGTCTCGTAAAATTGAAAGTGCTTGGGTGGCTAAATCGGTTGGCATTTGTCCTCCATTTTTTTATAATTCCTTAACGCTGAATTTAGTTTAGAAGTCAGTTAATGTGCCAATAATAATTTCAATAATTTTTTAATAAACCGCGGCATTCCAGCGCATTTCTTTTTTGAATTCGGCTACTTTAGTAGAATCATTGATTTCCAGCAACTCGATGCCGGCGATCTCGGCGAAGTCGCGCAGGTATTCGGCAGTCAAAGCCTGGCTGAAAGCAGTATGGTGCGCGCCCCCGGCCAGAATCCAGCACTGGGCGGCGACTTCCAGATCGGGTTTGGGAATCCAGATCACCCGGGCCACCGGTAATTTTGGCAGATCCGCATCCGGCGGAACGCTTTCAACTTCGTTGAGGATCATGCGGAACCGCCCTCCCAGATCGATGACTGATACGTTCAATGCCGGTCCGGCCGGGACATTGAAAACGAGACGGGGCGGATCGGCCTTGCCCCCGATTGACAGCGGATGAATTTCCACTCTGGGTCGATCGGCGGCGATGGATTCACAGACTTCCAGCATATGCGCTCCGAGTACTTTAGAACCGGAAGGCGCCAGGTGATAAGTATAGTCCTCCATAAAAGAGGTGCCGCCCGTAAGACCGGTCGCCATCACTTTCAGCGCCCGCACCAGAGCCGCGGTTTTCCAGTCGCCTTCTGCACCAAAGCCGTAACCTTCCGCCATCAGGCGCTGGACTGCCAGACCGGGCAACTGTTGCAATCCATGCAGATCTTCAAAGGTCGTTGTAAATCCGGTAAAATCGCCCTCTTTTAAAAATTGCCGCAGGCCCAGCTCAATCCGGGCGGCCTCTTGCAGATCATTATATTTTTGACCGCCTCGGGCGGCTTCTTTAGCGACAATGTACTTGTCGTTATATTCAACGACCAGATCATCAACCGCTTTATCGGAAACAGCCGTTACAACTTTGACCAGATCGCCGATCCCAAAACCATTGACCGCATAACCGAATCGGATTTGAGCCTCGACTTTATCGCCTTCTGTGACGGCAACTTCACGCATATTGTCGCCGAAGCGGGCTATTTTGCCAGTCTGGCTATCCTGCCAGGCAGCCGCGGCGCGCATCCAAACAGAAAGCTCCTGCTGAACCTTTTCTGACTGCCAATGCCCGACCACGACTTTCCGGTTCATTTTCATGCGGGAACAGATAAATCCGAATTCCCGATCGCCGTGTGCGGATTGATTCAAATTCATGAAATCCATGTCGATTTCCGACCAGGGCAGGTCACGGTTGTATTGGGTGTGCAGATGCACAAACGGCTTTTGCAGGTTTTTCAACCCGGCGATCCACATTTTAGCCGGAGAAAAGGTGTGCATCCAGGTAATCAACCCAATACAATCTTTTGTCCGATTGGCCTCCAGCACCAAATTGAAAATGGAATCGGGATTTATCAGCACCGGTTTGAAAACCACTCTGACCGGAATCGCAGGAGAATCGGATAGAAACCTGGCGATTTCCTGGGAATGTTCGGCAACCTGCCGGAGGGTTTCTGCACCGTAGAGCTGCTGACTGCCGGTAACAAACCAAACTTCGTACGTGTTTAATGCTTTCAACTTAGGTTCCTTTGGTTATCGAATTTACTTTTGTCCGTAATAGGCATCCGGTCCATGTTTCCGTAAGTAATGCTTTTTCAGGATGTATTCGGGTAACTCTTCAATACCTTCGTTTAATAAAATGGTACGGAATGCCATCTTGGCGATTTGTTCCAGTATAAGACTGTTATTGACGGCATCTACAGGATTTTTTCCCCATGTAAAAGGTGCATGACCGGCTACTAAAACAGCGGGCATTTCCTGTGGATTCAAATCTGCAAAACGTTCGGTGATTACCTTACCGGTGAATAATTCATAATTTTGGTCGATTTCATATTCGAATAAAAAACGGGTGACCGGGATCGGGCCGTTAAAATGATCCGCATGGGTTGTGCCATAACAGGTAATTTCACGGCAGGCCTGGGCAAAAGCGGTCGCATATTCGCTGTGAGTATGGGCGATCCCACCGATTTCGGTAAATTCCCGGTACAAGGCCAAATGAGTCGGAGTATCCGACGATGGACGCAATTTTCCGGCGACCACATTGCCATTCATATCGACTGTCACCAGATCGTCAATGGTCAATTTTTCATAATCAACTCCACTGGGTTTGATCACGACGAGGTTTTTGGCACGGTCAATGCCGCTGACATTGCCCCAGGTCAAAGTCACCAGCCCGTATTTGACTAATGCGAGGTTTGCTTTCAATACCTCGGTTTTCAGTTCTTCGAGCATAATTTCTCCTGCCTAATCCGGTCGCGAATATCTAAAAGGTCTTTCATGACATTATACATATTTCCCGACCATTCCTTAGTGCCGAAAGCGTCGTGCATTTGCCGGTACAGTTTATAGATTTCCTGATAGACCTGGTGATTTCCGGCAATCGGATGATACACTTTTCCTGAACCGGTCATTGCCCGCTGAGCCTCAGAAATCCTGTCATATCCGCCCTTCGCCCGGCCTGCAACTACCGTTGCAAAGATCGCGGCACCCAGGGCTGGCGTTTGTTCGCTTCCGGAAACCTTCATCGGTCGCCCGGTGACATCCGCATAAATCTGCATCAGTAACGGATTTTTAATTGCTAATCCACCGCAGTTTACGATTTCCCGAACCGGTACACCGCAACTTTCGATGCGGTCGATGATCGCCAGCGCGCCGAAAGCGGTCGCTTCGATCAATGCCCGGTAGATTTCATGCGGCTGAGTATGCAAGGTCTGCCCGAGCAATAAACCGGTCAGGCGGACATCGACTAATATGGTGCGGTTGCCGTTATTCCAATCCAGCGCCAGCAAACCACTCTCACCCGGATTTAGTCTGGCGGCGGCGATTGCCAGGTTGTCGAACTTCTCCTCTTGAGTATTTCCATAGGATGATGGAACCAGGTTATATACAAACCAGAGAAAAATATCACCGACGGCCGATTGCCCGGCTTCGATGCCGTAATAGCCTCCCAACACCGAGCCGTCGACAATACCGCAGACACCCGGAATATCCACAAGTTGTGCATCATTCGGCCAAACCATTATATCGCAGGTGCTGGTTCCGAGTATTTTCACGAGTGTTCCGGTTGAAATCCCGGCGCCAACCGCCCCCATGTGGGCATCGAAGGCTCCAACCGCGACGGCGACATCCTTTGAAAGTCCCAATTTCTCAGCCCATTCAGCTGAGAGATTTCCGATTTTTTCCTCTGCCGAATAGGCGGTATCATAGAGATATTGATGTTTTTCAGCCAATTCAGGAGCCAATTCTTTCAGAAAATCGACATCCGGCAAACCACCCCATTTTGCATTAAACAAGGCTTTATGACCGGCCGCGCAGACGCTTCGCCTGATCTTCCGGGGATTAATTTCGCCGGTCAATATTGCCGGGATCCAATCGCAGATTTCAATAAAACTATAAGTCGCCTCAAAAACCGCGGGATCTTCTTTTTGCAGGTGCCAGAGTTTACTCCAGAACCATTCGGACGAATAGACGCCTCCGATTTTTGCCAGATACTGCGGCCGAATCAGACGGGCTGTTTCAGTAATTTTTTGAGCTTCGGCATGTCCGGTATGGTCCTTCCAGAGCCAGACCATCGCCGACGGATTGTGCCTGAACTTTTCCTGGAAACAGAGCGGATTGCCATCTTTATCAACCGGCATCGGACTGCTGCCGGTCGTATCGATCCCGATACCGAGTATCGCATTTGGCGAAAAATCCGGTGCGTTCTGAGCGGCTTTTTGGATAGCCTTTGTAATCGTGATTTCAATCCCGGTCAGATAATCGGCCGGATTCTGACGCGCCAGATTGGGATTCGCCGGATCGATGATGACGCCGGCTTCTCCCGAAGGATAATTAAAAACCTGTGTGGCCAGTTCCCTGCCGTTTGAAATATCTACGATCAGCGATCGGCAGGAATTTGTGCCAAAATCCAATCCGATGGCGTACTTACTCAACATTATCCTCCTGTATCAGCTCGGCTGACTGTTTGTTATTCCTCAACCCGTAAAATAGATATAAGCCAGGACGATGAGAACAACTAATAATACGGATGCAATCACGTCGCCGACTGACCAACTCGAGCGGGATTCCCGGCGATGTTCAGAGGTTGTCGTACCGTATGTCAGACCGCTGATCCTGGTATAGGATGGTTCCTCCGTCAGATAACTGACCACGATCATCACAACTATTGATACGAGAGTGATAAACAAACTGTAATACTGGAAAAAGATATTATTAACGATCCAGAAAAATGATCCCTGAGTATATTCAAAAGCATGGAAAAGTTTCACCGGGGTATCAACGGCTAACCTGAAAATGCCCAGCCCGAATCCGGAAATCAGCGCGGCTATGCATCCTTTGGCATTTAAACGCTTCCAGAATACACCCAGGAAAAATACCACAAAGATCGGCGGCGCCAGATATGCCTGAACTCCCTGAAGATAATCATAGAGACCTTTACCGCCCCGGATGACCGGTATCCAGATCAAACCGATCAATACCATGACGGAAGTGGCTACCCGCCCGACCCAGACTAACTGTTTCTGACTGGCCTCCGGCCGAAAACGGGAATAGAAATCGATAGTGAATAGCGTTGCCGAAGCATTGAACACACCCGCCAGGGAACTCATCAGAGCCGCCAATAAACCAGCCACGACGATGCCCCGGATACCGACCGGCAGGACATAAGCCACCAGCAGCGGAAAGGCGCTCTGGGCATTGTCTCTGATGACCTCGCCATTAGCACCGATTAATTGGGTTTGCAATGCTGGTATTTTTCCGCTAACGGCCAGCGCATAGGCGATCATGCCCGGAATGATGAAAATGAAGACCGGCAATAATTTTAAAAATCCAGCTGCGATCGAGCCACGCCGGGCTTCTTTTTCATTCGGAGCACCCAGGGCTCTCTGCACTATATACTGGTCGGTTGTCCAGTACCATAAACCGATGATCGGGGCACAAAACAACATCCCCAGCCAGGGATAATTCCCGTTAAAATACCAGGCCATCCGGCCGCTTTCCAAAACAGGTGCCCAGGTACTGGTTACGCCAGCCGGAACTAACGGTTTCCATAGGTTGAACATCTCCGAACCGGCAATCTCACGCAGTGCTCCCCAGCCGCCTAAAGTATGCAGACCGAATAAAGTCACCAGGATTGAACCGAAAATCAGGATAATCGTCTGCAGGGCTTCGGTGTAGGCCACGGCTCGTAAACCACCCAAAATCGTGTATAACCCGGTCAATAAAATCACCAGAATCGAACCGACCCAGAAACTATCCATCCCCATAAAGTTCAATTCGGGTAACAGCACACTGAACACGACTCCACCGGCGAAAATACCCACGGCAATCTTCGTCAGAACATAGGCAATAAGCGAAATAACCGACAGGATCGTGCGAGCTGTAGCCGAAAAACGCCGCTCCAGGAATTCCGGCATCGTGAAAACCTTCGAACGCATATAAAATGGTACCATGACCCAGCCCAGCACCAGCAGGCACCAGGCATGCAGTTCGTAATGCGCCATAGCCACCCCATCAGTCGCCCCGGAACCGGCTAAACCAACCAAATGCTCCGAGCCAATGTTCGATGCAAAAATAGAAGCCCCAACGATGAACCAACTCAGATGACGCCCAGCCAGAAAGTATTCGGCCGAAGTATCCTGTCTCTGCTTGATCACCCACCAGGCTAATCCGAGAATGATCGCGAAATAACCCGCAATAACAATCCAGTCTAAAGTATGCAGCATATTGCCTCCCCTAAATAATTTTTAAACTATTTGGTCGAAAAGCGATAGATCGTCGTCTGGTGATATTCCTGACCGGGTCGTAAAACTACCGACGGAAAATTTGGCTTGTTCGGCGAATCCGGAAAGGCCTGGGCTTCCAGACAGAGCGCAGTACGGTAATTGTACCGAATTCCACCCTTACCGGTCATTGAACCATCCAGAAAATTGCCCGAATAAAATTGCAGACCAGCCTGATCTGTCAGAACTTCCATCAGCCTGCCGCTCTTGTGATCATATAAGGTCGCGACTGGACGCACCTGGCCGGGGTTACCGTTCAGAACCCAGTTATGATCATAGCCTTTTCCAAATTTCATCTGTTCATCGTCCGCTGCAATGTCCCTGCCAATCGCTTTAACTTCCCGGAAGTCCATCGGTGTTCCGGCTACTTTTCTGAGTTCACCGGTCGGAATCGATTGGGCATCCACCGGTGTAAAGTAATCGGCATTCAGCATCAATTCATGTTCCAGGATACTGTTCGCAGGTGAACCAGTCAAGTTGAAGTAGCAGTGATTGGTCGGATTCAGGAGAGTCGGACTGTCGGTAGTCCCGTAGTATTCGATCTTCAATTCATTATCTTCAGTGATCGTGTAAGTCACCGTAATCTCGACTTTACCGGGATAGCCTTCCTCACCGGCCGGACTGACATAAGTCAGACGAACGGAACTTGGATCGATTTGTTTGGCTGTCCAGACTTGTTTGAAAAAGCCTTTCGGGCCACCATGCAGATGATTCGCTCCGTCGTTTATACTAAGCTGATAAACCTGACCGTCCAGAGTGAATTTTCCCCCGCCGATGCGGTTACCGTAGCGGCCGACGATAGAACCCTGAAAAGTTTTATCACGTTCGTAGCCCGCCAGATCATCAAAGCCCAGAATGACATCTGCCAATTTGCCATTTCTGTCCGGTGTTTTCAGTGAAACGACAATCGCTCCATAATTAATGATCTCGGCTGACATACCTTTGGTGTTTGAAATCGTGTACATTTTAATTTCTGCTCCTTCTGTTAGTTTTCCGAATGTCTTCGATCGGGATTCAATATCCCGACCTTCACGCGAACAGGACGTCAGAAACATTCCCGCCGCGAGTAGTGTGCTCAGCAATGTTCTTACCCACATTTTTACCTCAATCCCTATTTTTCCCTATCAGATTCTTCATTTCTGATTCAATAATAAAAATAAAATAAGTTAAAAAAAAGACGTTTATGCGGTTTCTAATAACCTGGGCATAAATAAAATTCGAGTCCAAACTATCCCAGATCAATTCTATGCCATTGTTTATCGTAAATCAAAGTGATCTTTCGATCTTCCCAGCCGGAAGAATATTACTTTACTAAAAGCATTTTTTAGCTTTGTACAAAACCTATTGAAGTTTTAAT
>Ga0209749_1001892_pt1 | contig 15972 bp, 10 predicted proteins | sample EPASupsiteSAE347_FD_187267 | JGI IMG/M metagenome (GOLD analysis project Ga0209749, IMG submission 187267) | Bioremediated contaminated groundwater from EPA Superfund site, New Mexico - Sample SAE3-47 (SPAdes) (version 2) | ecosystem: Environmental > Aquatic > Deep subsurface > Groundwater >... | reverse complement strand
GGACAAGCCGTTCGGGTCAGGCCGGGAAACCGCTGAAAAGGGCGGGTATCGTGGGAGATCCCAATTTCGGCGGTCAACTGCCCCAATTAGCGGGTGCCCGCCGGGAGGCTATCGCCGTGGCGAAACATTACGAAGGCCGGGCCCTGATCGGCTCCGAGGCGACGGAAAACAGGCTCCGCCAGTTTGTCGGCAAGGGCGTTGATGTCCTTCATTTGGCCACCCACGCCCTCTACGACCCTCTTGCCCCCCTCCAGTCCGCCGTCATCCTGACCACGGGCGACAAGCCCCTGCCCCTTACCGCCGAAAAACTATACAGCAAACCCCTGCCGGCACGGCTGGTGGTCTTGTCCGCCTGTGAAACGGGCATGGGACAGGTGATTGCTGGAGACGACCTGCTGGGCCTCGTTCGCAGCTTCTATCTCGGCGGGGCAAGCACCGTGGTAAGCAGCCTCTGGCCGGTGGATGATGAGGCGACGCGGCGTTACATGGAGATATTTCATGAAAGATCGCGCGAAGGAGACTTCGGCGCCGCCTGGCTTGCCGCACGGGATGCGCTGAGAAACCTCGGCTACCATCCCGCCGATTACGGCGCCTTTGTCCTGGGAGGATCATTCGGGAATTATACACAACGACATCATTAATTGCGCATATTGTCATTCCGGCGAAAGCCGGAATCCAGGAAAACACTGGATGCCGGATCAAGTCCGGCATGACATAATTGTTTGACAGATATGTCGTTGTGTATAGCAAGTAAAGATCAATTTAGCCCCACTTCCTCACTAATGAGTGAGCCTCCCGAATTTCATTTATCATTCCTCCGGTTGATTTATTCCTGTCATTGAATTGTTTTGACATGCAAGACCCCTTCACCTATACTAAAATACAGGCTGTGAGGAACAATTTTATCAAGCCACGCTCGGAAAGAACGAACAGCAATTGAATCCAGCATCCCCAAAGATAAGGAGGAAATTATGACGACAATCCAGGAATTGAAAACCTTTAAGCTGTTCCATGGTTTGAACGATGAAGAGTTAAACAGAATCGCGCCGTTGATTCAAGAGCGAAGCTTTAATAAAGGTACAAGGTGTATTCTGCAAGGAACTCATGCGAGCGAGTTGCACCTTTGCCGCAGCGGTAAGGTGAACATAGTCGTCCAGCACTTTGAGGCCCCGACCATTTATGTTAATATTCATACCGCCTTGGAGGGAGAAGTCTTTGGATGGTCTGCCCTGGTGGAACCATATAAATATACGGCATCTGCCATTTGCGCGGAGAAGACGGAGGAATTTTACCTGAGACAGGCGGATTTGTGTAAGCTTTTCGATCAGGTTCCGCGCATAGGCTATGTGTTCATGAAGAATCTTGCGGCACTTATCAGTTCAAGGGTGACGGACTACAGCAAGAGGCTGAGTAAGGACATCGCCTTGGATACGCGGAGCGATTATGAATGGTAGAACAAGTTGCGGGATTAGATAAAGCATTTTCTGTTGATGCGCAATAGGATTCCGAAAAAAGATTAAGTGCGTCGATAATTGCCCACATCTGCAGGTATGAGACCCGAAGTCTGCATCCGAATCTATTTCGGGCGTCTACGATGTGGATAAGTTAATGCCGATAAGGTGGACTTGGCCACCTTATTTTTGAAAATCCCATACGGACAATTTTTGAAATTCGATAACTCCACCAGTTTTAGGATTTGCCTTAAAACAAATTTTGATAGGCCCTGGCTCCGCTTTTTTTAGTTTTGTATAGCTTTCAACATATTTATTGTTAATAAATGCGTAGACAAATCTTCCTCTTTGATGAATTGCCAGAGTGTTGATTAAGGGATTTTTCTTAACTTCCAATTTTGGCCATACTGTCCAGTTTTCCTCGGCCTCATATATATAATATTTATCTGTATTATTACTTAAGCCCAAAGCTACTCCCCTGCCATATAGATCCAGAACCCAGACTTCCCTCGATCCTGCAATGCGAACTTGAACAAAAATATCTGCACTAAAGCTCTCCTTGGTATAAACACAAGCATCGGAATATCTCGCTTGTACAGGAGAAGATTGTAACTGAAAATATCCGGGAACAGTATCACTTACAGCAACCAACCGATCATTATTTTGAAACTGACTTAGAGAATTGAATATGGTTTCCTTTGCCTTACTTACATCGGGAATAATTTCCCCCGAATTTTTATTGAGAGGTGATTGTTCTATGGGGACACTTGTATCGAGGGTATTATTTTTAGACACTCTAGATTCATTGAGATATGCAGCTTGGAAAGCGCGGTAAGATTCATCATGAATGTCAGCGGGCTTAACTATATCAATATGATTTTTGTCAATTGGGCCTACTGGTCGATTACATAAATGCGTGGCACTTTCTTGTTCGACTAACATAACACCAAACGTATCCTTCGCTTCATAAGAACCATAAGACGGAATTCTCGTCATTTGTTCTGAAGCCAACCAGTTCCTCTGAATGTCGGCTAAAGAATCGTCAGATTTTAGAGGAACCATTTTGCCATATTGTGGATTCTGAGATAGATAATTCATGACTCTGGCTATAGAACTTCCTGACGTTGGTGTTGCAAAAAAGTAAAGAAAGCCCCCTAAGCTTACTTTATCTGCGTAATCTTTATACTTAAGAAGAAACTCGCGAGTTACAAGCCCGCCCATGCTATGAGCGATGAAAATCAATTTGGAATGATTTAGAACCTTGTCACTTTGTAGGTCGCGCCACATGCATTCTGCTAACTCATTTATACTATACGCCTTTGCCATGACTGGGCTTGAATAGTTGATCATGTATATGTTTGCTTTATCGAAATCTGGATCATTTTTTAGTAGATCCGGCCAATATGCTCTATTGACATTTGTCCAAGTTGAAGTAGGGTCACCAGACACACCATGAACAAAAATAATCACAGTGGAATTTTCTGGATTATTGCGAAAATAGCGAGAGTTGTGTGATATGGTTTCGGCTCCGACGTGTAATACATGAGTAGAGGCACAGATTAACAAGAAAATGGAAAAAAATAGTGTAGTGAATGTATTTTTCGTATCAAGTTCCTCTTCGCGTATCAAACATTTATAAGTGTTTGCAGCTCAAGAATAAATCATTTTACATTTCAGTATCTACATAAATCATATCGATATGTCTATTATTTACTTCAACCATCACAAAATACTTATAAAGAAAGCATTGCTATCGAATTATCCGCATGAATCGTTTCAGCCAACAAGGCTCATTGATTAGCAATCAAATGGATAAATAACTCCAAAGATGCCATTTCTATCGACTCTCAATTAATAACCGATAAGTAATGCCATTCGAAAGGTTGCATGCCCGTCAAAATCACCTGACACTCTCCTTCAGGAAGGAGCGGATGGCACCTTCATTATAAAAATACACGCCTGAATATCTGCACGTTTCAATCGGGACTGAACAAGCGAGACAGAACAAAATATTAACGATGTCAATTTATACTTGACATTTTAAAATTATTTTTATACTGAGTATAAAAATATACAAAGTGTATTTATTGAAAATGATGTTTGGAGGAATAACCAATGGACGGCCTTATTGAAAAAAAGAAAAAAGAGAGCCGCGATAAAATCATTACGGTAGCGGGTGACCTATTTAATCGACAGGGCTTCGAAAGCACGACCATGGATCAAATTGCAACCGAAGCTGCTGTAGCCAGAAAAACCCTGTATAACTACTTCCCGGTCAAAGAGGCTATCGCTGATGCATATGCCCGAAAAATATCGAAAGACCTGGCCCGGACAGCATCAAAAAAACTCTCCGACCTGCCCGACATTAGATCGCGCCTGATCGCGGCCATTAGTAATTCCTATAATTGGGCGGAAATGAATCCAAAGCTAACCCATATCGTTTTAATGTATCGTTTTAAGAATCTTCTCCAGGCCACTGAGAATAAAACTGAGAATAAATTTGAGTTAACCGGCACTCAAAGTATTATCCTTGAAATTCTTCGTAAAGGGCAGGAACAAGACGAGATTAGAGCCAATATACCAGTAGAAATGATTTTTAGTTATATTGATTACTTGCGTACATCAACGGTGTTGAAGTGGCTAAAAAACGATGCTCGCGGCGATCTTCGGGAGGAAATCAGCCTTTTTGTGGACCTGATCCTGAATGGGGCTTCCAGTAATCCTGGAAATATTCTTAATAATAAGGTGTCCGGCAAGAAGAGGTAATATGAAAAACACAACTATTGACTATCTGATATCATGGAATGATGCTTTCCATACTGACATTAATGTGGTTGGGGGAAAAGGGTGGAATCTGTCCAGGTTATCTCGCTACGGCTTTAAAATTCCGGATGGGTGCATTCTCACCGCCAAAGCTTATCGCGACTTTATTGATTTCAATCAAATCCGGGAACTTCTGGAATCAACCTCTCGCCAAATTCATACTGAGAATTTGGATGCATTTGATAACATACTTGTTCGTTTGCGGGGACTGATAATTGGAGGCACATTACCCCCGGCGGTTGTTACTGCTATCAAAGATGCTTTATCGTTATATAAGTTAACGGGGAAATCCGTGGCCGTAAGGTCTTCCGCCTCTGCCGAGGACTCCGGGCGAGCTTCATTTGCCGGTATTCACGATTCATTCCTCAATGTCAGCGGATTGGAAAATATCATTGAGGCGATCAAGGGCTGTTATGCCTCCTTATGGACGCCGCGCGCCTTTGCCTATCGCCGCAAGCTAAGCATAAATGACCTCGAAATGTTGCCGGCCGTGGTCATCATGGAAATGGTGAATGCCCAATCAGCGGGAGTGGCTTTTAGCTGCGATCCGCAAAGCGGCCGCCGTGATCTGCTCGTCATCAATGCCAATTTCGGCCTGGGAGAATCAGTTGTCACCGGATCGATAGAACCCGATACTTATAATCTTGGTACACCCGTTTATACAGTGCTTCCGGAAATTAAAAGCAAGCAAATAGGCGCCAAGCAAGGGCTGACCCAAACCCATACCGGAGGCGGCGTGTATTTTGAACCATGCGGCAATCGATCTTCAGAGCAAGTTTTAAATGACGAAAATATAGCGCGCCTGGGCAATCTGATAACGCGTGCTTTCGATACGTTAGGTGAAGGTGAGGAGCATCAGGATATTGAATGGGCTTTCGACGGGAAAGAAATTTACTTACTTCAGGCAAGACCGGTCACCGCTTTACCTGATTATACGTTTAAAGATGCAAAGCAGCAGCAATGTGTATGGTCTAACGGCAATTACCGCGATGCCGTGCCCATGGTTATATCGCCTTTACATCGACGGATGATGAAAGACATTATTGACATCATCCAGTTTACAGCATTTGCCACACCGGGATACGCAATACCGGAAGGATTTCAATTTTCACGATTTTTTAACGGCCGCCTATACTGCAATATGTCCGATTTGTTTTGGGCCTATTACGATTGCCACGGTATGCTTCCTGGCAACCTGACTCCCGTATGGGGCGGTCACCAGGAAGATCTTGTCATCGATGATCAGGATCCCTTTCAAGGTACGGCCGGTTTAAGGAGACAACAATTGGGTGCAAGGACCATGGCTTTGGTTACGGAGGCTGCGGCCAATGCTTCCGACACATTTGCGGAAGTTATTGCTGCCATAAAAAACATTACCGGAGACGGATTTAAGAATTTACCCGACTTCGAATTTCTTCAAAAGTTTGAAGCACTGGGGCAAATCGTTAGATCCTATAGTGAAAAATATTGTTTCTTAAGCTCGGTGGGAATTGTTCCAGTGGTAATGCTTGCACAAAGTTTCGTTTCACAACTAGGTATCAGGACCACCCGTATTGTTAACGGACTCATGGCCGGGGGGGAAGCATCCATTACCAGTGCCGACCATGGGTATCGGCTGGTCGAATTGGCCCAATTAGTCAGGCAGGATAAAGACGCTTTACAATATTTCAGCAATGACGGTTTTGCCCCCTTATTATGGGAAGAGCAACTTCCGGAAAGCTCTCCTTTCAAACATGCTTTTCGCAAATTCATGAAAGTGTATGGTCATAGGGCAATATACGAGTTGGACATCATCAACCCCCGCTGGCAGGAAGACCCGACCTATCTCTTAGACATTATCAGAAGCACAATCCATACGGCTGATCTGGCCTGTTGGCGAACCCTCCAAAAGGCGAATTTTAATCGGGCCTGGGAAGAAATTGCCGCATTATTCCCCAACGAGCAACTTGATGAAATTCGCCAAGCCATTTCTGATGCCCAGCAAGGCGCCGGTGTACGGGAAATGAACAAATCAATTTTGGTTACGATTTTGAATCCATACCGTTTGCTGGCACTGGAATTGGGTAATCGTTTCTCCAGTCGAAACCTCATTTCCAAGCCGTCCGATGTTTTCTTTTGCACCTGGACGGAAATTTTCTCCATTTTGAACGGGGAATGGGATGGAACAGGGCTTAAGACTCTCCTGGAAGACCGCAGAACAACACACAAGAAAAATGAAAAGCTTGCTCCGCCGGATATTATTCGGGGAGAAAAGCCTGTCTTCTCGAAAGCCGTCATTAATACTTCCGGAAATTACTTGCAGGGCATTGGAACGGCAGCAGGAAAAGCCACCGGAATCGCCCGCGTCATTAATCATCCCGGCGAAGGCAATAAACTATCGCCGGGAGAAATCCTTGTGGCTCCTTCGACCGATCCCGGCTGGACTCCCCTCTTCCTCAAAGCATCTGCCGTGGTTATGGAAACCGGCGGTTTTACATCGCACGGATCAATTGTTGCCCGGGAATACGGCGTGCCGGCCGTCATTAACATTCCCGGTGTAATGAAGGCCATGCGGGACGGACAGACCATCACGGTTGATGGGGATGAGGGAAGAGTCTATATTGGTTTGGACTCGATTTGAAAAACCACACAAAAGTAACTTAAGCACGCCGGGAACAGCGACCTGTGATATATCTTAAACTCTTTCTGACCGCCGTCCTCTGGGGGGGAACATTTGTCGCCGGCCGGATCGTCGCCCAGGAGGTGGGACCGGCGGCAGGCTCCTTCCTGAGATTTGCCGTCGCTTCCCTCCTGCTGCTGGTCATGACCCGGCAGGCCGAGGGGCGCCTGCCGCTCCCACCCCGGAAACAGATGCTGCCGCTCCTGCTCTTGGGAATGACGGGAGTGGCGGCCTACAATATCTTTTTTTTCCTCGGCCTGAAAATCATCCCGGCGAGCCGGGCGGCCCTGATTGTCGCCACCAACCCCGTCTTCATCGCTCTCGGTTCCGCCCTCCTTTTCAAAGAACGGCTGACCGCAGGGAGGACGGCGGGAATCGCCCTTTGCCTTACCGGCGCCGTCGTCGTCATCTCCCGGGGGGATATCATGGCCCTCCTTAGCCACGGCGTCGGTCAGGGGGAGACCTTTATCCTTGGCTGCATCGTCAGTTGGGTAAGCTACTCCCTCATCGGGCGGGGGGTCCTGAAAGAGATCTCGCCCCTCGTCTCCGTCGCCTACGCCTGTCTCACGGGAACCTGCATTCTTGCCGTCCCCGCTGTTTTTGAAGGGATGCTCCCGGCCATCCCGGGCTATTCCCTCACCTCCTGGGCAGGGATCCTTTTTCTGGGAGTTATGGGGACCGTCGTCGGCTTCATCTGGTACTACGAAGGCATCAAGGCCCTGGGCCCGACCAGGGCCGCCGTCTTTATCAATTTTGTCCCCGTAAGCGGCGTGATCCTCGGCTGGCTGATCCTCGCTGAAACAATCAACCTTTCCCTCGTCCTGGGGGCCCTCCTCGTTATAAGCGGGGCCTGGCTGACGAACCGCGGCGACTAATATTTAATTGACACCCCATATTGCTTGTCTTATATTTTTATCAGGCGGGAGATAATTTCTTTCGGCACCCTCAATCTTCAGCACCTTTCCGCGGAAGAGCAAGGACCGGCGCCGGAGAAGAAGGCAACGCTCAAGGATAGCCGCGTGGATTTACACCTGAAATAAACGAATTACCCTCTTGAATCCGTTTTGCCCTTTTTGTTGGCGTACATCAACTTATCGGCCGCCGCCATGAGTTCATCGAGGGATAGGGGATGCTCGGGGTCGTAAACGGACATCCCCCAACTCATGGCAAGCTTGTATCGTCGGGATTCTCTTTTATTGTATTCATCGATATGCTGCTGCAGACGCCTGGGCAAGACCTCCTGATCGATATCCGCAGCATAGGTGGAGAGCACGGCAAATTCATCTCCCCCCACGCGGGCAATGAGGTCCGATTCACGGAAGGTAAGCCGCAGGATATCCGCCGTAGCCGTAAGGGCCCGGTCTCCCTCGTCATGACCGAAGATATCGTTTATCTCCTTGAGGCCGTCGCAATCGACAAAGGTGAGATGCATCTTATTTCTCACCCTGTTTGCCGTTTTAATCTCCTGTTCGGCAATAGTTAAGAACCCCCGCCGGTTGTAAAGATCCGTCAAGGGATCGCGCAGGGACATCTCCCGGATTTCCTCCTCCATCCGCTTGCGCTCGCTGATATCGCTGACGCTGGTCAAAACGAATTTTTCGCCGTTGATGGTAATAACTTCCGCCGAGAAAATCCCCGTGACCGTCTCCCCGCTCTTCTTCTGGAAGTGCAACTCCCTCCCCTGCACCCTGCCGTTCCTCGACAATTCATCAACGATAGCCGCCCGATCTTCTCCACTGGTCCAGATAAGGAGTTCCAGGGTCGTTTTTCCTACCACCTCATCGTATGGATACCCGGTGATATTCACGAAGCCTTCGTTAACTTCCATAACCCTTCCATCTTGCAGCCGGGTAAGGACGATGGCGTAGGGAGATGAATGAAAGGCTTTGGCGAATTTCTCTTCCTGGTTCTTGAGGTCCGTGAACAGGCGCTTATTTACCATCAGCACGAGGCTGTATGTCAGCAGAATCATCAGCACCTGATAACCGATAATGACCAGCGATTGAAAAGCCCCCGAATGGAAATAATCGTTTACCGGATGGGGACTCGTAAAATACTCGGCGATCCGGACGACATTAACCAGGCAGAAGGCGCCGAAAACTATCCCTACCCCAAAGGTCAACGGACGCATGCCGGGTTCGACCCGATACAACATGAGCCACATGCACTGAAACCAGATGGTCAGCAATCCCAGCGAAACGACAAGATTGCGCGTGGCCAGGTCCGTTTGAGTAAAAGCGAAATAGTTGAACGCAAAGGCATAAATCGCCAGGAAGACATAATTATGGACCTGAGAGCTTATTTTGCCGACGAAACGTTCCAGCCCCATATAGCCGAGGATTGATCCCATAAAGACCAGGATGTTGGCGAGGGCGACAGACATCCAGTCGGAGATGAAACCACGCATGGCAATCAAAACCGTCGCCGCCGCCTGCATGGCGAAGTCGAAAACCAGGAAGCTCATGCCGGCAAAGCGGTTGCGGCTCTGCTGCCACAGCAATACGACAACCAGCGTGCAGATGGCAAAGGTGATCACGTTGGTAAAGAAAACCGTCCGCAGGTCAAGGAAATTCATATGGCGTCTCGATCCGCCATGAATGGAATATGCATGAATCCGACCTTTCAAGATATAGTCATGATTGAACAATAAGCGTCATGCCTATCAATGTCAAGGAGGGAAAAGTTCTCACGGAATTCTCACCCGACAGCTATCTTTACGCGGAATGATCTTGATCCTGAAGGCAGCTCATGATATTGGGAAAACTCAATAAATTTGGTAATACCGAAAGGTAGCTTCATGGCCGTCCTCCGCATTGCCACCTACAACGTAAATTCCATTCGTTCCCGCCTCCACATCCTGATGCCCTGGCTAAAGGAAAATCGGCCCGATGTGATCTGTCTTCAGGAAACCAAGGTGGCAGACGGCAAATTCCCTCAGACGGAATTTGCCGATGCAGGTTACCATGTCGCCTTCCGGGGAGAGCGTCAGTACAACGGCGTCGCCGTGGCATCGCTGGAAAAACCGGAAGCGGTGGCCTGCGGACTAGGGGACGGGGAAATGGCGGATGAGGACCGGCTGCTCCGGGTATCCTTCTCCAACTTCACGGTCGTCAATACCTACGTCCCCCAGGGCCGGGAGCGGGAAACTCCTCACTTCGCTTACAAACTTGAGTGGTTCCAGCGGCTGCGGCGATACTTTGAACGCTCCTTTTCCCCTGAAGGGGATGTCGTCTGGTGCGGGGACCTCAATGTCGCCCCCGATTCCATCGATGTCCACGATCCCAAGCGACTGCGGGGACACGTCTGTTTCACCCCCGAGGTATGGGAGGCCTTTGATCATGTCAAAGCGTGGGGTTTCTTAGACGTCTTCCGGAAACACCATCCGGGGGAATCGCAACAATATACCTTCTTTGATTACCGGGTGCCTAAATCCGTGGAAAGAAAGTTAGGCTGGCGGGTCGATCACATCCTTACAACAGCGAAACTGGCGGAAAGGTCCACCCGCTGCTGGATCGACATGGCCCCTCGTATGGCGGAAAAACCTTCGGACCATACGGTTGTTATGGCGGAATTTAATTTATGAAACGGGAGCATGGCTATGAAAATTTCCGGAGAAACGACGCGGGTTAACGAGGCCATCCAGGAAACATTTTCCCGGATTGAGGATTCCCTGTCTGCGGCGGCCGATGTCGGCGAACTTATCGCGTATGTCGTACAGGAGCTTCAGAAAGCATTTGCCATTCCCTTTGCCTGGTTTTCCCTGGTTGACCGACCGGAAACGGCGGGCTGGGAAGATAAGCTTATTAAATCGCCCTTTCTCAGGAACCGCCTGAATCAGATCGACGCCGCCGCCTTTTCCGAACTGGCAGTCAAAGGCGCGGCCCCTGTCCTCGCCAACGGCGATCTTAAGCCTTTTTACCGGCTCCTCCCCCAGAACAACAAATATTTCATCAAATCCATTGCCATGGCCCCCCTCACCATGAACGGAGTCTTTATCGGCAGCCTTAACTTTGGCGACGCCGCTCCGACCCGCTATCACGCCGAAATGGATACATCCCTCCTGGCCCATCTGGCCGCCGCGGTATCAAACAACCTGACCGATCGCCGCTCGGAGACCGAAAAGACTTAGCTCTTGGGTTTCAGGGTCAGAATATAAGCGGCCACAAAGATCATGATCACGATATCGGCTTGCCAGACATAAGTATAGGCGCCGAACCGGTCATACATGAGTCCGGCCAGGTAAGGACCGATACTTCCGCCGATACCGAGGAAAAGGGTGATAAACCCGTAAACGGACCCCAGGAAGTGACGACCGAAACGGTCCGCCAGCAGGATGGGCATCAGGGGCGCCAGAGATCCGTAACCGAACCCGAAAATGACGGCATAGAGGAAAAGGCCGCGGGCGGACGCGACCTGAAGCAACACGACCAGTCCTGCCAGCATGAACAACATCCCCAGAAAAGACGCGTACTTGGGATCACGAATACGGTCGCTGAGCCAGCCGAAGAAAAACTGACCGGCAAATCCCGCCAGACCGAGGGCGGCCAGGGAAGAGGCGGCCAAGACCCTGTCAATACCCTGGTCGATGGCAAAGGCCACCTGATGAACAAATACGGTCATGAGCACCATCACCGCCAGGCCGAAGGACAGGGCCAGAACCCGGAACCTCTTGTCGGCGCACATGTCCCCGAACCGCAGCCGTACCGGTTCCGGCACCGCATCGATCTTGACGACCAGCTCCGGGCGGGTTTCGCCGTCGGGCAACATGCCGTGATCCTCCGGACGGATCTTGCGGAAGAAGAGCTGGGAAAGGCTGACGCCGATAACAAGGGTGATGATCCCCAACACCAGAAACCCGGTCTGCCAATTGAAATCCTTTACAATCACGCCCGCCAGGGGGGTCAGGGCAACGGTGCCGAAGCTTACCCCCATTGTGGTAATACCTATGGCCGTCCCCCGTTTCCTGACGAACCATTTCCCCACCGAAGAGTTGACCCCCACCACTCCCAGCCCGGACGACCCGATCCCAAGCAACAGGCCATAGACCAGATAAAACTGCCACGGTTCCCGGACAAATGCCGTGAGGATGAAGCTCGCGGCGGCAATCACCGCCCCCCCGGTCACGATCCAACGGGGGGCAATCCGGTCCACCATCCTCCCGATTACGACGGCGCAGGCGGAATAGACGAACATGTTCAGGGAGGCCCCCATGGAAATGACTGACCGGGACCAGCCGTAGTCCATGGCCAGGGGCTTCACGAAAACGCCGAAACAGTACCTGGAACCGTAATTGACGGCCAGGACGAAAAAAGCGGCCCCGACTATATACCATCCCCAGAATATGCCGGAGGCGGTCTTATCTTTCATTCTTTTATCTCGTCTCCATTAGCCCGTAAAGTCGGCGATACTTAGGATGAATCCGATCAAGTGTCAACTGTTAAGCAATCCCTCCCATTCATTGCCCCCGGTGATGCGAAGTTCTTTACGGATCGGGGAAACCTGTGGTAGAAGAACCCATGCCTCAACATTTAGCCAGAGAAAAAACCGTTCACGGTCACAGAAAACCGAAACCATTCAGACCCCGCCACAACCGCATGACTCCGGAAGCCGAGCCGGTCCTGAAAGGAACCTTCGCCCGCATCGGCAGGCCCGAAACAATCCCTTTCCAGGCCGATGCCTTTCAGCTTCGCGCCCTTGAGGCCATCCGGGCAGGGGACTGTATTGTTACGGCCCCCACCGGAGCGGGCAAGACATGGATCGCCGAAGAAGCCATCAGAATGGTGGCAGCGGCAGGCGGGCGATGCTGGTACACCTCGCCCCTCAAGGCCCTGAGCAACGCCAAGTGGGCGGAATTCAGCCAGCTCTTCGGCGCCGACCGGGTCGGCATTCTGACGGGGGACATAAAGGACAACCCCGACGCCCCCATCATTGTCGGGACCACCGAGATTCTCCGCAATCAGCTCTATGACGCCATGCACCGTGGCGAGGATCTGGATTGCCAGCTCGTAATCCTCGATGAGGCCCATTATCTGGGCGACCGCGACCGGGGAGTGGTCTGGGAAGAGATCATGATCTACCTGCCCGTCCGGGTCAATCTCCTCCTCCTTTCCGCAACCATCGGCAACGCCGGGGAGATTGCCGACTGGCTGTCCAAACTCCGGGATAAACCCTGCTTCGTCGTAACCGAAGATAAGCGGCCGGTTCCCCTGTATCCCCTTTTTCTCCATCCCTCGGGGCGAATCATGCCCTATCTGGAAAAAAACCGCCTCTTCGGCAAGATCACCTCTTTTCTCGATACGCAGAAGGAGGGACGGAAGCGTCATGAGCCCTTTCCTCGTTTTGGCGAGATTATCGAGGTCTTGAGAACCTTTGAGCTCCTGCCGGCTATATTCTTTCTGAAATCACGCGCCGAATGCGACGGGGCGCTAAAGACCTGTCATACCACCCGACCCGATAACGGACAAAATGACGGTTTCCATTATGACCTGGAAGATCTCCTGGCCCGGTACCCCTATCTGGAAGGACACCGGCAGCTTCCATCCCTGGAGAGGACAAGGGTTGCGGCCCACCACGGAGGTCAACTGCCCGCCTGGAAAAATATTGTGGAAACCATGATGAAAAAGGGCCATCTTGACGCCATCTTTGCCACTTCCACCGTCGCCGCCGGGGTCAATTACCCGGCCCGAACTATCGTCCTGTTCAATTCCGATCTGTTTAACGGTCATGAATTCAGTCCTCTGACGGGAACGGAGTTTCACCAGATGACCGGGAGGGCGGGCAGAAGAGGCCTCGACAAGATCGGCTTTCTCCTCATCGTTCCCGGACGTTTTATGGACCCGGTTCATGTCCGCAACCTCTTCTTCAGAGAACCGGAAGACATTCAAAGCCAGATCCGGAACGATTTTTCCATGGTTCTCAATCTCCTCCTTTCCCAGACACCGGAGGGTATCCGTGAGATATTTGAACATTCCCTGGCGGTGTATCAGCACTCCCTTCATCGGAAGCGCACCACCGCCGAGACCGGCGCCGGCCTCTGGAATGACTTCCGCAGATACCTGAATTTCTTGAAGGCGGAAGGTTTTGTGGACGAGGGGGAGCGCCTGACGGAAAGTGGTATCTGGGCATCACGCTTGCGCCTCGATCAACCGCTGCTGATCGGGGAATGTATCAAACAGCGGTCCTTCCCGGAAGACCCGGCGCTGATGGCGGCGGTTGTCGCCCCCTTTATCTACGACGGGGACCAGGAGGTTATCCTGAAGGATACGAGAAGGCGCTACAGAAGACTGAACGAGGCTTGCCGGCGGGTTTCGACAACCGTGAGGCCCCTGCTCAGACGCTTGGAAGAAGCCGGGTTCCCGGTTCGCCCCCTCTATTTCTGGACCTCCTGGGTCCTGTACGAATGGGCAAAAGGAAGCGATTGGGATGAGATTATCGCACAGGCGGGCATTGCCGACGGGGACATGGCCATGCTTGTCCTGAGAACGGCGGACAACCTGCGGCAGATCATGTCCCTGAAGGATATCCATCCGGATATCGCTGAACGGGCTGAACGGGCACGGGATTCCATCCTGCGGGAACCGGTCACGTTTGAGTGAACGCTTCTCTTTTTTCCATCTGCTCATCATTAACCGGGGGGCGGCTAAAATTATTGACCGGCAGATACAATTTACTTCTTGACATTTCTCAGAGCTAAAGGATATAAACCCCAATTCTTGTCAACAGACCAAAGACGTCCCCATCGTCTAGTGGCCTAGGACACGGGCCTTTCACGCCTGTAACCGGGGTTCGACTCCCCGTGGGGACGCCAAATAAAATCAAGGGGTTAGAAAGAAATTTCGGCCCCTTTTTTCGTTTCTAAAAATCCATTTCCAACCCTACTTCCAACCTTCAGAAAAAAATAAGTGGTTAACCCAGTTTAGGCCAACCCCCTATATGCAGCAATTATACTTTTATTGACACATGCATGAGGCTCCTTTTCGCTCCTTTTTTCTTCACTGCTCCCGATCTTCCCGGAAGCATATCCGATGGGGAGGCCATCAAAGAGGCGATCCTTAATGGCAGGGACGCTTTTCTTGCCTGGATTTCCTCACAGGCCGATATGGGAAGAGAAATTCCAAGGCCCTCGTACCGAGTGTCGGCAGTTGAACCGCCTATGTCCGGAAAATTTGTACAGCGCGTACCAAGAAGCCTTCATACCAAACTTTCTGTTTTTGCCAAGCAGGAGGGCGCCACCCCCAATACCCTGCTGTTTACCTTCATTGCCAAAGGCGGAGGAATGCGAGAAGAGAAACACTGTGCTAAGTAGCTGACTATTTTGAAAATCTTTCCTTTGACATTTTCATGGTATTGCTTTACGCATAATCTTCGGAAACGGCAAGATTCAGGTAAATGAGCCTTCATGGAAGGAAGGCCCTTGATCTTGTGAAAAGTATTAGGGGTCCAGGATGCGGTGATTTTGGTAGTATCCTTCCTCAGTATTCCGCATTTTTCAAAGGGATGAACGCTTTCGAACGGTGTTCATTAATGCCGATTTTCTTAACATCGGACAAATTTTCAAGGATATACCAACTTGGCATATCCTGATAATAAGGACCAAAAGCCAAGTGTAAATATTTCTTCATAGCTTATTTTATGATGATTTATCTTTTTCATTCTGTCTTAAATAGAGTACGATTCAAGCAAATTTAGGGAAAAACAAACCAAGTATATTAATTGTTAGGCAGTGACCGAATCTATTCACACCCATAAGGAGGTTTACTACATTGGATATTCCACGGATCTTCAACATCACCGAAAATGCTCACCGTATCCATGACCCGTTCACACCCGAAAAGCTCGCCACTCTCGGCGCGGCGTTGCGTCTGGAAAGGGGGACCCGAGTGCTCGACCTCGGCAGCGGTTCGGGGGAGATGCTGTGCACCTGGGCACGCGATTACGGAGTCATCGGCACCGGTATCGACATGAGCCAGTTATTCACCGGGCAAGCGAAACTCCGCGCTGAAGAACTTGGTGTCGCCGATCAAGTCAAGTTCATTCATG
>Ga0209749_1001891_pt1 | contig 15980 bp, 21 predicted proteins | sample EPASupsiteSAE347_FD_187267 | JGI IMG/M metagenome (GOLD analysis project Ga0209749, IMG submission 187267) | Bioremediated contaminated groundwater from EPA Superfund site, New Mexico - Sample SAE3-47 (SPAdes) (version 2) | ecosystem: Environmental > Aquatic > Deep subsurface > Groundwater >... | reverse complement strand
ATAAAAATATATACTGGAATTTTTTCAATATCGTATTTTTTAAACTCATCATAATGTTCATCTGCATCGAATGACTCTGTGTCAAAATCAAAAATTTCCTCCTCAATCTCATCCCAGATTGATTTCATAACAATACACTCTGAGCACCAAATGGCACCAAACTTTAAAATTTTCATATATACTTAGACATCCAGACAGCTAGACATTAGACAGCCAGAAGTTGAAAATATTTATTTAATTAAATCCATCTTCTAGTTGTCTAGTTGTCAGAATTCTAGTTGTCTTATTTATAGTTCATCAACGAACTTATTTTTTCGTCTTGAAAAATACCGAATAACTCCAAAGGCCACCACAACCACAGTTACGCCAAACACATTAAGATACCTAATCATTGCGATAGAAGAATCTGATAAATCCTCTTTAATTGGTCTAGAAGAAACCACCTTGGACCGAATTTCGATTAAGGCATTATCCAAGCTCACACTGTCAACCAAATTCTGAAAAAAAGTTAAATTATCAGGACTTTGTCTCAGGAAATTCTCTTGCACAAAATCACTATCACTAACCAAAATCAATTTACCATTAAACTGATTCTTTTTGTCGCCACCGTTATCAAAATCAGCTTTCCCTGAAACAGACATTGCCATCGTATATTCCTTTTGTGCAGTCGGTGCAGCTAAATTATTTGGAGTGACGTCAAAATTATCAGTCACATTCCAGGCTTTTGGCGTCGTGTATGCCAATTTAGCATAAGACATACTATCGATATTTTTTACAATCTCTATCGAACTTGTCCAAGGCAACAAAACACTAGTCAAACTATTGACGGCTGTTTCATTCTGATTAAAGCCATCTTTGGTAACTTTTGGCCAGAACGGATATGGCACTGAAAATGATAAGAAGCCTTGCGTGAATGAGGCCATTCCGCTGCGGTTGTCAGCCACTAAATCCTGATTAACCTTTAAGCCATATTTAGCAAACAATTTATTCAAGCTGACATCTGACTTACTTGTCTTTAAACCCTGCTCAACCATCACGCCATCTTGAAACACCAAGAGCGAACCACCAGCATTAACGAATTTTTCAATCTTGGCAATTTGTTTGTCGGTGAATTTATCCTTTGCGCCAACAATAACCAAGGTGTTAACATTATTCGGAATATCTGCGTCATCTTTAACCTCAATCTGTTGCACGGTATAGAGTTCTTGTAATGCCTTGTAAGCTGTGCTCATCGCATCCTCCAGGCTAACAGTCTTGTGATCTGTTACGATGCCTACAGTTGCAATTCTCTCACTAATCACCTTCTTGATTGCTGTTGTCAATTGATATTCGAGACCAGAGGCTTCTTTTTGGATAGTTGGTATAGCTTCTGTCTTATCGCCATATTGGACTGCAATGCCGAAGTAAGCGTTGACGGTTTGTGCTTTATCCTTTTCATAAACCTGAAAGGTGACCTGAGGAATGCCGATCATATACAATTCCTGTTGGGTTTTTTCATCAACACCAGGATTAATATATTCAATCTTTATTTTACCATTAGAAAACGCCGCGTATTCACTCAAAATATCTTTTACCTCTTGCTTTAAGCCCAAAACCTGACTCGGAAGGTTATCACTGAAATAAACTTTTATATTTACCACATCAGCCAATTCCCCCACTGTATTCTTGCTCACTTTTGATATTGAAAAGTTTTTATTCTGGGTCAAGTCTATTCTTGTGAAAATTTTATAAGAGAAAAAATTAATGACCAAGATAATTCCCAAAACCAACAATACAGTAATGGATAAATCGGCCTTCTTTATTTTTTTAGTATTTTTTTGATTCATATATTTATCAATAAATTATCATTAGTTAAATTATTTCCATCCACGCGCTTCAATTATTCTAGCATTCATCCAAAGGAAGAAGAAAATAAAAGAACCGTAGTAAATAATATCTTTTGAATCAATTACGCCCTTAGAAATATTATAAAAATGATTACCTAGTCCCAAGAAACTCATCACTGGCACCATGAATTTCGGCGCACCGATTAAGATAAAATCAGCGCCAATCATAAAAGCGGCAAAGCTAGCCACAAGTCCAAGTATGAAAGCGATGATTTGATTCTTGGTTAATGAAGAAATAAAAAGTCCTAACGAAAGGTAAGCGCCGCCGAGAAAAATCGCCCCAAGATAGCCACCAATCACCGGACCAAAATCAACGTTGCCTAAATTCGCAATTGTGATCGGCAATGTCAAAGTCAAAAGCAAGGTAACTATCATAAACATCAAGGCGCCGAAAAATTTAGCCAAAACCACCTGCCAGTCAGTGACCGGTAATGTCAATAAAAACTCAATTGTACCCTGCTTCTTTTCCTCCGCCCACAAACGCATGGTCAGCGCTGGCGCAAGGAACAAGAACATCCACGGCAATAAATCAAAAAAGCCGCGCATACTCGCCTCTTTAATCAAGAAAAAACTTTTAAAGAAAAGCCAGTTGCCAACCACCAAAAAAACACCGATAAAAATATAAGCAATCGGCGAATTGAAGTAGGACATCAATTCTTTTTTGAACAATGTCCAAATTGTTCTCATGTATTTTTTACTCATATCGTTATTTAGTTAATTTTATAAACACATCCTCCAAAGAAATACTCTTTTTGCTAAATTCCAAAATACTCCAACCAGCATTCATCACCAACATCGAAAGATGTTCGCGTAAATCAACACCGTCAGCCGGAGTCAATTCGTAGCCATGGATATCGTCTGATTCCCTATCTTTCTCTTCAACTTTAATTACATTTTCCATCGCTTTCAATTTGTGAAGCACATCTTCTTTCTTGCCCTTAATCTTTACATAGATGATTTCTGCCCCGCCCATCTTGTGAACCAATTCTGCCGGTGTTCCCTCAGCTATAATCTTGCCGTTATTAATAATAATTGCGCGGTCGCAAGTCGCGCTCACCTCACTTAAAATATGTGTTGAAAAAATAACAGTTTTTTCCTTTCCAATTTTTTTAATCAATTCACGAATTTCTACGATTTGATTCGGATCAAGACCAGTGGTCGGTTCATCCAAAATCAAAATATCCGGCTCATGCATGATTGCCTGCGCCAAACCGACTCTTTGACGGAAACCCTTGGACAATTCTTCGATCGGCTTTCTGATTACAGTTTGCAAATTGCAAGCCTCAATCACCTCTTTAATTCTGGCTTGAATTTTATCTTTTTCCAGACCGCGCACTTCAGCCACGAATTTCAAATACTCAAAAACGCGCATGTCGTCATACAACGGCACCGTTTCTGGTAAATACCCAATCTTTGAGCGTGTTTGCATGGAATCATCTTCCGTCTTCACACCATCAATCTCCACACTGCCCTTGGTCGGCGACCAAAAACTGGTGATAATTTTCATCGTGGTTGATTTTCCCGCCCCATTCGGACCAAGAAAACCTAGAATTTCTCCTTTTTTCACTGAGAAGCTGATGTCGTCAAGGACTTTCGTGCTTCCAAAGCTTTTTGACAAGTTCTTTATTTCGATCATAATTTTACTTAAATTAATAAAAATATTTATTAATAACTAATATAGATTATAATAATTTACGGAAAATATACAAGTTTTTATTGTGGATAACTTACCGATATTAATCTTTGCGAATTCATTACATAATAGTGCGTAAAATTAACAAAAAAATCATTGCCGGGACAATGATTTTTTATCGTAAAATGACTATATTTTTATTCTATTTATCTATTTTTAGGTCTATACTGTTCTCCACAACCATATCTGTGAGAACAGTTATCTTTGTTATTGGGATGATAGTCGGGTGGCATCTCGCCAGACATGATAAGATTCTCTCTTTCCAATTCCCGAGCATCAGCAATCATTTTATCTCGCAACTGCTTTTCTAATTCATCGTACTCCTCAACAAGATTATTGGCGCCGTCATTAATAGGGGCAATCTTTTCGTCTTCACCTATATTATCAACCGCCGCATTAAACATTTCCGGCGTTACATTTTCGCGCTTTAAAATTGGCATAAAAGCATAATTAATAATAATATTTAACTCTTATCGAATTCCTCTAATAGATTTCTCTGTTTTCGTGATAAACTTGTAGGTGTTTTTACATGTACTTTCACAAAATGATCACCAATGCCTGAACCGCGCAATTTCGTCACGCCCTTACCTCTAAGCTTGAAAATCGTATCCGACTGCGTGCCAGCCGGCACTTTTAATCTTTCTACGCCATGAACTGTCTCTATATCTATTTTATCACCCAAGGCCGCTTGTGTAAAGCTAATATCAATTTTAGTGTGAATATCATAACCATCACGCTGAAAGCGATTATCTCTTTTTACGGTAATATTCAAATACAAATCACCGCTAGGAATACCACCTTCGCCAGCCGCACCTTGCCCGGACAATTTAATCGTTTCGCCATCATTAATTCCCGCTGGAATACGCACTTTTAAATTAACATTATCATTAACCACGCCTGCGCCATGGCATTTCGTACACTTTTTCTCATAAGTCTTGCCTACACCGCCGCAAGTTTCGCAAGTTGCCTGCATCTGAATATTGCCCAAAATAGTTCTTTGGACGCGAATCACTCGACCGGTGCCATGACAAGTCGAGCAAGTGTTTATTTTGCTTCCTGGCTCAGCCATATTGCCGTGACAATGATCACATTTTATCTTTTTATTCACTCTCACCTCTTTGTCAATTCCAAAAACCGCCTCATGAAAATCAATCGTCATATTCATCTGCAAGTCCGAGCCACGACTTTGTTGTCGACGACTGCCCCCGCCACCAAAACCGAACATATCGCCGAAGCCACCAAACATATCGCCGAGGTCATCCATATCGACTCCACCAAAGCCACCGCCAGAAAAGCCGCCGAAGCCACCGCTAAAACCGCCACCCTGGCCGCCACGCATATTTTCATAGCCGGAACCAAATTGGTCGTACTGTGCTTTTTTCTTTTCATCGCCAAGCGTTTGATAAGCCTCGTTTATTTCTTTAAACTTCGCTTCATCGCCAGTTTTTTTATCTGGATGATATTCGTGCGCTTTTTTTCGAAAGGCTTTTTTTATCTCTTCCTGACTGGCATTCTTATCAACTCCTAATGTTTTATAGTAATCTTTTGACATGTTATTTTTATTATTCCGTCATCCCCGCGAAGGCGGGGATCCAGGTACCTCGTATACTATTTTCAATTTAAGGAGAATTAAAATTTACGAAGTTTTTTTTATTATCAATATTTTTATTAAAATTGGTCTCTATAATTATGCATCCAAAATCTGTGGCGCCTAGATTCCCGCCTTCGCGGGAATGACGCGGACAAATAAATTCAATCGACTGCCCATTGAATCCAATGGGCAGTCTATGAAGCTATTTAGAATTAATCTTATTTCTTTTCCTCAACCTCGCCCTCAACAACATTGTCGCCATCTTTCTTTTCTTCACCCGGTTGAGCTGCTTGTTCGCTCTGCGCATTTTGATACATCGCTGTGCCAATTTTTTGCGCCACGACGTTTACCTCCTCCATCTTCTTCTTGATATCTTCAACATCAGTAGAATCTTTTACTTTTCTCAATTCTTCTAATTTTTCTTCCAATTCTTTCTTATCTGCTTCGCTCATCTTATCACCAGACTCTTTGATTAATTTCTCAGTAGTAAAGATAACAGACTCAGCGTGGTTCTTGGCCTCGATTGCGTCTTTCTTTTTCTTATCTTCTTCAGCATGCATTTCCGCATCTTTCTTCATCTTCTCAATTTCTTTCTCATCAAGTCCTGATGATGAAGTAATGGTAATCTTCTGTTCCTTGCCTGTTGCCTTATCTTGTGCCTTCACATGCAAGATGCCATTCGCGTCAATGTCGAAAGTTACTTCTACTTGTGGCACGCCACGTGGAGCTGGTGGAATACCGTCCAACATAAAACGTCCCAAAGTCTTGTTGTCAGCCGCCATTGATCGTTCGCCTTGCAAGATATGAATTTCAACGCCTGGCTGATTGTCAGCTGCAGTTGAAAAGATTTGTGATTTTGAAGCTGGAATAGTGGTATTGCGATCAATCAATGGAGTGGATACGCCACCCAAGGTTTCGATACCAAGTGTCAAAGGAGTTACGTCTAGAAGTAATAAATCCTTCACATCGCCCTGTAACACACCTGCTTGCACCGCCGCACCAGCTGCGACTACCTCATCAGGATTTACACCCAAATGCGGTTCTTTGCCAAAGAATTCTTTTACTTTCTTTAATACCAAAGGCATTCTAGTCATACCGCCCACCATCACGACTTCTTCAATATCATTCACAGTCAAGCCTGCATCTTTCAAAGCTGCACGCACTGGCTCAAGAGTTTTCTCAACCAAATCACCAACCAATTCCTCAAATTTTGAACGAGAAATTTTCATCATCAGATGCTTTGGACCATTTTCATCGGTCGTAATAAATGGTTGATTGATTTCAGTTTCATTCAAGGTTGATAATTCAATCTTTGCTTTTTCAGCTGCTTCCTTGATTCTTTGCAAAGCCAAGTTATCTTTGGATAAATCAATACCATTATCTTTTTTGAACTCAGAAATAATCCACTTGATTAAAACTTGATCAAAATCTTCACCACCTAAGTGCGTGTCGCCATTTGTTGACTTCACTTCAACAGTGTCTTCACTGATATCCAAAACGGAAATATCAAAAGTACCGCCACCGAGGTCATAAACCGCAATTTTCTGACCCTTTTTCTTATCAAAACCATAGGCCAAAGCCGCCGCTGTCGGTTCATTGATAATACGCTTCACATCTAGACCCGCAATCTTACCCGCGTCCTTTGTTGCCTGTCTTTGGGAATCGTTAAAATATGCCGGAACGGTAATAACCGCTTCGGTAATCTTTTCACCGATTCTGGCTTCCGCATCAGCTTTTAATTTTGCCAAAATCATGGCTGATACTTCTTGCGGGGAATAATCCTTATCGCCCATGTGCACCGCAACACCTTCACCGGCCTTCACGATTTTGTAAGGCACGGTATTAATATCTCTTTGCACCTCATTATCATTGAAATGACGGCCAATTAATCTTTTCACTGCATAAACAGTATTTTCCGGATTTGTTACCGATTGTCTTTTTGCTGTTTGCCCCACCAATCTCTCGCCATTCTTTGAAATGGCAACCACTGAAGGCGTGGTTCTGTTACCCTCAGCATTCTCTAAAATTTTTGGCTGTCCGCCCTCCATGATCGACATCGCACAGTTTGTCGTGCCAAGATCGATACCAAGTATCTTACTCATAAATATTTTATATATCGCATAAAGCACAATGTCCTAGACAAGGCACTATTATGTAATTAAATTAATTATACTTCAAATTTGTCATCCTGAATGAGCTGCGCGAAATGAAGGATCTATAATACTATTTTAATATCATATTATAGATTCTTCACTCCACTTTGTTTCGCTCAGAATGACAAGAAATTTTTATTTAATTGATCCAATCAACTTCTTGAAGTTATCAACGCTCATCAAGCCGAAGTCAGAATTTACGAAGACAACGCCGCCAAAATCAGGATTAGTGATATTTACCACTGCTGCCAAATTCTGACCGATGTTCACAACCGCTTCCGTGCTGGACGCTTTCAATGCGAAGCTCTTGTCATTCAACAAGAAAGCCTTACCTTTACCGGTCGCAATCTCACCAGCAGTCTTCATTTCATAGCCGTCAACATTGGAGCTAGGCGCTAAGAAGAAAAACTTTTTACCACTCTCTTTGTAGCCCTGAAAATCAAGAAGCTCGGTTGTTGTTGAAGTGCTCTTATTTTGATAATTCTTGCTCACGCCACCGAATACCAATTTATCATTCTTGCTAAATGTGCCTTTGATAGTCTTGCCACCTTCACCATTTTCAATCGTAACTTTCGCTTCGCCTAAACTAGCAGGATATTCGAATTTGATGCCAAGCTCAGTGTTGTTAAATTCTATCTTGGCGCTCGCTAACAATGATTCTGCTTCAGACAATTTTTGATTCTTGCTTTTTAGCTCTTCAACTTCAGTCTCCAGGCCTTGCGCCTTATCCTTGATGTTTGTCAATTTTTTTTCTAGATCAAGTCTAGCATTTCTAGCATCATCGGTTATCTTATTTACCGTGCTATTTATTTTTTCTCTCTGCCAAGCATACAACCCGCCACCAACGACAATCGCCGTTATCAAGATAGCGATAACTGTCGTCATCATGCCCTCTTTCGGCACTCTTCTTGCCTTTGGTCTTTCGATTTGATCCATTCTTTCCGCCTCAACCTTTTTTTTCGGTTTGCGTCCGCGCTTTTCGCCACCCTCGTTGTTAACACTGACCCTTAGGCCTTCGTTTAATTGATCCATACCTAGATAGACATTGACGCTCAATTATAAAATTTTACGTTTTGTCAAATTAAATATATTTTTAAATATTGTTTGATTGTCTCATTGTTTCATTGTTAATAACAATGAAACAATGTAACCATTAAACAATTTATCAACTATTTCTTTTTAGACTCGATCTTGATCGTCTTCGGCTTCGCGCTCTCTGCTTTCGGAACTGTTATTTTCAAAACGCCATCCTCAGCGACCGCTTTCGCCGCATCGCCAGCAACATGAGTTGGTAATTGGATGCTGCGATAAAAGCTGCCACGTCTGATTTCTTTCTTATAATAATTCTTTTCTTCTACTTCGCTCTTCTTCTCGCTTTCGCCCTTGATAGTCAAAATGTCATTCTCAATCGAGATATTAACCTTATCAGGATCAATGCCTGCTAATTGAGTTTCCACGATTACGTTGTCCTTATCCTCATACATATCGATAGCCGGCACGTAGCCGCCCTGTCGATGAGGCACCATCGGAGCAAAATCCGATAACATTTTATCCATTTCTTCGAATGGTTCAAGAAATGGAGTCCATTTGATCAAAGCCATACGATTATTGTCTTTTGATGTCATGCAAACAAATCAACATTTGTTCAATAAACAGCAAAAGATTATTAATTATGATTTTTTTAAAATTTAAAATTTCAAAATGCAAATTTACAGTTTTCAATTTAAAATTTGCAATAAACTATTCTCCCAAAATCACCCGCGCCGGAATTATCACCTTCCCATTCAACTTATACCCCGGCTTCCCTTCCTTAATCACCTTGTCGCCAGTTCCTTCGATTGCATCCATAGTATTGTGGTCAAAATTCTCACCCACGGTTTTAATCTCCTCAACGCCCACACTTTCCAAAATACTCTTAAATTGTTTCAAAACATATTTCACGCCTTCCAACCAAGCGCTCTTTTCAATCTGCTCATCGGTGTGTTCCAGTGATGTTTTCAAATTGTCATAAACTGGAATCATCTCAACAATTAATTGCTCATTAGAATATTTGAAAAAGTCTTCCTTCTCCTTCGCTGTTCGCTTTAACAAATTCTGATAATCCGCCAAAGCGCGTTTATATTTGTTGTCTAATTCAGCACAGTTCTCGCAAGTAACTACTTCTTGCTCAACTGCCACCGCCTCTTTCTCTTTCACAACTTCCTCATGTTTATCATCTTTATGTTTATCCTTCTTCATATTAATATTATATAATAATTTAATTAAAATCTAATTAGCTATTAATTAATTTCTGTATATGTCGCATAATCCCGATATTCTTCTCGTAGTCCATCCGCATCGGTCCCAAAAGGCCAAATACTCCGACATTCTCTTTTAATTTATATTTAATCACAATCGATCCGCAAAAATTTCCAAACGGATTCTTGGAACCCAACCAAATATTTTCCCCATCATTTATCTTTTCAAAAATATCATCAATGATATCCTCCATTCGGTCAATCACTGAAGAAATATCATAAATCAATTCATAATTACGGTCCGTCGGCATCTTGGAGTTAATCGACAAAAATTCCGGTTGTTTAAAAAGATTAGAAATACCGGTGTAATACAGATTGTGCTTATGAAAAGCCCAGAACACCGCCGAGTTCGTCATCTCCGATAAAGCCTTCGCCACTTTCTTGAAATCCGCCTCTTCCTTTTCACGCAATAACTCTTCTAATAAAGATACGATATTATCACCCACTTTCTTCGGTTTCAAATCCTCCAAAAAGAAATCATAAGCCAATTCAGTCGGAATACGTCCCGCCGAAGTATGAGGCTGCATGATATATCCCTCTTCTTCCAAGTCAGCCATCTCATTCCGAATCGTCGCCGAAGACACCCCCAAGTCGTACTTTTCCACAAGCCCCGTCGAACCAACCGGCACTCCAGTTTTAATGTGTTCCTTTATAATAGTTAGCAAAATTTTCTCTTTTCTCTGATCCATAAAACCATTATATCAAAATTAGCACTCGCGTGTCAAGAGTGCTAATTTATTGAGAAAATAATGCTTTATTTGTCTTTTTCATAAATACTAAGATTTATTATCCCACTATTGACAAAATGGCATTTACTTGCTATATTTCATAGTTACTTATTTATCATCTAAACACCATAAAAAAGGAGGCTCAGCCATGGGATTTCATGTTTGTGAATATTGTGCAGATGAAGACCGAAATAAGTATCAACATCGTCCAAGCAGTAGTGGTGATTGCAAAATTGAGACGGAAGAAATGAGAATTTGGTTTCCCGACATGGTACTACACTATATCGTCGACCATCTCTGGCTTCCGCCACAGTTTTTTATTGACGCTATCATGAATAATGATCCGGAGAAATTAACTGAACATCGCTGTGACGTATTTCACTGTGACATCACAACCAAGCAAACCGAAAAAGTCGGATATCTCTCTGGCGAATATCCGATTGGTGAGGTCTCAAAAGAGTTCATTTCAAAATTAAATTCTGTGATGGATATGTGCTCCGCAAACGGATCACGTCTTCAAACCAAAGGTCTGTGAAATAAAACACAAATATCGGTCAATATATCCTAACACAAATTCAATTAGCAGAGGAGAGCGCAATGAAAAGAGTAGAACACCTGCAGTGGTGCAAAAATCGAGCTATTGAAATCCTTAACAATGGAGATATTACAGGTGCCTGGACATCAATGGTTTCCGATCTTAGCAAACATGAAGAAACTAGAAATCACGCCGCTATTGAACTGGGGATGATGATGGTCGCGACTGGCAATTTGAGCACGTCTGACAAAATGAAAAACTTCATTGAAGGATTCAACTAATCTTTTGAGCAAAAAACTCACGGGGTGGTAACGAATAAGTTGCCACCCCTTTTAATATTCAACCAGGATTGACATAAACATCAATAAGTGCTAGTTTTAATATTAATTATTGGTTCCGTTAGAGTCTCTCCGCGAGGACTCTGACGCGTACGGACTCGAAAAATTAGAAATCCATAAGCTCAACATAGTAAACCCCATTATTTAAATAATAATTAGACGCGCTCGAATATTTATAATCTTGGTTCCGTTAGAGTCTCTCCGCGAGGACTCTGACGCGTACGGACTCGAAAAATTAGAAATCCATAAGCTCAACATCGTAAACACCACTATTTAAATAATAATTAGACGCGCTCGAATATTTATAATCTTCAGGATTTTTAACTAATTTCCATTTTTCATAACAAGGATTATTATGAATATAATTCAATTTTTGTAAAAAATATTTTCTAGACTCTATCACCTGACTATCATATCTTTCTTTAAATATTTTATGTTTTGCATTATTACCAATATCCGCTTTTTCAGAGAATATTTTTAATAACTCATCATGACCATCCTTTGTTAATAACTTCACAATACCATAAGCCATAAATCTTTTAGCATTTTGAATTAATACTGACAGCTTTGGAGACTTGTCAGACAGAAACATTATACAATGAATATGGTTTGGCATCACGACATATCCATAAACCTTATTGCTATATTTATCTTTTACATAATCAAACCATTTGTATACCAAATCGATATACTTCTTTTCTATGAAAACTTTTTGCCAATCCAAAATCGTGAAAGTTAGAAAATAGAGGTTATCATTGTTTATATTCGTTTTATCTCTTACGGACATTTTATTTTTTACTCGTTTAATTTACAACACCTCGTCAGAGTCCTCGCGGAGAGACTCTGACGGAACCAATTTGATTGACGCAAAAGAAAATGATCAGTAATTTACCTTATATTAAATAAATATTAATTATTTAACCAAACAATATTGACACATTGTTGACACATTGACACAAGTATGCTATATTAAATTATTCTGTCATCAGATAGAATAAATCACAATATCACTTAAAAAATGGAGGTTCTTCTATGGCAACCAGATTACCATGGATGGCTGGCACTGCTTACGACTCAAAAAGAGCAGCTGCACTTCTTGCCGTCAAATCAAGGGACAATGTTGTTTTTGAATTTAATGGCGAGGAATATACAATCACGCAAGATGAAGCAAGGGCAATGATGCCCGCTTTAATGGTCGAAGCATTAGAACGTCTCGACAATGTCAAAACTGACTTCAATCGAGAATTCGCTTTCGCCAAATCGAATCTAATCGCAGTCATTGAGGCAAAAGACTCAATGAACACCTGAAGTGTTATCAAATTCAAGCCTCGTGGATACCAATTTCACGAGGCGTTTTTTTTATCTCATTAGAGAAAAAAGTTTCCCAAAAGCCGTCTTATTATTTTCATATTTCAGCAACTCATGCGATTCACTTAGAGAGCACCACCTCATCTCAGTATGTTCCGGTGAAATTTCGATATTCACCTCGGGCGCAACCTCAACGCCAAAAACGTATTCTTTCAAAACACCATACTCCTCGCTATCGAATTCAAAATAATGAACATCCTTAATAACCCGCAAACACTTTACAACCCCAGTCTCTTCCCGCAATTCCCGATCAACCGCCGTCGCCAAATCCTCCCCCGCCTCAACTCCACCAGTTATCGGTTGCCAAAACCCACCCTTCTGCGCGTTGCGTTTTAGTAATAAAAAAAGAATGTCGTTGCCAATGACTTTGAAAACGATTATTTCGACTTGGGTTGTTCTGGTGGACATAAAGATTTAAGTTGTTTGAGGGCTTTTTTAGCTTCCATTGATTTTGATATATTAACTCCTCGCTTGGCGTCATTCGACGCGGTTATTATATTCCCCTCTTCTCGCGTAAGGCTACTATAAACATCAACACAATGATGAAATAATTTACTCATTCTGCCAGAGTCCGCTTGATCCAAAGCGTAAAAATACGCTTTTCTATTTTTATTCTTAAATAAAATAACACCGTAACCCGATTTTAACAACATCCAATTAAACAATAATCTTCCTGTTCGTCCATTACCATCGGCGAAAGGATGAATTTGTTCAAAGCGTTGATGAAATTCTGCCACCACTAATAACGGATGACTGTTATTCTTTTTTTGCTCAGTCCACCACTGCAATAACCCAGCCATGCTCTTGCGAATCTCACCTGGCGCTACTGTCATTTTATTATTAACAACAACCTCTTTCTTCTTATAGCCCTCCGCGATCCCTAGTCCTGCAACCAAAGTTTTATGCAAAGCAATAATTGTTCGCTGATTCAATTTAAATTCACCAGATCTTATAATATTAAACGCTTTAATTGAATTCTCAACCTCAACAACTTCTTTTCTTTCAGTGTTTTTCTTTAGATATTGCTTTCTCACAATAGCCTCCACTTCTTTTTGCGATAGTTTACTGCCCTCAATAGCATTGGATTCAAAAATAAATTTAATCGCAAAATCACGCCAAAAGATTTCTTTTTTAGCCTCTGATAATCCAAAAAAGTAATACTTAAACCATAAACGTGTGTTTTCTACTTTTTTATATTCATTAATCGTTATTGCTCTATCTAAGTTATAATTTTTTTCAAGATTATCAACAATCAATTCTACTTCTTTTTCGCGCAAAGAGTCATAAAAACTCCCCAAATCGTTAGGGACATTTTTTCCAAGATAAACCTGAATTTTTTTAAAATTTCCACCAATATTCACCCGCTCACTTAAGTAATAAAATGGCTTATCTTTGATACTTTTCTTCTCTATTTTTATCATTTTAGTTAGGTACATTAATTATGTATTTACATTATAACAAATATATTAAATATATACAAGCGCTCCTAATTTATTATTCTTACTTTTTTTATAAATTATTGACTTTTGCCATAAATAGTGCTAAGCTAGCCAAATTGCTAACATATAATATGTCCGCAAAAGCCGCACATTGATATATAAATATAATGAAAATAAATAGGCTCATAACCGATAACCAATAACGAGGACAATAACCATGATTAATACTTCAAAGTTTTTAGATGAAAACGCTGATGATCTTCGCATACTTGGCCTTCTATTTTGTCGGTTATTGCAAGCCGACATATATGCAATGTCAGCTGAGCCATCGGCAACTCTCGCCTGTGTACTAGCCATGAATAGTACTGGTAAACTTGGAACTGCAAAATCAATAGGGCTACTGATTGACGAACTTGTAAAAACTGGAGAGCCACTTTTGACCGACGGTTCTGGTGGTTCAATTCTTAGACTATAACCATAAATAAAAGGAAGGAACCATCATGGATAAAAAACGTTATAATGTTGCGTTCGTATACACCAGAGAAGCAGGAGGATATGAAGGTGTTATTACCTGGACATCGTTTGCCTCGAAAGAAGCTTTCGACAAATGGTACACCGATGACATCAAAGGTCATCAGAGGATGATTGAAGAAGGAATAACATCCGAGCGAGCAATTGAACTCGCGGATTCAACTCCTCTTGCCTGCAGAATGGCGGCGGCCCGACAGGATGCAACTGACCCCAAAACAGGTGAAGTCAATGAGGGCGTTCTCGGCATGAAGTTGGCGACCGCACTTCTTGCAAAAAGGTTATAGATCTATTCTCGTACACAAAGGCAATCAATTTTGATTGCCTTATTTTTTTTTACTTTATTAAGGAAAAAAGTTTCCCAAAGGACGTCTTGTTGTTTTCATATTTCAGCAACTCAAGCGATTCATTCAGAGAGCACCACTTCATCTCAGTATGCTCTGGCGAAATTTTAATATCCACCTCAGGCGCAACCTCAACGCCAAAAACATATTCTTTCAAAACACCATACTCATCGGAATCAAATTCAAAATAATGAACATCATTAATAACCCGTAAATATTCCGTAACCCCAGTCTCCTCCCGCAATTCCCAATCCACCGCCGTCGCCAAATCCTCCCCCTCCTCAACTCCACCAGTTATCGGTTGCCAAAACCCACCCTTCTGCGCGTTGCGTTTTAGTAATAAAAAAAGAATGTCGTTGTTAATGACTTTAAAGACGATTATTTCGACCTGTGTTGTTCGTTTATACATAAAATCTAGGCGCTCCGCTAATAATTATCAAAATACCGCTTCTAAAATTATATACAATTGACTCTTTTACTTATTCATAAACCCTATTATGCTTCCCTAAATCAAGAAAAATAACCAAAGCATAATCATCAAACTCCTCGAAAATTAATCGTAAATTCGGCGCTGCTGAAATAGCTTTTTTGCCAATCAAACTGCCTTTTAAGCAGTGATTGTTTAATTTGGTGTCGTTCGGATTATTAATAAAGATTTCAAGTGCTTTGTTTGCTTTTTCTTTATCCTTGTCTATTAATTTTTTGTACTGTTTTTCAAATCTTTTGTGATAAACAATTTTCATAAAGATTTGAGATATTTAAGGGCTTTTTTGGCATCCATGGTTTCTGACGTGTTTATATCCTTTTTTGCCTCACGTGAAGCATTCAAAATATCAGCCTCCTCTTCAAGAGTTAGACCGTTTTCCGTCAGTAATAAAAATGGCATGCCATTACGCAGAGTGGCTTGTCTGAGAAATAATTTTACAGCCGTGCTCATGTCGAGACCAATTTTATCGAATACCCTTTTCGCGGCTTTTTTTTCTTTTTCGTCGATGCGAATTTGTATATTAGTCATATTTTGAATTTAAATAATAATGTTAATATATTATCATGTTGTAGTGACAATGTCAATACACGTTA
>Ga0209749_1001890_pt1 | contig 15992 bp, 11 predicted proteins | sample EPASupsiteSAE347_FD_187267 | JGI IMG/M metagenome (GOLD analysis project Ga0209749, IMG submission 187267) | Bioremediated contaminated groundwater from EPA Superfund site, New Mexico - Sample SAE3-47 (SPAdes) (version 2) | ecosystem: Environmental > Aquatic > Deep subsurface > Groundwater >... | reverse complement strand
CATTGGCCCATGAATTTCCTTCGTAAAATTGAAGGTTGTATCTTTCTGGATACAAAGATTTTTATAAATTCTCAATATTTACGCTGTTTCTTGATCTGCACCAAAAAATTTGTCCTACACCCCGTAATTTTCAACCGGTATGTCATAATCGATCGAATGCGCTCCGATTATCACGCCACCTTCTTTTGCCGCCTCGACAATGGAACGCACCTCGCGCTCAATATCCGCATGCGTTCCTTTAGTCAGCACATGGATGTTGCACATCCCCCCAATCAGATTCAATCTGTTGCCATACTTCGCTTTCACGGCCGGAATCGTCATGCCGGTCGTCGGATAAACACCTTGAATGCCGGTGAATCCGGCTTCCAGCAGCAGGTCGATAATGGAGAGACAATTCCCGTCAAAGTGGAGAATGATATTCTTCGCCCCTTTTGACTTCCAATACGAGATCATTTTTTGGTAGGGACCAAGGAAAATCCTCTCAAAAACATCGGGAGATATCAGCGTGGTCTGATTCGTTCCGAAATCGTCGTACACCCAGAGGGCAGTATCCCAAGTGTTGGTGCCGTGTAGCACGTTTTCTCCCGCAACTGTCAAAAAGCCAGCGACTTTTTCGACCAGCGCCCGGCAAAACATTTCGTCATCGACAAGGTCCATGAGGAAAGGCGCTTCTCCGCGCAAAAACCACGAGGACATTATTAATCCCATCACTCCGGATACCGGGCAAAAACGGTCATGGATGGCTTTCTCATCCGCGATAATGATCCTATACCTGGCAGGATCGCAGGGGTCTTCAAATCGCAACCGGTCAAGATCGTTTTTCTCTTTAATCGCCGTCTCTATTACCTCAAAGAAATATCCGCATCGGCTGTGCCTGTTAAGCCTCCCCCAACTGTCCCCTTCCAGATAGATATCACCATTGATCTCCTTCGTGGACTTTTGCCCGATGAACGGCCCTTCATGGGTTGCCAGAATTGTCCCGATGTCTATTTTGGTATAATGATCATAAATATTGGTATTTTCTTCGATCCTCTTCATTTCTTTATATTTCTTGATAAAATCCGGAAGGAAAATCTCGTAACGCGGAATATGATCTGGTTTCCGATGACTTAAGGCAGTAATTACCCGTTTTCTCGCATTCATATTCCACTCCATTTATATATTATTTCCGTGACGGGTTTTCCCGTCACCTCAATTTTTTTTTCGCAATTCCTTAAACTTCAATCAGCACCAGCATTTTTTCCCTTGGAATGTTGAATTTGAACGCCAAGTCATTCTTGTTTTTAATCCTTACCCTTTTCACGGTCTTATCCGAGATCAAGTCCTTCAATGCCTGAAAACGCAATGATTCTCCGGTTGTTTTTATCGTCACCGTTTTACATCCGGACTCGCAAAAGACAAAGAACACGCATTTGCCTCCGCTGGCGCCTTCGCGGATATAAACGTCTCCCTGGCGGTCGGAGACAGCTTCCACGCCCCGGCAAAAACCGGAACGCGCACAAATCATTTTTAATAAATCTTCCAGTCCGCAACCGCGTTTTTTGAAATAAGTTTCTCCCAAATATGTCCCGAGGAGAATTACCCTTCCTTTTCCTATTGCAACCTCGCCGGCCAAAATTTCCTTGCCGTACCTGGCCCATGTTTGCCCGCTGTCAGACAACCAGGGCGTCACCCATTGCGAACCGGTTAGATCAAAGCGCCGCTTGTCGGCCACGATCTGAAATTTGATCGTTTCCTTGTCTATGGTCCGGCGGCCGGCTTCGCGAATCCCAAATTTGTTCAAGAATCGGTTTTCCGGATAACGATAAATGCCGCATGAATCAAACGCGCCGCATTCCGATTCCACCACCAATGTTCCGCCGCCGGAGACATAATCCGTCAGCTTTTTTTCAGTCTTTTCATCCGTCACCAGCGCGCGCGGCATGAACAACACTTTCAAACGTTTCAATTCCTCCAGATGTTCTTCTTCGACCATCTCGAACGGAATATTTTTCCGGACCAGCGCCTTTCCGTATCCAAGCAAGGCGTTTAAATATGTTTCCGAGCGTTTGTTATTACACCAGTGCAGATATTCAGATTGCGGACTAAAGAATATCCCTATCTCTGGACGTTCCGGACGGTATGTATCCCAAATTTTCTTATGTTTTTTCAATATACCTTCGGTGGCCTTAAAGGCCGCAAGCCGTTCTTCTGCATAGCCGTCAAATCCGGAAACGCCGAACCCGCCCGCCTCGGTTGTAAAAACCTCATCCTTCCAGCACCAGAACAGGATTGTTTCCGCACCCACTGCTATGCCGTTCCAAAGCCAATGTTGTTGTTCAACCGCGCGCACCGGCCTCTGTTGAGAAAAACCTTGTCCGGCGCGCCCGCCCTGCAACTCACTCAGCCAAAGACGTTTCTTTCCGGCCGCAGAACGGATGGTTTCCATCCGCACCGCAAAATCGGCCCAATCCTGCCGGCCCCACTTCGGAAAACTTGAACAGCCGACACCGTCCAGATATGACGCCATGTCCCAATCATTTCCACGGTCCAATGGGGTAATGATTCGATCTTCAAAGTCTTGTCCGCAATAACACATACTGGGAGCGCCGCCGTGCATGGTAATCGGATGAACGGGATCAATCGCCTTTATCGTTTCATACCTTTTACGGCCATGCTCATTTGCCCGCGCGGTAAGAAAATGCTGAAAGGCCATTGCCTCCGTAAACGGCCTGTTTGCCGCCCATCCCGGCGACACGTCCTCCCATCTGACGTAACGCCTCTGCCATGCCCGGTTCAATCCGTCAAGCCCGCCGTATTTCTTTCCCAGCCACTCCCGAAAATATTTTAAAGTATGCCCGCAAAAACATACCAACCCCTGCGCGTGCACGTTCCAGCGCAATTCATTCCAGGCATCCCAACCGTACAAATTCGGGGCATCCTTGTAACGTCCGGCCACCGCCCTGAAAAAATTCTGCATCCGTTCCCATACTGCCGGATTGTCAAAACAGCCACCGGGGGTAATGCCGAAGTGACATTCAGTCCGGTTGGTTGAGACAACCTTGTGTACCAGATGGTTCAACATTTCCGAGCCGGGAATCTCGCGGTGAATCCAGAGCGGCTGGACCTCCGCGATCGCGCTCAATACCACTTTCAGGCCGGTTTCGTTCGCCAGCTCAATAAGCCGGTCATAGTCGGCAAAGTCAAACCGCCCCGGATGAGCTTCAACCCAACCCCACAAAACCCACAACTGCAGGGTATTGAATCCGGCGGCGCGAATGCTTTTTAAATCCTCTTTCCAATAACGTTCATTAGGAAACGGCGGCCGGTAGTATTGAACTCCTATCTGCATAATCAATTTTCTCCATTTTGGTTTTCTTTTTTGTGTTTCTTGTGCATCTTTGTGGCAACTTTTATGTCTTAAAACGGAATTCCTCACCCTTCTTCGCCAAGAAACCCTGCGGCTTGCCGCAGGGTGCTTCACTTCCCAAACAACGTTTCCATGATACCACGGGCGATGCAGTCATCGCTTTTCTGCCGTAAAGCGGACAGATCGTTGCATAGTTTCGCCAGCCGCCGGTAATCGGCATCCGTCCGTGATGCCTCATTACGCAGTCGTTGCCATTCCTTCAGCAAAGTTTCGGCCTCTGTCCACCCGTTTTCAAGTTTCAGGAGTCCGGACAGGTCTTTTTCATATTCCGGCGCCAGGCCGATGCACTTGGTGATTTTGCCGGCCAAGTCACGGACATATTTCTGATTGATTTCATTTTCTTCGGCAATTTTCCTGTCGCCAGCCGCACCCTTGAAGGCAAATCTTCCAAAATTAGGCAGATCGTGAAATCCGGTTTCCAGAAGCGGCCAGCTGGTACAGCGTTCATTGCCCGAACCGGTCAATCTGTTCCTGGCGATATTTACCGCCCATTCGTCACCCTCTTGCGGCGCCGGCCGCGTCAGCGCCGAAAATGAAATCCGCGCCTCCAATGTCCAATTGTTTTCCCCCACAACCGTCTTTGCCTCCCAATTCATCGTCCCAAGTTTATTTTGCCGGCTACCCAAGCTGTTGACAAGCAGATGCGCATATGCCGGCGCGCCGTTGGGATAAATAAACAACTCAATGCTGTCTTCCATCCAAAGATCACCGCCGTCCTTTAACAGGGCAACCATTTTCTCCGGCGAACTTTCGTCCGAACAGACTGTGAAATACAGGGCGTCTGCCGTCCATCCGGCCTTAAAACACGTCTGTTCCTCTACGGCATATTTGCCCGTAACGCCGAATATGTAAAAACCGGCCGCCTCCGGGATGTTCTGCCACGCTTCGTCGTCAGTTTTGCCGTCGATTAAAGGCGGCTGTTCCAGGCGATGGCACGGATAAAACCGCCGCTCGCCGGCAGTGGCAAAGGCCAGCGTGAAAAGCGTAAACGCCAAAAATAATATTTTGGGCATGTTATTTTCCCTTCCGTTCTTTAAGTATAAATGTTTTTTCAGCGCTCGCGCCTGTGGCCGCATCCCTGATTAATATCCGCCATTTCCCGATTTCATCATTGAGCGCCATATTGACCGCGCCCTTGCCCCGCCCCTTTTCCACGACCATGTTGTCTGCATACCAGGGAATTTTTTCACCTTTCGGAGACACAAATTCAACGTGAAACACGTGCAAGCCGGGTTGTTCCACGCCGCTGATGGCCGCTTCGTATATCAGCGTCTCCCCCCGCGCAATCCGTTTTGGCGCATTCAGGTAATGCTCCAATTTTGACTGCAGGCGGCCTGTCCACAACCCCCAAAAGCCGGAACGTGAACGTCCATCTTCAAGCTGGTAAACATTCAAAATTATTTTTCCCATCTGATAGGGCAGAAGGGCAAACAACATGCCCCTGGCCGGCTCGATCGATGTTTCAATCCTATCGCTGAAACCGAGGTATTTTCCGGCGCGCGCATCATAGACGTGTTTTTTCATGCCCAGCGTCAGAGTTGTGGTTTGCGGCGTCAGCGGCTTTGCCGTGCCGTTGAGATAAGCGCCGGGCGATTCCGGCAACTCCTGCAATATTCCGAGATAAATAATCCCATCCGAGGAAAACCGGTAGGTTCGCATGCGCGGGAGCTCCGGGGCGAACTTGATCGCCTCCTCGATTCCCAACTGCGCCATGAGGGTCTTGAAGAATTCGGCGATATTTTGCGCCTCTCTGCCTCTTTGATCGCCGGTCCCAGCCAGCGAGGCTCCTGCATGGGCGTAGTCCGATAATGAAAAATTCAGCAGGACCGCATTTCCCTTTCCGTAATCGTTTTTTATCAACGCCGGAACGCCGGGGGCAGGTTCAAGCGCGGCCCGGGATTTTCCGGTTTCCAATGCAAGCGACAGGTCGCATGTCAGATCAAACGGCCATTTCTCGGCTATTGCGTCATGTTTGCCCGCTGCAGGCGATTTTGTCCGTTGTTTCACGCCGAACACCTTGTCCAATATGCCGCAGCCGTCATACGGTTTCCCGTGCTCATCCCGCACGCCGGGGCGCAGGTCGGCAACAACCGTCCCGCCGTCATTCACAAAGCTTTCCACTGCGGCCGCTTCCTGCCGCGACAACGATTGAACATACGGAAACCAGAGCAGGCGATAGCCGCCTTTTTTCAAATCGCCGCGCGCGAGTTGTTCGGATGAGATGATCCTGAACTGAATTCCGGCGTCCTCGAACAACGGCGTCAGGGCGTTCAAAATTTTTCCGTTTGGCGGCAGTCCTTCGGTCAGGGTCGAAGCGTGGACGCTCGCGGCCGAATATAACACGGCAACGCCGTCGTCAACCCGTTTGGAAGTCATCAGGAGTTTCCCAATGCCGCTCTTGATTTCCCGGACTTCGGCGGTTTTGGCCTTGAAGAAGTCATACAGGGACAAATCCGGTGCCATGATGCTTTGATGTTGTTCGCAGGGCCCCGAAGTGAAAATCCAGTATGAGTTCGCCCCGCGGAACAGATGCCGCCAGGCCAGGTAACGCTGGGCCTCTGGATAACGCATCAGATTATACCCCCCGCACCAGCCCAACCCCAGCAGTGTTCCCGGCCGGGCAAAGTTCATGACCGCATACGGCACAAAGGCGCCGTCATAAAGACTGTTCAGCGTCATGGCCTGCATGAGCTTCCAGTAATTGGCCGCGTCGTAGCTGTCGATCGTGGCATTGCTTCCTTCATATCCCACTTTTGCCGCCGGCAGGGTCTTGTGAACAATTTCCGCGCAGTATGAGAAAATTTCCGCCCAGACGTTTTCCATGTGCCGCCGGTAATCAACCCAGAGCGGTTCAAGGCCTTTTTGTTTTGCCTCTTCCAGCGTAATCGGCTGGACCTCGTCAAAGGTTTTATATTGCGTGCCGTATTCCCGGTTCATGGCTTCCACGGTTCGATACTCGGAAGACAGAAACTTATGAAACGCCGCCACGCAGGTCGGCGAAAAACACAACTCATAGGGCGCCAGGCTGAAAAGGCATTCGTCGCCGACCGAACAGGCGTCCGTGGAAAACGGACGATGCTGTTCCGCGCATTTCGTCAGGGCTTCAGCCAATTCCCGGCGGTAGCTTGGGTCGGTCAGGCACGGCTTGCGGATGTGATCGGTCTTTTCGCGCACCGGGCTGGCATCCGCCCATCTCGATTTCTCATCCACAATCCGCGTGGCATAGGGCACATGGCGGATATCTGCCAAAAACGGCGTTTCCGAAAAATAGCCTGGCTGGGGACCGTATTGCGCATCAAAACCGGCTTTGGCCAATTCGGAAAACATGTAACCGGAAAGATAGGAGGGCCAGGCGTCACACCAGCCGATCATTTGGACGTTGTCTTTCGGTAAGATGTTCGAGATGGAAAACGCTTTTTTCTTCCTGTCAAAAACCTCATCGTCTTTGCGCAGTTCCACTTCCAGATCTTGCACAATCGTCAATGGACTGCCCCCGGCCAGTTCAAAGACCGTTTCCATCGCCTCACCGGGCTTCAGCGCTTGAAGACCGATGCAAGACTCGGCCGTAACCCGTCCATGGGTATCGTGTTGCCGCAACAGGAGCGTCAACCCATCCTCCGCTGATTTGCGGGAGATGATTTTTACCATCCCAGTCACCTTGTCGTCACGGCCGTAATAATTTTTCAAATCGACGGCTTCAATCGTCCGGCTACCCTTCAATTCCACAAAAGACGATCCGTATGTCAGAACTTTTCCGTCTTGCCTGATCCATAGATCCGCAAAATACCGGCCGGCCGGCAAAGTTTGCGGAATTTTAAAATCAAGGTTTGTCCCTTTGGCGGTCAGGGATATTTTCCGTTCCCTGGCGATTACGACTTGATTGTCGTCATTACGCAAGGCGAATGAACAAACGCTCGGTTTTCCGTCAGGGCCGGACACGATATATTCCAGATTGGTCGGATTATCACGTTCCATGACCGCATAATCGGCGCCCTTGAGCATTACCAGATTCGGTCTGCCCGCCGCAAATTGCAGTAAATGCCCGATCCAGGCAAGGTAATAATCGTATTCCACGGGGCTGGGGTCGAGAACGTTTCCCGCCGGTTCAGGCGTAAGGGCTTGAAGGCGCGGCACTTTAAAACCCTTCAAGGTCAATATTTTTCCCTTGCCGAGCAGGGAGTATTCAACGGTCGCATCCATCCATGAGGCAATATCCTTGTATCCCGCAAAGGCCGGCAGGCCTTTGTAAGGGATCAGGGCCTGTAAATCCAATTTTTCCTTTTTTGCCGTCGCCTTCCTGAAATAATCGTCCGGCTTGGTCACCACCCCAAGGAGCGAAGCGCCTTCGTTCACTTTTTGCAGGATACGGGCCCGGACAATCATCGGGAAAGAACTCCAGTTGACGTTTCCCAATACGATCACGTCATAGGAATTTTTTAGTTTTTCCAGGATATCATCGGTCAAGGCATTCGGATCGCGGACGCGGTCCGGCAAGCGTATTTCAAAAGGCGCGTTCGTACTGCAAAAATCAAACGGCTTGTTCTCGTTGCCGACGGGAAAAACGGTATATTGCAAATCCATACGCTGTGCCAATTCAACCACCTCCCGCATGCCGTTGCGATAAATGATAAACAGCGCCTTGATTGGACCGCGCGCATCAGGTTTCGACCACGTGATGTGCGGCGTAATCACTTCCCCGGAGGGAGACCAAAATTTCGGGCCGTAATCCATAATGGCCATGACATTGCTGACAGCGGCCATTATGACGGCAACCATGATCACCTGCGCTGTGTTCTTGCTCATTTGATCCTCCCCTTTATTCGGAAACACTTTATTCTTTATTTACACTTTCTTATATCATACCATCAAGACAAAGCAATGACTACCGGTTGTAAAAACAGTCGTTAAAGTTGTAAAAAACAGAACGCAACATGAAACAACTGATCGAACCGTTTAATTCGAGAAAAATGTACCGTGCCACCCTGCCCTTGTCCGAGAGACACCCATTGCACGTGGCCCACTCCCGCATGAGCAGACAATCCACTCCCGCTTTCAACATGCATTATGCCCTGGAACTCGGCCTTGTTTTATCCGGCAGGTTCAGACGGTACTATCGGAACTGGAGCGTTGATTTGACCGCCGGCCAGGTCTGGCTTTGCGGAATATGGGAGCCGCACGGCTATCTGGCGCTTGAACCTTCTCCGCGCATACTTGTATTTTCCTCTTTGCCGGAAATGCCCGCCATGACCGGCTTTCAGCAGCCGCCTTTCGATTGGATCGCCCCGTTTACCGTTCCGCCCCAAAAACGGCCATGGGTCGGAACGAAAGACCGCCGGATATTTCTTGCTTTGGGCCGGCGCGTTGTGGATGTCCTTGAACGGAATCAAAAACAGAGGGACATTTTGTTGCGCCTGCTTTTCCTTGAAATCATCGTTGAATTATGCGCCGGCTGGTCGTTTCCGGCAAAGGACAGGAAAGCGCCCCCGGACTGCTATTTGACCGTAAACAAGGCCATTCAAACGGTTTTTAACAGCCGGCGTCTGGTTACCGTTCGCGAGGTGTCAAAGGCGTGCGGCCTGAGCGAATCCGCGTTTGCCGGTTTGTTCTTCAAGGTCATGGGAATCGGTTTCCCCGATTTTTCGCTGAGGTACCGGCTTAACGGCGCCAAGGAAGAACTGGCGCGCTCCTTGCAACCAATCAAGATGATAGCCGCATCCTGGGGGTTTACGGATAAAAGCCATTTCCACCACGTATTTTTCAAACACTATTGCTGCACTCCGGCCGAATTCCGGAAAAAATATGCCGCCATCCCCCGGCCGTGATTTTTTACTCGGTAAAATATGAATCCATTTTTTTGCTCAGGGGCAGGGGGCCTTTGGGGGTGATTTCGTAGCCGGTTTCGATCCGTGCGCCGTTAAATTCGGGATGGCCGAAGAAACTCACGTCAATGGAGACGGTCATTCCGGGCTCAAGAACGTCTTTGCTGTGCGGCCCGAAAAACGGGGACTCAGCCTCGTTCAGGCCGACCGTGTGGGCAAATGGGCAGACGAGATATTTCAGAAGGTCTTTCTCCTCGAAATAGGCCCGGGCCGGGGCGTCGATTTCACGGCCGGTTTTTCCCGGCCGCAATTGTTCCTTTGTCAGGCGAAAAGCCTCCTTTAAATGCCGCATGCACTCTTTCTGGCGGGGCGTGTATTTCCCGGACACCGGCAGGAGATCGCCGACTACTCCGGCGTAACCGCGCACTTTCGGCGCGATCCCGATCATGACCAGTTCGCCCGCGAGCATTTTTTTCGGACCGGCCGTGGGCACAACCGCATTGGAACGCGTCCCGCTGCCCACGATCGCCGTAAACCCGAAACCGCTTGCACCGCGCCTGCGCGCGGCGTATTCCCCCGCCGCAGCCACTTCGATTTCCGAAACTCCGGGTTTTATCGCCTTTTTCATGGCATCATAGGCGCATTCAGCCAGCTTGAAACCGGCGCGAATTTGTTCGATTTCCCAATCCGACTTGAGATAGCGCAATCTCACGAATTCATCCGTTATGTCCACAAGCTCCACGTTCCCGAATCCTTCCGCAATCTGGCGGAAACAGTCGGCCGGCATGCGTCCGCCTCCGACCAGACCGATTCTTTTCAAACTTCCCAGCCTGGTTTTCAACTCCTTGAAAAGCGCCTTGAAATCGGTGATCACGGCATTCGGATATTCCTCGTTGGGAACCATGAAAACCGGGAAATTCCTGGTGTCGGTGATGGCGCTGTCAAGCTTGGCGAACGGCTCGCTTTCCGGTCCGCCAAGAATAAGCGGCTCGCCTGCGCGCGGCACGAGCACCGCGCCGCTCTCAAACTGCGGACACCAGCCGGTCAAATACCAGCCGTTGCCGATGTTGAACTCGTCATAATAGACCAGGGCTGCGTCGAGTTTTTTTTCAGACATGATTCTGCGCACATTGGCAATGCGCCGTTGATTTTCGTTTTTATCCAGATATCCCATGTTTTGCGCTCCTTCCTTATTGGTTTTTTGTCAAATACCTTCCCAGCAAATATTCGCAATTTAAGACTTTTTCCTTCAGATCATTGGCCGTGTAATAATACTGGTTGCCGGCCTCGAATCCGATGCGCGAATCCTCTTCCACAATGTCATGCAGAGTCTTCGCCAAATGCGTTTCCTCCCGGATTATTTCGAGGATTTCGCGGTTGCGGCCGGTTTCCCGCAGCCGGATAAATCCGGTCTGCAGGCAGGCGCTGCGGAAATGACAGTAAGCCGCCAGGGCTATCCTTAACAATTCATGCAAATGTCTCTTTTTTCCGGGCTGTGCCGATTTAAGCGCCTTGTGAAGTTGTTCTATTCCGGAGTTCCAGCCGACTGCCAGCTTGGCGAACTGCTTTTCAAATATTTTTGCCGGATACTGCGGGGGAATCCCCGGCGGACATGAACGGGAGCGCCAGCCTTCAATATCGTCATATGGGAAAAAGAACATGGCCGCCTTGTAGCCGGTCGGCTTTTCATATAAAAAGTTGGCTGGCCCGATCGTGTGCGGGGACGTGTAAAGCACGCTCAGGGCAAATGGAAATTCGGCAAAAGCCCGGCTGAAAAGTTGCCGGGCCCGCAAAACGTACGGCGCGGTTTTTGGACCGAAACATTCGGCCATCTGAAGCGGCGTTTTGCGGAAAAGTTCCAGATTTCCTCCCGGATATCCGCCCAGGGTCCAGCTCAGCATCAGGCCGTTAACGCCGGCCGCCGTCAAATTTTGAAGGTGCTTTTCAACCAGATCGGGCGTTGGAATATAAGGCACGGACGAACATTCCCAGGTATTGTTGACCTGCACCTTGGCGATTGTTTTCAACCCGAGTTTTTGCGCATGTTCCCACATCCGTTTCATTCTGCTGGAAGGGCCGGGTTGCGAAATGGAATAGTCAATGACCACGCCCTTGACGTCGGAAATATTTGTCGGCACGCCCCATTCGCTGACGCACATAAATTCGACGTTTTTGGGCAGGAGTTCCAGCGTCTCATGCTCCCATTTCGGGTCCCAGGCCCAGTTCCAGACGATCACGCGCGCATTTGGCTTTGAACGATGCGCGCCTTTTTCAATGGCGCCATTCACCTCGGCCACGACTTCGGCCGCGCGTCTTTTGGAGCAGCGCGGACATTTATTTTCCTGCCAGCGCGAAAAACAGTGGGTGGGATTTTCGGACATCGTGATCGTGAAAACACCGGCCAGTTCCGGAACCTCCCTGAACAGGCGGGCAGTGGCGTTCTCGAGAAAAGCAAGAACGGGTTTGTGCGACGTGCATAAATTTGCCAGCCCCGCATCAGGGTATTCCACGCCCTTCCAATCCGGATGGTTTTTGAAAAATTTCAGCGGCATGGGACGCGGCTCGTTTAAATAAAGGTAAACGCCTATTCCGAATTTTGCGGCCCGCGCGGTCAGGCTGCGCAGGTTCTTCAGACGCTTTTCATGGTCTTTTAAAAATTCCGGCGCAGGCTGAAAGGGAACAAGCGAATAAAGGACGCCCTGCAGCCAGATGCCGTTTACGCCATAAGCGCGGTAAGCGGCCAACATCTCGTCGGGGTAGGGATCGAGCTCCGGATTCAACAGCGGATCGCCGTAAACGGCCGCATAGGAATAAATCAGCCGCAGGTCGAAGTTTTTAAACCGGTTTCCGGGATGATCGCGTCCGGATGTGAGGGATGGCTTGACGTCCAGAAAAGCAAAAGGTTTTTCCGCCGGACTTTTTTTCGAAGGGGGAAAATGACGGCGTATTGTTTTTTTCAGTTCCAGGGTGCGGTTGCGCTCGTCAACGGTCAAGGGGCGGTAAAGGACGCCTGTGGCGGCCGGTTTGAGGTAGCCCAGTTTATGCCACAGGAAATCATCCTCACGCAGGGTATAGGCCAGCTTTTCTGCCGGCCAATCCAGCAATTCCAGGAGTTGCTCGTACGGCAGCAGATGCCAGTTGTTTTTGATGATGGTGATATAGCCCCGGGTCAGCCAGCGCGGCTCCGCCAGCGGCGGAATGCGCAAGCCCATCTCAGCCGCTGAATCGAGAACCGTGCCCGGGTCGGTTTGCAATACGCGGGCGAGACGTTTTACGGGAACGAGTTCCCAGTTGCGCCAGATCACCGCCTGGTGTTTTGCGGGAAAATGCGGAAACTCCAGCGGGGGCGGATTGCCGCCGAGGGGCAGGATATCAATGTTTTTGCGTTGCATGTTATTTTTTCCGGGTGCTTTCGCGAATCTCAAGCTTGGGCACCAGCCTAATGCGGCGTTGCATTGTTTTATTGCTTTTGGCCGCCAGAATATGCTCAACGGCCGCCCGGCCCAGTTCGGCGTAATCCAGCACAACGGTAGTCAGGGAGGGGTTGATGTATTTACCGAAAAAGAGACCATCGCATCCGCAAACCGCGACCTGTTCCGGGATCCGCCGGCCTTTTTCGCTCAAGGCCCGCATGGCGCCGATTGCCATCTCGTCGTTTGTAAAGACGGCATCGAATTCTACGCGGCGTTTAATGAGGTTCAGGACGCACTGGTAGGCGCCGGACGAGGTAAAATCCGCGCTTACGATCAGGGATTCTTCCGTTTTCATGCCGTTGAGCTTCAATACGTCGCGATAGCCGGCGTCTATATCTCCGGAAAAAACGTGGTCAACGTCCCCTTTTATCAGCAATGGTTTTCTGCAGCCGGCGGCAAGAAGGTGGCGCATGGCAAGCCGGGCCGCCTCGACATTGTCGAAACCGATGCTGTTATAGGAACAGGTCAATTGCGGGTTTTCGGTAAAATCCACCAGCAGCGCCTCCGGCGCCAGCCCGAGCAGAATTTGTAGCCTGGCAACCGGAAAGTGGCCGATGATCATGGTCGGCTGCGGAGTTTCCGAACGCAGGGCCTCTCCGACCCACACAAAATTGTCATAAGTGCCGTCCCAGGTCCTTACAAGGCAGTCATATTCATATCTGGCGAGTTCCTTTTCGATCGAGCCGAGCAGCGCGGAATAATAAAGGTTGCCCTCGCTGAACCCCGGACTCATGATCAGGCGCGCCTGGCGGCGTGTTTTTTTGACCATTTGCCGCGGCCGTCCCATGCTGCCGTTGACCCGGTATCCCAGCAGGGTGGCGGTGTTCAGGATCTTTTGCCTGGTGGCATGGTCGATGGAGCGGTTTGGCCGGAAAGCCCGGCTTACGGTCATAACGCTTGTCCCGCATGCCCGCGCCACCGCCGCCATGTTGACTGATTTTTTCATTTCCGGTAATTAATTTAACATTAAAAATGTTAAAGTCAATTATTTATTAAGTAAAAATTTCGGTTGACAGCGGCATCGTTGTAATGCATTCTATTACACAGTTACAGGAGGAATCGTAACCAATGCGAAGCACAATTACCATCAGTTTGCCAAATGATGTGCGCAAGTCGATCGACCGCGTCTCGGCGCAGGAGGGATTAACCCGAAGCGAAATTGTGCGCGAGTCCGTTCGTGATTATCTTTTTATCAGCCGTTTCCGCTCGTTACGCAAAACAATGTTGGCTAAAGCTGCGCGTCGGGGGATTCATACCGATCAGGACGTGTTCGGCATAGTTTCATGAAACTCGTTCTGGACACTAATGTCATCGTTGCCGCTTTCACCGCGCATGGGGTATGCAACGAATTGTTGGAACATTGTGCTCTGCATCATGAAATCATTCTGTCGGAAACGATTCTGGAAGAGTTTCGGCAAGTTTTGACCCGCAAGTTCTGCTTTAGTAAGACCGAGGCCCACGAGGCCGATCAACTGTTACGATCAAAAGCTGTTTTAGTGAAGCCCGCGGCGTTGGGCGCCGCTGTTTCGCGTGATCGAAACGATGACTTTGTTATTGGCACTGCCGTCGCCGGGCAGTGCTCGTGCATTATTTCCGGCGATAAGGATTTGACGGAGATTGGCGAATATAAAGGTGTCAGGATCATCACGCCGTCGGTTTTCTGGCGATACGAGGAAACGTTTGAATAACGGAATTTGTGATAAATTAAACGGATGTTGAAAGGACGATAAACGGTGAATATCCAACAACTTTTTGCGGAAAGAATCGGCGGGGCAACATTCGGAACGACCGAACAACTGTACAAGTTCGAAAAAATCAAGCGCGCCAAGGCGGCGGCCAGACAGGAACATCCGGAGATCGAACTTCTGGATTTCGGGGTGGGGGAACCGGACCAGATCGCCCCAACGCCGATCAGGCGCGCCCTGAAAAAAGCGGTTGACGATCCGGCCAATCGCGGCTACGCGGACAACGGCATCAGGGAATTCAAAATCGCGGCCGCCAAATATCTGCAGGATTTCTTCGGAGTTGCCGGCATAAATCCTGATACGGAAATAAACCACAGTATCGGCTCAAAACCGGCCCTGGCCATGCTGCCCCTGTGCTTTGTCAATCCCGGCGATACTGTCCTTGTGACCGTGCCCGGGTATCCGGTATTGGCGACCCATACGAAATATTTGGGAGGACAAGTTGTAAAAGTTCCCCTCCGTCTGGAGAATGGTTATCTGCCGGATTTAAAAAGCATTGACCCCGACCTCGCCAAACGGGCCAAGCTTTTTTATGTGAACTATCCGAATAATCCCACGGGCGCCGCGGCCACGGAATCTTTTTTTGACCAACTCATCTCCTTTGCGCGGGAAAACAATATCCTGATCGTGCAGGACGCCGCTTATGCCACGCTTGTTTACAGGGCAAAACCGCTTTCAATTTTGAGCCGGCCGGGCGGCAAAGACGTTGCCGTGGAACTGCATTCCATGAGCAAAAGTTATAACATGACCGGCTGGCGGCTGGGATTTGTGGCCGGAACTGAAAAGATTGTCAGGGCCTATGCGGAAGTGAAGGACAATATAGATTCCGGCCAGTTCAAGGCTATTCAGGTCGCGGCCTGCGCCGGAATAGCCGATAAGGCGCTGTCCGACAAAATCACGCGCCATTACCAGCGGCGGCTGAAAAAAATGGTCAAATGCCTGAGGTCGGCGGGGTTCAAAGCCGAGATGCCGGGCGGCGCTTTTTATCTGTATGTCCCGGCCCCAAAAGGCGCCGGCAGCGTTGAATTTAATTCCGCGGAACAGGCGGCGGATCATCTGATCAGAAAACACCTTGTTTCAACCGTGCCATGGGACGATGTTTCGCCGGCCTTGCGTTTTTCGGCCACGTTCGAGTCTGCCGGATCAAAGGATGATGACCGGGTAATTGCCGAACTGCAGGCGCGCTTGTCGAAGGCCGGATTAAGATTTTAGAAAGAAAAAATATTTCCCGCTAAATACGCGAATGGACGCTAAAATCAGAATAAAAAAGTTTCTTTTTTCGCGTTAATTAGTACCTTAAACATTCAGTACCGCGATAGAAAACAAGAAACAGGAATATTTACCACGGAGGTCACGAAGACACGGAGATAACCCAAGAGGAGATTTTTTCATCACGATAGAAATCGGGATGAAAAAAACGGTTTAAGTTGGAGGAATACGGGGAGAAGGACAAAAACCTTCCTTCCTGCTCCAACGAAAAAGTCTTGCTTAAAATCTGTTTTGCCGTTCAGGCAAAATAGATTTTAAGCAACCTCTTCTTGTGCCA
>Ga0209749_1001886_pt1 | contig 16031 bp, 11 predicted proteins | sample EPASupsiteSAE347_FD_187267 | JGI IMG/M metagenome (GOLD analysis project Ga0209749, IMG submission 187267) | Bioremediated contaminated groundwater from EPA Superfund site, New Mexico - Sample SAE3-47 (SPAdes) (version 2) | ecosystem: Environmental > Aquatic > Deep subsurface > Groundwater >... | reverse complement strand
ATCTGAGGTGTCTGCCAGCAAAGCGGCAGCGGAGCGGGTTTTGCCCAGCCAATCCGTTGACAAGGCCTCCAACGTGGTCCGGCCCAGGTTCAGTCCGGCCTCCAGCGCGCCCTCAACCTTGACATCAAACCAGCTTTCGATGGAGCGCGAGACGAACTGGTAAGACACCACATAGATGAGCATGCCAGGGGCAAAGCCGGCCAGCGCGAACACGGCCGCCAACTTGACCAGCAGGCGACTGCCGAATTTCCGTTGCCGCAGCCGTTTGAAAAGCCGATAGGCAATCCAGCAGATCACCGCCAGCAGCAGGGCCGCCACCACCACATTGACCGCAAACAGGTTGGCGTAGTTGCGCTCGTAGAGCTCGCGGTTGGTGGTGGCCTGGGTCAGCAGAAACAGCAACACCAACCCAACGGCCACCATGGCGGTCAGACCCAGCCCGATGGTCCAGCGCAGGGCACGCGATGTCGGCTGCGCCGTCACGGCGGCCGTCTTGCCAGGGCTGCTCACTTGCCCCGCTCCACACCCAGCACCTGGGAAGCCGTGAGGGCGATCTGCCAGTCGGACTGGCCCAAAGTGCCAATCTGCAGCGGCCTGGGCAGTTGTGATGTATCCAGCGCAAAGCGGAACTCGACGATGTGCTGGGCGCCGGGTTCCAGGTCCGCCGCCTCGGCGATCTTCCAGCGGGAAAAGCGCCGTACAGCAGCCATGGCATCCGTCAGGGTGTCGAAATTGAGGTTCAGTGTCAGCCCCTGGGTGGCCTCGGTCATGTCACCTGACCCGATATTGAGCCGCCAACGTTGCGTCAAGGGGTGATAGGCCAGCCGCATCCGACGCTGGACCGAGGCAACCTTGCGATTGGTCCAATACCAGCGCTCACGCAGCAACTCAGCCTGCGCCACAAAATAAATTGGAATACCTTTGAGCAAGGCGTCTTCAACCACAACCGGCAGCTCAAACCGGAACTGTGCAGTCAGCCAGAGGGCGTCATCCGTGCGCTCGAGCTTCAGCACGGGTGTGCGGCTGACGTCGGGCGCTTCGGTAGCCCAAGCCGGGCGCACCAGTCCCTGCGCCAACACCATGGCGACCACCAGCAGCCAGCAACGCCAGTTGCTAAGCGCCAGTTTTTTCGAGCAACGCGTAATAGAAGCCATCGTGGTCACCGATCAGATTGTCGGGCGCGAGCGTGCCTTGCGCACCCATGCCGGCCAACAAATGCCCGGGTGATGGCAATAAAGCCGCCTGGGTGTTGTTGGCAAGAAACGCCTTGATCTGTAGCTCACCCTCGGCCCGAAACACCGAACAGGTGCAATAAAGCAGACGACCACCGGGTTTGAGCAGCGGCCACAGCTGTGCCAGCAACCGGGCCTGGATGGCCGCCAATTGGGCAATGTCGGTCCGGCGGCGCAACCAGCGGATATCCGGATGGCGCCGCACGATGCCGGAGGCCGAACATGGTGCATCCAGCAGGATGGCGTCAAAGAGTTCACCGTTCCACCAGGACGACACTTGCGCCGCGTCCGCCGCAATGACCTCGGCCTTGAGCCCGAGGCGCCCCAGGGTTTGATGGATACGCTGGCAACGCTTGGCATCGACATCAAGCGCCGTCACGGCTGCATCGGCCAGCTCCAGCAAGTGTGCGGTTTTCCCCCCGGGGGCCGCACAGGCATCCAACACCCTCAGTCTTGGGCTGGTCGGCAAGCCAGCGAGTAACAAAGGAGCAGCCAGTTGGGCGGCACTGTCCTGCACCGACACCCAGCCATCGGCAAAACCGGGCAACTGCTGCACCGGGCAAGCTGACGCCAGCACCACACCCGCAGGCCCGACGGGCGTGGCGGCAATGCCGGCCTCACGCAGCGCCACCAGGTACTGGGCTTGGGTGGTCAGGCGGACATTCACACGCAACACCATTGGCGCATGCTGGTCAGCCGCGGCCAGAATGGCTTGCCACTGCTTGGGCCAATCGGCCTGAAGCTGTTCAATCCACCAGGCCGGGTGATTCCAGCGCGCCACCGGGTCATGCTGAGTGCGCGCCAGCAGTGCCTCGCGCTCACGCAGGAACCGCCGCAGGCAGGCATTGACAAACGCGGCCTGAGGCTTGATGGCTGGAGTTTTCTTGGCACACTCCACCGCCTGGTTCACCAGCGTGAAGGCGTCGTAGCGCGCCGCATCGGGCCGCCATAACAGCGCCAGCGCGGTGCACAACAACGCATCCACCATCGGTGGTGGCGTGCGTGGTGCAAGCAACTTGCGCAGAGCCTGGGCTTGCCCCAACGAACGCAGCACCTCAAAGCTCAACGCCTGCACACCCGGGCGGCTGGCTGGCGCCACCGCATCCAGCGCAGCGGTCCCGGATTGCCCCCGGCTGACGGCCTGAAGAACTTGGGCGACTGCCTGCAATTGACGCCACAAAGGTGGCCGTTGGTCGTCGGTCATGGCAATTTTGACATAAAAAACGCCTCATGCCCGCATAAACAGGACATGAGGCGCTATATTTTATATAGCTAAAACTTACTCGGCGGCAGCGTCCTCGCCTTGTTCCGCTTCGCTTTCACCGGCCAGTTCGGCTGCTTCGGCTTCGGCAATGGCGCGGCGCTCGGCGTCATCCATGCTTTCGCGAACCTTGCGAGCTTCGTGGTAAGCCAGACCCGTCCCAGCCGGGATCAGACGGCCGACGATCACGTTTTCCTTCAGGCCACGCAGCTCGTCGCGCTTGCCCATGATGGCCGCTTCAGTCAACACACGCGTGGTCTCCTGGAAGGACGCGGCACTGATGAAGCTGTCAGTGGACAACGATGCCTTGGTGATGCCCAGCAGCAGGTTGGTGTAGGTGGCGGGAATCTTGCCTTCGGCGCGCAACGCGTCGTTGGTATTGAGCATTTCCGAGCGCTCGACTTGCTCACCGACGATGTAGTTCGAATCACCGGCGCTCTCCACCACCACCCGGCGCAACATCTGGCGAACAATCACTTCAATGTGCTTGTCGTTGATCTTCACACCTTGCAAGCGGTAAACGTCCTGCACCTCATCCACGATGTAACGGGCCAGCTCTTCAGCCCCCAGCAGGCGCAGGATGTCCTGCGGATCGGCCGGACCGTCCACCACGGTCTCGCCCTTGTTGACAATCTGGCCTTCGTGCACCAGGATATTTTTTTCCTTGGGCACCAGTTCTTCCCAGACCTTGCCGTCCGGGTCCGTGATCTGCAGGCGAATCTTGCCTTTGGTCTCCTTGCCGAACGAGATCGTGCCGGTCATTTCTGCCAGCACACCCTTGTCTTTGGGAGAACGGGCTTCGAACAACTCGGCCACACGCGGCAGACCACCAGTGATGTCGCGGGTCTTCTGGCCTTCTACCGGGATACGGGCCAGCACTTCGCCTGGGCCCACGTCCTGGCCATCACGCACCTGCACCAGCGCACCGATCGGGAAACCGATGGTCACCGAGTGGTCAGTGCCCGGAATCTTGACTTCGTTACCAGAGGCATCCACCAGTTTGACCTGGGGCCGAACCACCTTGGCAGAGCCGCGGCGTTTCGGATCGATGACCACCAGCGTCGACAGGCCGGTCACTTCGTCCACCTGCTTGGCAACCGTCAAGCCTTCTTCCACGTTCTCGAACTTGGCCTGACCGGCAAACTCGGTGATGATGGGGCGTGTCAGCGGATCCCAGTTGGCCAGAATGGTACCGGCCTTGATGGTCTGGTCGGCCTTGACCGTCAACACGGCGCCGTAAGGCACCTTGTGGCGTTCGCGCTCACGACCATGCTCGTCATGGATGATGATCTCGCCAGAGCGGGAAATCACCACCAGTTCTCCCTTGCCATTGGTCACATAACGCATTGTGGCGTTGAAGCCGATGTTGCCGTTGGACTTGGCTTCCACGCTGGAAGCGATGGCGGCACGCGAAGCGGCACCACCGATGTGGAAGGTCCGCATGGTGAGCTGGGTACCCGGCTCACCAATCGACTGGGCAGCAATCACACCCACAGCTTCGCCACCGTTGACCAGACCGCCACGGCCCAGATCCCGGCCATAACACTTGGCGCAAATACCGAAGCGGGTTTCGCAGGTGAGCGCAGTACGCACCTTGACCTCGTCGACACCGGCAAGCTCCAGCTCTTCAATCAGGTCTTCGTCCAGCATGGTGCCAGCAGTGGCCAGCACCGACTGGTTTTCTGGATGCAGGACGTCTTCAGCCGCGGTACGGCCCAGAATGCGGTCACGCAGGGATTCGATCACCTCACCACCTTCGACGATGGCGCGCATCAAATAGCCGGCATGGGTGCCGCAGTCCTGTTCGGTCACGACCAGATCCTGTGTCACGTCAACCAGACGACGGGTCAGGTAGCCCGAGTTCGCGGTTTTCAACGCGGTATCGGCCAAACCCTTACGGGCACCGTGGGTGGAGATGAAGTACTCCAGCACGTTCAGGCCTTCACGGAAGTTGGCGGTAATCGGTGTTTCGATGATGGAACCGTCTGGCTTGGCCATCAGACCCCGCATACCAGCCACCTGGCGAATCTGCGCTGCAGAACCACGCGCGCCGGAGTCGGCCATCATGTAGATGGAATTGAACGACTCTTGCGGCACCCGGTTGCCATGGCGGTCAACGACCGTCTCTTTGGAGAGCTGGCCCATCATCACCTTGGACACTTCGTCGCCGGCCTTGCCCCAGATGTCCACCACCTTGTTATAACGTTCACCGGCAGTCACCAGACCTGAGGTGTACTGCTGGGCAATTTCCTTGACCTCTTTTTCGGCCCGCTCGATGATGCCGGGTTTCTCGGTCGGCACCAGCATGTCTTCGATCGAGATCGAGATACCGGCACGGGTGGCCAGTCGGAAACCGTATTGCAGCAGCTTGTCGGCAAACACCACCGTTTCTTTCAAGCCACACTTGCGGAACGAGGCGTTGATCAACCGGGAGATTTCCTTTTTCTTCAGGGCCTTGTTGATGAACTCGAACGGCAGGCCCTTGGGCAGGATTTCGGACAACAGAGCGCGACCAGCGGTGGTCTCCCACAGCTTGGTGGTCGGCACCAGTTCACCGGTCTTCTTGTTTTTGGTGTACTCGGTCAGACGCACGTTGATGCGTGAGCTCATTTCGACCTCACCCGCGTCAAAGGCGCGCTGGACTTCGGCCACATCGGCAAAGATCAAACCTTCACCCTTGCCATTGATACGGTCGCGGGTGGTGTAGTACAGGCCCAGCACCACGTCCTGCGACGGTACGATGGAAGGCTCACCATTGGAGGGGAACAGCACGTTGTTGGAGGCCAGCATCAGGGTGCGAGCTTCCATCTGGGCTTCCACCGACAGCGGCACGTGAACAGCCATCTGGTCACCGTCGAAGTCGGCGTTGAACGCCGCGCAAACCAGCGGGTGCAGTTGAATGGCCTTGCCTTCGATCAGGATCGGTTCAAAGGCTTGGATACCCAAACGGTGCAGCGTTGGTGCACGGTTCAGCATCACGGGATGCTCTTTGATCACCTCTTCCAGAATGTCCCACACCACCGGGGTACCAGATTCGACTTCCTTCTTGGCAGCCTTGATGGTGGTGGCGATACCCATGGCTTCCAGACGCGCGAAGATGAAGGGCTTGAACAACTCCAAGGCCATCAATTTCGGCAGACCGCACTGGTGCAGCTTGAGGGTTGGCCCCACCACAATCACGGAACGACCGGAGTAGTCCACACGCTTGCCCAGCAAGTTCTGACGGAAACGACCACTCTTGCCCTTGATCATGTCGGCCAGCGACTTGAGGGCACGTTTGTTGGCGCCGGTCATGGCCTTGCCGCGACGGCCGTTGTCCAGCAAGCTGTCAACCGCTTCCTGCAGCATGCGTTTTTCATTGCGTGCAATGATTTCGGGCGCTTTAAGTTCCAGCAAACGACGCAGACGGCTGTTGCGGTTGATGACGCGGCGGTACAGGTCGTTCAGGTCAGAGGTGGCGAAACGGCCACCGTCCAGCGGCACCAGCGGACGCAGGTCCGGCGGCAGCACTGGCAGCACATCCAGCACCATCCACTCGGGCTTGATGCCGGATTTCTTGAACGCTTCCAACAGCTTCAGACGCTTGGTGTTTTTCTTGATCTTGAGCTCGGAACCACTCGGGTCATTGCGCAGCTTCTCGATTTCGCTTTCAATATCGAGGTTCTGCAACAATTCCTTGACGCCTTCGGCACCCATCTTGGCCTGGAACTCGTCGCCGTATTCCTTGAACTTGGCGTCAAAGTCGTCTTCCGACATGATGCTGAATTTTTTCAGCGGGGTCATGCCGGGGTCGGTTACCACATACGCTTCAAAGTACAGCACGCGCTCGATATCGCGCAGCGTCATGTCCAGCACCAGGCCCAAGCGGCTGGGCAGGGACTTCAGGAACCAGATATGCGCACAGGGTGCAGCCAGGTCGATGTGACCCATGCGCTCGCGGCGCACCTTGGTCTGGGTGACTTCAACGCCGCACTTCTCGCAGATCACGCCGCGATGCTTGAGGCGCTTGTACTTGCCGCACAAACATTCGTAATCTTTGATGGGACCAAAGATCTTGGCACAAAACAGGCCATCACGCTCGGGTTTGAAAGTCCGGTAGTTGATGGTTTCAGGTTTTTTGACTTCACCAAAAGACCAGGAACGAATCTTTTCGGGTGACGCCATGCCGATCTTGATGGCATCAAAATGTTCGTCGGGCGTGAACTGCTTGAACAGGTCGAGTAAAGACTTCATGACTGTTATTCCTCTATTCTCATCAATTACGAGCGTTCCAGCTCAATATCCAAGCCCAGCGAGCGGATTTCCTTGACCAGCACGTTGAACGACTCGGGCATGCCGGCTTCGATCGAGTGCTCACCCTTGACGATGCTCTCATACACCTTGGTTCGGCCCTGTACGTCGTCCGACTTGACCGTGAGCATTTCCTGCAGGGTATAGGCGGCACCATAGGCTTCCAGTGCCCACACCTCCATTTCACCGAAACGCTGACCACCAAACTGGGCTTTACCGCCCAACGGCTGTTGCGTGACCAGGCTGTATGGACCCGTTGAACGGGCATGCATTTTGTCGTCGACCAAGTGGTGCAGTTTGAGGTAATGCATATAGCCCACTGTCGTTGGGCGTTCAAAACGGTCGCCGGTCCGGCCATCATAGAGATAGGCTTGAGTTCGTGTTTCCGTCAACCCCTTGAGTTTGGCCAGATCATCCGGGAAGGCCAGTTTGAGCATGGCCCGGATTTCGTCTTCAGTCGCACCGTCAAACACGGGTGTTGCAAACGGCATGCCAGTGGTCAGGTTGTGCGCCATTTCCAACAACTGGTCGTCGTTAAGAACACTCAGGTCTTCCTTACGGCCCGTGCTGTTGTAGATATCTTCCAAGAACTTGCGCAGCTCGGCGACACGGGATTCGGCTTGCAGCATGTCGCCAATACGTTGGCCAATACCCTTGCCAGCCCAACCCAAATGCACTTCCAGCACCTGACCAACGTTCATCCGTGATGGCACGCCCAGCGGGTTCAGGACGATGTCGCAGGGCGTTCCGTCAGCCATATGTGGCATATCTTCCACCGGCACGATTTTGGAAACCACACCCTTGTTACCGTGGCGGCCGGCCATCTTGTCACCCGGCTGCAGATGACGTTTGACCGCTACATACACCTTGACCATTTTCAACACACCTGCGGGCAAATCATCACCCTGTGTCAGTTTCTTGCGTTTCTCTTCAAACGCTAGATCGAAACTGTGACGGGTCTGTTCCAGCGAGTTCTTGATGCTTTCCAGCTGCGCCGATGTGCCATCGTCTGCCGGGCGGATGTCAAACCAATGGAACTTTTCCACCGAAGCAAGATAAGCCTTGTCCAGCTTGGTGCCTTTGGCCAATTTTTGCGGGCCCCCGTTGGCCACTTTGCCCACCAGAAGCTTCTCGATACGGTCAAACGCATCTGCTTCCACGATGCGCAGCTGGTCGTTCAGATCAAGGCGGAAACGTTTGAGTTCGTCATCAATGATCTGCTGTGCACGACGGTCTCGGGTGATCCCTTCCCGGGTGAACACCTGCACATCAATCACAGTACCTTGAGAACCTTGATCCACTCGCAGCGAGGTATCTTTCACATCGCTGGCCTTTTCACCAAAGATGGCGCGCAGCAGTTTTTCTTCTGGCGTCAACGTGGTCTCACCCTTCGGCGTCACCTTGCCCACCAGTACATCTCCGGGCTGCACTTCAGCACCCACATAAATGATGCCGGACTCGTCCAGCCGGTTCAGTTGCTGTTCACTCAGATTTGGAATATCGCGTGTGATTTCTTCGGCACCGAGCTTGGTGTCACGCGCCATGACCACCAGTTCCTCGATGTGAATCGAGGTGTAGCGGTCTTCAGCCACCACACGTTCGCTGATCAAGATCGAGTCTTCGAAGTTGTAACCGTTCCAGGTCATGAAGCCAATCAACATGTTCTGACCCAGCGCCAGTTCACCCAGATCAGTGGACGCACCGTCAGCAATCACATCACCCTTGGCCAGCTTGTCACCTTTTTTGACAATCGGGCGCTGATGGATATTGGTATTCTGGTTGGAGCGTTGGTACTTGATCAGGTTGTAGATGTCTACACCAACTTCACCTGCTTGCGCTTCAGCGTCGTTGACACGAACCACGACACGGGTAGCATCAACATAGTCCACCACACCACCGCGACTGGCAGTCACCACCGTACCCGAGTCAATGGCAGCCACGCGCTCAATGCCTGTGCCCACCATCGGTTTTTCAGGACGCAACACCGGCACGGCCTGACGCGACATGTTCGCGCCCATCAACGCACGGTTGGCGTCATCGTGTTCCAGGAACGGCACCAACGATGCTGCCACCGATACGATCTGAGCAGGAGACACGTCCATGTACTGGACACGCTCAGCGCCGACCAGGATGGACTCGCCCGCTTCACGCGCGGAGATCAGGTCACCAGTCAGACGACCGTCCTTATCCAGCGTCGCATTGGCCTGGGCGATGACGTATTTGCCTTCTTCGATGGCAGACAGGTAATCAATGTCCATGGTCACCTTGCCATCCACCACACGGCGATACGGCGTTTCAATAAAACCGTATTCATTCAAACGTGCATACAGGGCCAGGGAGTTGATCAGACCGATGTTCGGACCTTCAGGCGTTTCAATCGGGCACACGCGGCCATAGTGGGTCACGTGCACGTCACGCACTTCGAAGCCAGCGCGTTCACGGGTCAAACCACCTGGGCCGAGGGCAGAGACGCGGCGCTTGTGCGTGATCTCGGACAGAGGATTGGTCTGGTCCATGAACTGGGACAGCTGGGATGCACCAAAAAACTCTTTCAACGCTGCCGAAATTGGCTTGCTGTTGATCAGGTCATGCGGCATCAGGGGTTCCTGCTCGGCCTGCCCCAGGCGTTCTTTCACGGCTTTTTCAATGCGTGCCAAACCCATGCGGTACTGGTTTTCAGCCAACTCACCCACACAACGCACGCGGCGGTTACCCAAATGATCGATGTCATCCACCTCACCGTGGCCATTGCGGAGATCCACCAGGATCTTGACCACAGCCAGAATGTCTTCGTTGGTGAGCACCATCGGGCCAGTGGACTCAGGGCGGCCCATCTTGGCATTGAATTTCATGCGTCCCACACGCGACAGGTCGTAGGTGTCCGGGTTGTAGAAGAGACGCTGGAACAGGGCCTGGACAGCATCTTCGGTCGGCGGCTCACCAGGCCGCATCATGCGGTAAATGGCCACCCGTGCTGCAAACTCATCTGCCGTTTCATCGGTGCGCAGGGTTTGCGAAATATAGGCGCCCTGATCCAATTCATTGGTGTAAATGCAAGCGAGGTCCTGAACACCGGCACTGCGCAGCTTTTTGAGCAAAACTTCCGTCAGCTCCTCATTGGCCTTGGCCAGGATTTCACCGGTATCACCGTCCACCACATTGCGTGCGACCACACGACCGATCAGGAAGTCTTCCGGAACAGACACGTGCGTGGTGCCGGACTGCTCCATCTCGCGGGTGTGGCGAGCGGTGATCCGCTTGTCCTTGGCCACAACCACCTTGCCGCTCTTGTCGGTGATATCGAAGCGCGCAATCTCACCACGCAGACGCTCGGCCACAAATTCCATTTGGGCACCACTGTCCATCAAGCGGAAATTGTCATTCACGAAGAAGTTGGCGAGGATGGACTCGTTATTGAGACCAATTGCCTTGAGCAAAATGGTGACTGGCATCTTGCGGCGGCGGTCAACCCGGAAATACAGAATATCTTTGGGGTCAAATTCGAAGTCAAGCCACGAGCCGCGGTAAGGGATGATCCGCGCCGAAAACAGCAACTTGCCTGAACTGTGCGTCTTGCCCTTGTCATGCTCAAAAAAGACACCCGGAGAGCGGTGCAGCTGAGACACGATCACACGTTCGGTGCCATTGATCACAAAAGAGCCTTTTTCGGTCATCAGGGGGACTTCACCCATGTAAACCTCTTGCTCCTTGACTTCCTTGACCACCTTGTTTTGCGTCGTGGAGGATTCACGGTCATAGATGATCAATTGCACCTTGGCACGCACAGCAGATGCATAAGTCAGACCACGAGTCTGGCATTCACGAACATCAAAAGCCGGTTTCGCCAAGTTGTACTCAAGGTACTTCATCTCGACAAAACCATTGTGCGAAACGATCGGGAAAGCGGCATCAAACGCAGCCTGCAGACCTTCGGTCGATCGTTTTTTGGGAGCTATATCGGCTTGAAGAAATGCGGTGTAGGCATCTTTTTGCATTTGCAGCAGGTACGGAATTTCCAGTACGCTGTCGCGACTGCCAAAACTTTTACGGATTCGTTTGCGTTCGGTGTATGAGTAAGCCATGAAATCTCCGGGCAACTGAGGAACCTGGCGGGTCCTGGACGACTTAAGTTCTTGGCGATTGGCCGCTACCAATCAATGGCGGACGATCGCACCTTGCATGCGACCCGAACCAAGGCATCTTCTTCTGTCGGGATGAGAAGACACTGAAAAAAAGTCTATTGGCCGTTTTTCAGTGTGTTCTTCAGAAACACCAAAGGCTGGAGGCCTTTAAAAGCACTCCAGCCCTGGCACTAACTTCAATTACTTGAGTTCGGCCTTGGCGCCTGCCTCAACCAGCTTCTTCAAAGCGGCGTCGGCATCAGCTTTGGACACGCCTTCCTTGACGTTCTTCGGAGCGCCATCAACCATGTCCTTGGCTTCTTTCAGACCCAAGCCAGTGATTTCACGCACGGCCTTGATGACCGATACCTTGTTGGCGCCTGCGTCAACCAGAACCACGTTGAATTCAGTCTTTTCTTCAGCAGCTGCAGCAGCACCACCGCCAGCAGCAGCAGGAGCGGCCATGGCGGCTGCACTCACGCCAAATTTCTCTTCGATGGCTTTCACCAGGTCGTTGAGTTCCATGACCGTCATGCTGTCCAGCGCGGTCAAAAATGCGTCTTTATCGAATGCCATTTTGATTTCCTAACAATATTGGTTACTAATTGCTGCGAGCGATCAAGCTGCAACTGCCTCAGCCGGGGCTTCTGCGCCACCGCCTTTTTGCTCCGCCAAAGCCGCCAACACGCGCGCAGTGCGCGAGATGGGGGACTGCATCAAGCCCAGCAACTGAGCCAGCAGAACTTCCTTGGACGGAATGCTGGCCAACTGCTTCACACCCTCGACATCCAGGGCCTTACCTCCGTAGGCGCCACCGCGAATCACCAATTTGGCATTGGTTTTGGCGAATTCAGCCACCACTTTTGCGGCAGCCACAGCGTCTTCAGAAAAGCCATAGATCAGCGGACCAGTCATCTGGTCAGACACGATCTCAAAACTGCTACCAGCCACAGCACGGCGAGCCAGCGTGTTTTTCAAAACACTCAGGCTGACACCGTTGCTGCGCGCTGTCGAGCGCAATTGAGTCATGTCGGCAACCGTGATACCCCGGTATTCCGCCATCACGAGCGTTTGAGCTTTAGCGGCGAGGCCAGTCACATCACTGATGACCGCTTCTTTCTCACTGCGATTTAAACTCAAGGTCTACTCCTTCAAAATGTGTCTTTTGGCAACGATCATTTCGCAACCTCTGGACACGCCATATATCAGCGACCAACTGTTCAGGAATTTTTCAATTCTTTAGCAGCGGGTACGCCATCTGCGTTGGCTTGGTCATTAAGCGCATCATCCGTTAAACGATCTGCACACCAACGGTCTTGGATGGCCTGCTCACGCCTCTCAGCGCTTGCAGCCCACCACATCAGACGCTCCTTTCAGAACGCCAGATTTCTCACATCAAGCAGCAACCGATTGCAGATCAACACGAACACCAACACCCATGGTGCTCGATACCGCGACCTTGCGCAAATACAAACCTTTGCTGGTTGCCGGTTTGGCCTTGGCCAAGGCGTCCACCAAAGCAGCCAGGTTGTCTTTCAGCTTGTCGTTGTCAAATGAGCGGCGACCAATGGTGGAATGCACAATCCCTGCCTTGTCAACACGGAATTGCACTTGACCAGCCTTGGCGTTACGCACAGCAGTAGCGACATCAGGTGTCACAGTGCCCACCTTGGGGTTAGGCATCAAGCCACGCGGACCAAGGATCTGACCCAATGTACCCACCACGCGCATCGCATCGGGAGCAGCAATCACCACGTCAAAAGGCATGTCACCAGCCTTGACCATGGCAGCCAAGTCGTCCATCCCAACAATGTCAGCACCTGCCGCCTTGGCTTCTTCTGCCTTGGCTCCCTGTGCGAACACAGCGACCCGCTTGGTCTTGCCGGTACCGTGAGGCAAAACAACGGCACCACGCACCACCTGATCAGATTTCTTGGCATCAATGCCAAGCTGAACGGCCACGTCAATGGACTCATCGAACTTGGCGCTAGCACAATCTTTCACCAGAGCCAGCGCATCACCAATAGCGTATAACTTGCTGCTGTCAACTTTGCCTTGCAAAGCCTTTTGTTTTTTTGTCAAGCTGGCCATTTACACGCCCTCCACATTCACGCCCATCGAGCGCGCTGAACCAGCGATCGTCCGAACCGCAGCATCCATGTCGGCAGCGGTCAGGTCTTTCATTTTGGTCTTGGCAATTTCTTCAAGCTGTGCACGAGTAATCTTGCCGACCTTGTCTTTGTTGGCGCGAGCAGACCCCTTGTCAATCTTGATCGCCTTCTTGATCAGCACCGATGATGGTGGCGACTTGATCACAAAGGTGAAGCTCTTGTCAGCAAAAGCGGTGATAACCACAGGCAGCGGCAGACCCGGCTCAACACCTTGGGTTTGGGCATTGAACGCCTTGCAAAACTCCATGATGTTCAAGCCACGCTGACCCAAAGCTGGACCAATCGGGGGGGATGGATTGGCTTTGCCTGCTGGAACTTGCAGTTTGACAAAACCGACGATTTTTTTCGCCATGGTTTACTCCTAGCGGGTACAAACGCCAACGTCTGCTTTCAGCATACGCCAGCTCCCCGACATTAACGACTCACATTAAAAACCTTGATACCGAGCCGGAAAGCATCAAGACAGAAAACAAACCAAAGACAGCCCACAAGGCTGCCTTCGCAAACTCACATCAGGTTTTTTCAACCTGAGAAAACTCCAATTCAACCGGCGTGGAACGACCAAAAATAGTCACGGCCACACGCACCTTGCTCTTGTCATAGTTGACTTCTTCAACAGAGCCATTGAAATCTGCAAATGGACCTTCCTTGACACGCACAAACTCTCCCACCACAAATTCAACCTTGTGACGAGGCTTATCAGTCCCCTCCTGCATCTGACTGACGATTTTCATGACCTCAGCCTCAGAAATTGGCGAGGGCCGGGTTTTACCGCCACCTACAAAACCAGTGACCTTGTTGGTGTGTTTGACCAGATGCCAAGTGTCGTCATCCATGACCATCTCAACCAGCACATAGCCCGGGAAGAATTTGCGCTCAGTGGTTTTCTTTTGACCATTTTTGATCTCAACCACTTCTTCCATGGGAACAAGAATGCGCCCGAACTTGGACTGCATTCCAGAGCGGTTGATTCTTTCAATGATGTTGCGCTCGACAGCCTTTTCCATGCCGGAATAAGCGTGCACAACGTACCAACGCAAATCCGGATTTGACGCTGCTGTAGCCAGCGTTTGTGCCGCAGACGGCATGCTTGGCGTGGAGGTTTCTACAACATCATTCATCATTTTTTCCATCCAAGAATCAGGTCGTAAAAAACCCATTCAAGGGTTTTGTCTGTCAGCCACAAGAACAATGCCATGACAAAAACAAATCCAAACACATACAACGTCATCTGGATAGCTTCACGGCGTGCCGGCCAGACTACTTTTTTCATTTCCCGGACCGCATCCTGACCAAAGGCCATCAAAGCCTTGCCAGTTTCAGACAGGAAAAAAATAACTACCGCAACAGCCAAACCCACCAACAAACCCAACCACTGGAATAACGGCCCCTGTTTGCCCAAGGCATAGTACCCAACCAGCGACACAGCAACCATGGCTGCAGCTGCAACCAGCTTAGCTTTATCCGCTGTGGTATTGACGGTTTGAACTTGTGTAGTAGCCATTGTCAGTTGATCTTGTGCTTGTTAACTAGCCATTACTTTGGCGCCTTCCAGACGCACAAGCCCGCCGTTTGCACAGCGGGCTTCTTGGAATGCCACCTCTTGGCCAAATCAGGTGGCAGGGGCAGTAGGAATCGAACCTACAACCTTCGGTTTTGGAGACCGACGCTCTGCCAATTGAGCTATGCCCCTACATTCAAAAATACCAAAGACTACCAGGCAACCCTGTACAGCCCGAGCCTCTCAATCAAGCAATGATCTTAGCCACGACGCCAGCGCCAACCGTCTTGCCACCTTCACGGATAGCAAAGCGCAGGCCTTCTTCCATGGCGATCGGGGCAATCAGCTTCACAGTGATCGACACGTTGTCACCAGGCATCACCATTTCCTTGCCTTCGGGCAGCTCGATGGCACCGGTCACGTCCGTGGTACGGAAGTAGAACTGGGGACGGTAGTTGCTGAAGAACGGCGTGTGACGGCCACCTTCGTCCTTGCTCAGCACGTAGACTTCACCAGTGAAGTGGGTGTGCGGTTTGATGGAGCCGGGTTTGCACAGCACTTGGCCGCGCTGGACGTCTTCACGCTTGGTGCCGCGCAGCAGGATACCGACGTTGTCGCCAGCCTGGCCTTGGTCGAGCAGCTTGCGGAACATTTCCACACCGGTGCAGGTGGTCTTCTGTGTGTCATGGATGCCGACGATTTCAATTTCTTCGCCGACTTTGATCACACCGCGCTCAATACGACCGGTCACCACGGTACCGCGACCAGAGATGGAGAACACGTCTTCCACCGGCATCAGGAAGGCGCCATCCACAGCACGTTCTGGTGTGGGGATGTAGCTGTCCAGGGCTTCTGCCAGTTTGAGGATGGAGCCTTCGCCGAGTTCACCTTTGTCGCCTTCCATGGCGAGTTTGGCCGAGCCGTGGATGATGGGGGTAGCGTCGCCCGGGAAGTCATACTTGTCCAGGAGTTCACGCACTTCCATTTCAACGAGTTCGAGCAGTTCGGCGTCGTCCACCATGTCGCACTTGTTCAGATAGACGATGATGTAGGGCACGCCCACCTGACGGGCCAGCAGGATGTGCTCGCGGGTCTGAGGCATGGGGCCGTCAGCAGCAGAGCAGACCAGGATGGCGCCGTCCATTTGAGCCGCGCCGGTGATCATGTTTTTCACATAGTCAGCGTGGCCGGGGCAGTCCACGTGGGCGTAGTGGCGGTTGGCCGTTTCGTATTCGACGTGGGCGGTGTTGATGGTGATGCCGCGTGCTTTTTCTTCAGGAGCAGCGTCAATCTGGTCGTAGGCCTTGGCCTGACCACCAAACTTGGAGGCCAGCACGGTGGTGATGGCCGCCGTCAGGGTGGTCTTGCCGTGGTCAACGTGACCAATCGTGCCCACGTTCACGTGGGGCTTGGTACGGGTGAATTTTTCTTTTGCCATTGTGTGACTCCGAAAAG
>Ga0209749_1001882_pt1 | contig 16054 bp, 16 predicted proteins | sample EPASupsiteSAE347_FD_187267 | JGI IMG/M metagenome (GOLD analysis project Ga0209749, IMG submission 187267) | Bioremediated contaminated groundwater from EPA Superfund site, New Mexico - Sample SAE3-47 (SPAdes) (version 2) | ecosystem: Environmental > Aquatic > Deep subsurface > Groundwater >... | reverse complement strand
ATTTCATCCGTTCATCCACGATAACACTCTCTTTCCATGACATAGTCCACCTCCGCTATGCCATTATTCCAAAAAAGTGTTACCCATGTCTCCGGTATAAGGTGTAACCTATGTCTCAGGTCGCACACGCAAAGAGCCAACATCGGTTAAATGGTGTTGGCTCTTTTGTTTTTAGTTGTATCCATTTGGCGCTGAGGGCGAAATCGAGGGCGGTCTCCCACCTTGACGTGGCTAAAGCCCTACGCAGACAACGAACATATCGATTTGTTAAATCATTTTGATTCTTGTTCACTATACCCTAAAATGATGTCACACTAATGCAATTGAGGGTGACTAAAAATAATTTATGGCTATTGATTACATATCAATCAAAGGGTTTAAAAGTATTCTCTCCTTGGAGAAGTTGACTTTACGTCCTTTGAACATAGTAATAGGACCTAACGGTTCCGGGAAATCAAATTTCATAGGTGTATTTTCTTTTTTGCACGCAATAAGAGAAGGACGGCTACAAGAATACGTTGGCAAAATAGGCGGGGCCGAAAATATTCTCCATTTTGGATCAAAAAGCACTCAAGAAATATCGATTCATGTTTCATTTGAGGATGGAGTTAACCAATACCAAATTACCCTACACAGCACCGATACAGATGAATTATTGCCTGTCGAGGAAGTAGCTTTTTTCTGGGATAAAAACAAATATCCCGCGCCTTATGCTGAGTACTTGTCTCGCAACGGGAAAGAAGCAGGAATAAGCAATAAAGAAGTTAGAAAGACAGCAAGTTTTGTTCGTGATTATTTAGGGAGCTGGCGTCTATATCATTTTCATGATACCAGCTCTGCCTCTCCAATGAAAAAGATGGCTGACTTAAATGATAATAGGCATTTAAGGTCCGACGCCTCGAACTTGTCATCATTTCTTTTTAATCTTCAACAAAAACACAATGATTCATACAAATTAATTTGCAACATGGTTCGGCGTGTGACGCCTTTCTTTGAAGATTTTCATCTCGCTCCGCTAGAACTTAACCCGGATAAAATACGATTAGAGTGGCGGCATAAAAACACTGATAAATATTTTGATGCGAATGCGCTATCCGATGGGACATTGAGATTTATTTCATTAAGCACTTTATTTCTCCAACCGCAAGCTTATTTGCCCTCCGTCATTTTGATTGATGAGCCTGAATTGGGGTTACACCCTTACGCCATTGCTATGCTGGCATCCTTAATGAAAACCGTATCTCAAAAAACCCAAGTGATTGTATCTACACAATCCCCCCTCTTACTAGATCATTTCGAACCAGAGGACCTTTTAGTGGCAGAACGAATTAAAGGGGCAACTCACTTAAGACGGCTGGAACCAGATAAATTAAAATTGTGGTTAAAAGAATACAGCCTAGGCCAGCTATGGGAGAAAAACGAATTAGGTGGCAGACCATCAGAGGAATAATAAATTGAGACTACTTATTCACGTAGAAGGTGAAACAGAGGAAACATTTGTTAATGAACTGATTAGGCCGCATTTAATTCCTAAAGGGTTTGAAAGAGTAGATGCGAGAATAATTGGAAATGCTCGGTTGCGTGCAAGACGCGGTGGGATTCGTTCTTGGCAATCGGTGCGATTAGATATAGTCAACCATTTACGTCAAGATGATGGTGCCATTGCGACAACTATGGTTGATTATTATGCTTTGCCATCGGATGGTGATGATGCTTGGCCCGGTCGAAGCCAAGCATCCAGATCAACCTTCGCAAACAAAGCAACTGTTGTCGAGACTGCTATTGAGCAAGACCTCACAAATCAAATGGGACAAAGCTTCAACAGAAGAAGATTTGTTCCTTTCGTCATTATGCATGAATTTGAAGGCCTACTATTTAGCGATTGTCATGCGCTATGTAGAACGCTACAAATACCGAACCTTTTAACCAATTTTCAGACTATACGTAATAGCTTTTCGACACCCGAAGAAATTAACGATTCGCCAATTACTGCACCTTCGAAGAGAATTAAAGCTCTTATCTCCCACTATGAAAAACCGTTATACGGAAATATCGCTGCGCTCGAAATAGGCTTAGAAAAAATTAGAGAGCAGTGTCCTCATTTTAATTCATGGGTTGCACGACTAGAGTCGTTAGCTTTGGGACGCTAAGGATTTATTAAGAGCACAGAATTTTTAAAGCGAATTTAACAAAAACTTTCTGTACCATATCCGTCTGTCCTGCTGCTTGTTTTTTGCAAGATTTGCGAGGTTGGAGCAGCAAGCTCATGCTCTTGAGTAAGTTAAGTAGTGAATTACGCCCCATTCCCTCAGCGCTTCCCTCAGCAATGCCCACTGAAAACCTTTACAGCAACATTTAGGGAAAGCATCTTAACTCCATAAGGGGCATGAAGATTTGCGAGCGTGAGACCAACCCGAGGGGATGAACGGGCTAGTTTTTAAACTGGAGCAGTTTCCAAGTAGGGATTTTAAGAGCTTTGGCGAGTTTTTCGAGGGTGATGATTGTAATGCGTTTTTGAGGTACAGGCATTTCTAAGTCTCTGATATGCTGCCGACTCACTCCAGAACAGCGAGCCAGCTCCGAAACAGAAAGCCCTTTTCTTGTCCGAAGCAGTCTTAAATGTCGTGAAAATCTAACCCTGATATCTTCAGCCATGCAGGCATTATGCCGTTACAAATGACAGCTATGGCTGTCAAGTAACCAAATCGAAGAAACGCTAAATATGGCCCTACTGGCGGAAGAATTGGTCGAAGAATGGCTTAACCGGGATGGTTTTTTTACCATTCGTGGCCTCAAAAAAGGCCATGACGAAATCGACCTTCTCGCCGTTAAATCCCAACCCAATTCAAGACCAAAAGCATGGCACGTTGAGGTTCAAGCCAGCATCGACCCGGCAGGCTTCTTTGGAGGGCTCAAGTTTGAAAATACCTCTATTGAAAAGTGGCTCGGCAAGAAATTCAAAGCAAAAGAGAAGGCCGAAATGCGAGAGCACATATGGCCCGAACTGGCGTGGGAATATGTTTTGGTCTATGCGGTTCTCAAGCGCGAGCAAGAGCAGATTGATATCGTTAAAAAATACGGCGTTATCCCAATATCCCTCAAAAAAATCATTCGAGACCTACTGCCAGACAAAAAATCCGCTTACAAAGCCTCCAGTGGTGACTTCGCCGAGCTTGTCGGCTACAGCCTGACATGTTCTAAGGGTGCATAAATAAATATGGTAACTTTCTTGATTTGAGGCATTTTAGTCCTCAAAAAGTCATGGCCTCGGCCAAAGGAGAAGCAAAATGAAAAAACTTTCGTCTCTATTACTGCTGTGTATTTTTGTAACGGGTTGCGCAAGCTCTGAGCCTGTTCAAAAAAGCAACCTTACTGCTGGGATGGTTAAGACAAAGATAGTGAAAGGCCAAACAACCCAAAACGAAATTTTGGAAGTGTTCGGTGCGCCCAATGTGGTGACTCAAAACAAGACCGGGAATGAGGTTTGGACTTACGACAAGGTTTCCATGGAGCAGAGCGGGTCTGATGCCTATGGCACGTTGATTTTGGTAGGTGCCGCGAAGGCGAAGGTGTCCTCGTCAACGAGGACTTTTACGCTGATGATCGAGTTTAACAAAAGCAACATAGTCGAAGAATACAGCTACAGATCAGCCGCTTTTTAAAGGGGAGACTCCAATGAAATCGTTCATCGCTTTAATCCTTGCTGTGACAATGGCAGGATGTGCAACAAGACCTTTATCAGAGTTAGAGGTTCGGAATCTTGAGGAAAAAGTTTTTGAAGGAACTTACGAGAACGCTTACAAGGCGACATTGCAGGTTCTGCAGGACAAGGGATTTGTCCTTGAGCACACAGACTTTGCCGCAGGGACCATGAAGGGATCTACAGAAAAACCCGTGCGTGTGATGTTAGGGGGGTTATCCTTTCGTCATGTTATAAGTGTCACAGTTGAACAGTTTGGAAAAAATACGGTTAAAGAACGAATATCACTTTTCCTTGAGGCCGCACAAAACAGTCGCTTTCTAACAGCGGAACGAGAGCGCGACCCCAAGTATGTGCAAGACCTTTATGCGGCAATCCAAAAAGAAATATTTGTACGGGAGAACCTTAACAGGTAATCTTCGGTTTTCGCCTTTAGTTTCCGCAATCATTGACGCTTCCATTTAAGACGCCTACAATTCCCTTATGGGGAATAAAATTAAAAGCATTCCGATATCAAGGTCATTCTCTTTAAGAAAATTGACAAAAAATCTCTATAAGGGATCGACCTCGTGGAAACTAGCCATTGACCAAACGATTCCGAAATATTTTAAAAATAGAATTCGAGAGTCTTATGAGTTGGGTCTGAAATTCGCCTATTTTTTTGATCGTCACACCCATAAGAACGGCCAAGTTTCGGAACCAATGTATAAAATTCTCACTGGATGGAAAGATGCCATGCACGTTTGCTGTGCAATCTTAGACGCAGCCAATGACTATAAAGAAGAAATGTTAAAGCGTTTCGGGGCGGACATTGGCGAGAAAATTTTTCAAATTAAAGAGAGTTTAGATAATCAGCAAAAATCTTCATCAAGAACCATTCTGTTTAAATTAACCGAATTCGATCCTGGGTGGTTGCTAGAAGATTGGGCTGCGCGGTTAATCGTAGATGCCACATATAGATCAGACCATTATTTTTTTCGTTCATTAGGAGGTGCTTTATGTAATGTGCAAAAAAAGTTCTATAAAGTTTCCACATACGCCAAACATGCTAAAGCAATCCTTGAGTATCTGGAGAAACATTCTATATCTAACAAAGTTCCTCATGTGCCGCCCAATCTCGAAAGTGACTCTTTTCTGAAGAATTTCCCCAGCTTGCCGAAGCCGCAAAGTCCTGCGGAGCTTTATTCTGCTTTATTGAAGAATGACTCTGCGGATGGTTATGTATCGGAATATACTAGGAAATCGTTTGCCGAATTTCTTTCTAGAAACGACATAAATTTTAAGCCACAAATAGAGCTTATTGGATATCTTAAACCCATAAAAGAAGCAAGAATGAAATACTCAAAAGATGTTGAGTATCTCACTAAACTTTTTGATACCCTGCAGGAAAGTTTTCCTTCCGTAAAATAGCCCTACGGCCTCAAAAATATCGTCTGTTTTTGAGGCCATCATCGCTTGATCCCATGATCTAATAGGTCCCTCAAAAAAGGAGGAACCACAATGAGCTATCCAAAAGGTGTACGAGCAGGTCATGCAACAGGGGGCTTGGGAGATTCAATCATCGAGGCGTTGGACGATCTGCAAGCTGGGAAGATTAAGAATTGGTTTGACGCTTTCAGTTCCCTCAAAGAAGCAAGAAAAGCCGCAGGAAAACTTTGGCACTGCACAGACATTGTGGGCCACACAATGGGAGCAATTGTTCAAGATGAATTTCATCTTGAGAAAAAACCATTTACCATGGCCCAGATTTCAAGAGTTCTGCTTGCCGATCTAAAAGCTGTAGGTTTGGCGAGGTAGAGAGATGAAAATAAAAACATCTCGTATCAAACCTTCTCAAGACAATCAACTCTTTCCTGAACACCTTGCAGATCTTCATGCGAGCGGTCTTTCAGATAAAACCATTCGAGAGGCTGGGCTTTACTCAGCTGATCGAAACGGCATAAAACGGCTAATGGGATGGGTGCATAAAAAGGTAAAGTCAGCACTTGTATTTCCATACGGAGGCGGTTTTGTTCGCATCAAACTTTTCCCCTCATTCATTAATGACGACGGCAATACAGTAAAATACCTGCAACGTAAAGGCACTCCGCCAAGGCTTTACGTCCCTAGGCTCGCCGCCCCCTACCTGCAAGACCCGAAACTTTTGCTTTACGTTACAGAAGGCGAAAAAAAGACGCTTTGCCTTTGCCAACATGGCCTTCCTTGCGTCGGTGTCGGAGGAGTCTGGTCTTGGTTTTCCAAAGGCCGTCCTATTCCAGACCTTGACCGAATTGCATGGCGTGGGCGTCGGGTGGTTCTCATTGGTGACGCGGATGTGTGGTTACCGAAACGCAAAGACCTTCGTTTGGCTATTTATGCGCTCTGCAAGGAAGTCGAGGCGCGTGGGGCCCGCGGCGACCTCATTATTCTGCCGCAAGAGGTGGAGTTATGAAAAAAGTTGGCGTTGACGACTACCTCTTAAAAAATTCCGTTAAAAAATTGCTTCATCTACCCCGTGTCAATTCCAACCACAAAATCTTTGAGGATATTAAAATGGCCCACAAACGATGGAAAAATAAAAAGGAATTACTCTCAAATATTGAGCACCTTCCTGCGATTGACGTTAGCGATAAACATCTCCCTGACATTACCCATAACGTCTGGGAAGCCATTGCAAAGGCCAATCGTCCCATCCCCACGTTGTTTAGTTATGCAAGCGCACTTTGTCGCATTGACATGGATGAAAAGGGAATGCCGTTTATCCGTGAGTTGGACGAACAAAGATGTCGTTTAGAAATTTCTAAACGAGCACGATTCTATTTCATCTCTAACAAGGGTAAGATAGGATATGTTTATCCGCCTGCACCTGTTATTGGCGCCATCCTTGCATCTGCAGAGCAGCTAGTGCCTCGCTTGAAAAGATTGGTTCGTACTCCGGTTTTTTCAGAAAAAGGGAAAATCGAAACAGCTGCAGGTTATAAAGAAGATACCGGTTTGTATTATGCCCCGTTACCAAGTCTCGAAGTCCCATCTGTTTCTAAATGGCCGACCTCCGCTGAAGTACAAGCCGCAAGGAATTTGATTCTGCATGAGCTGTTTTGCGATTTTCCTTTTGAAAGCGAAGCGGATAAAGCCTATGCCTTTGCTTTATTTCTGCTACATCCTGCTCGTGATCTTATTAAAGGTCAGACACCGTTGCATTTACTTGATGCCCCCATGCAAGGAACCGGAAAAACGCTGCTTGCTGACGTTATCATGCGAGTTTGGATGGGCGATTCGATGCCGGTTATTACAGAGGGCCGAAATGAAGAAGACTGGAGAAAACGGGTTTTTTCTACTCTCAGAAAATCGCCATCGTTTGTACTGATTGATAATCTGAAGGCTCGTTTAGAATCCGCTGCCTTGGAGGCCGCTTTAACGGCAAAGTATTTTGAGGACAGAGTACTTGGGGTTTCGGAAAACCGGACACTACAAGGTAATTGCATTTGGGTAGCGACCGGAAACAACATATTGGTGTCTTCGGAAATCGCCCGCCGTTCTGTTCGGCTCAGGCTCAATGCAGGAATAGATCAACCTTGGCTCCGAGAAAAATTCAAACATCCGAAATTGAAAATGTATGCGGATACGCACCGAGGGAAACTTATCCACTCTGCTTTGACAATTATTCAGGCTTGGATCGCGAAGGGCATGCCAAAGCATGAAGGAAAGAAACTAGGTTCTTTTGAGGCGTGGTCAGAAATCATGGGGGGCATTCTTAAATTTGCCGACGTACCAGGATTTCTGAATGACGGATCTCTACGACGGTTTTATGAAGAAGCAGACATGGAATTGCAGATTCATGAGCATTTTGTCGGACGTTGGCATGACCAATACAAGTTATCGTCAGTGCCAGTACATCAATTGCTGGATATCGCGAAAGAAACTGCGCTTATCGAAGATGATGAACGCAGTGACAAAAGCTTTCATACGCGCCTTGGCTTAAAACTTAGCAAGTTAAGAGGTAGGGTAATCGAAGGCTTTATGATTGAGAAGGCAGGATCAAGAGCGGGCATGCAGATGTGGCGGCTCGTTAGGCATGGTTCGGCCAGTCAAGGACCTAAGGGACTTAAAGGACGTTCTTCAGCTGATTCCGATACGATATCCGTTAAGCCCGGTAAAACGTCCTCTAAGGTCCTAACGTCTTCTTCGTGGAAAAAGGCGCAAGAAATTTTTGAACGGTCTAAGCGACGGGTGCAACTGTGATATCCGATGGACTGCATCTTCTCAACCTGAGGCAGGCCGCCCAGTATATTTGTCAGTCTCCGCGCTTCCTTCGCCGACACTGGCCCGACTTACTACGTGAAGGCGTCAAAATACTCCGCGTTCCGGCCAATGCAGGGCCTAAGGGACGGTTATTTTTCGAAAAGGTCAGTCTGGACACCTACATGGAAAGATGCGTCCTTAAGGCCGATTCCGGGGCAATTGACCAGATTCTGGAGGGCTAAATGCGACCTTTGGGTTTCGGAAGCAAAGGTCATATGTTTTCTAAGCCCATTAAAGACATTGAGTTAAGACTTTTATTCACGAGCTGCGGGTAATGAAAAGCGGGCGAAAATTGAAAATTGTCAGAATGAAGTGTGGCTTTTGTTAACGCCTTGAGGGTTAATAAAGCCGAAAAAGGGAAAAGCATGGCAAGCATATATCCCAAAAAGCAAAAAGACGGAAGACCTGGCGTTTACGAAATCCAGTATTTTCAAAACGGGAAAAGAATACGCCGGAGCCTTAAAACTCGTGATCGCAGAATTGCCCTGCAGTTAAAGCAAGAGTTTGAAGTCAAGCTCAGGCGCGGTGAGCACAAAGAGCCTACGCGGAAATCTGTCGAGCAGTACTTTGAAGATTACGTGCAGGACACGAGTTACCGGAAACCATCGACAAATAAAAGAGAATGTTACGAAGTCCGCCGGTTTTTGAATTTTATAAACAAGCAAACGATTAACAATTACACTCAACAGGATGTTTATAATTATCTCGCTCGATTTGATAAGAAATCTCCGAAGTCGTTCAATTCAGCCCTCCTTGATTTGAAACGGTTTTTTCGTGTCGGTGTGCAAAAAGGGTATTTCGCGAAGAATCCCACCGAAGGCATCCATCATCGAAAAGTGCCGCATGCCTTGCCAAAGTTCTTTACTCTTGAGGAATACAAGAAAATCGAAGAAGCTGCTTACGAAGGTTGCATTGAAATTAAGCAGTTACGTTTCGCAAAAGACGACAAACAGCAGCTTTGGGATTACTTGGTTGCCGAAGGTTACCTTTCCTCAAGCGGCATTCTCCGGCCCCAAATTAAGCTGATGAATACCGATGTAGAATTTGCTGTGCCCGAAATGTTTTCTCGCTATCGTAAAATCCTTTTCAATATGCTGAAAATGGAAACGCCGATGCCGGTTTATCCGCTCTTAGTTGTTGCACGTTATACCGGTTTTCGACTGGCTGAACTACTCCACCTTGAATGGCAGGACTTCGATTGGAAACGCAAAGTAGTTCGAGTTCTCAATAAACCGAAATTCAATCACACAGTGAAGAACTACCAAACCCGCGTTGTCCCCATTTCAGAAGAACTTCGTGACAAGCTGCTGCCCTTTATCAAAAAGGATGGAATTTGTTTCCCGACCTATCGAGGTGTTAATCCAGGTGAGAAATATGTTATGGACGGTCCGAAACGGATGTTGCAACGAGTTCTAAAGGCGGCAGAGATAGAACGGAACACCCGCGTGGGATATCATAATTTTCGCCATACTTTCGCTTCGCATCTCGTCCAGAACAATGTGCCAATTTACAAAGTTAGCAAATGGCTTGGCCACTCAAGCGTTTTGGTCACCCAAATCTATGCCCATTTTGCTCCCATCTATGATGAAGACATCGAAAAGTTGACGATTAACTCGATAAGGGCAGATATTGGAAATGGGATTAGTGAATCAGTAACAAGATAATTTATTTTCGATTCGTTGAAGTTCTCTTTCGAAAGTTCGTTTGTTCAGGCAACGACACTCCCAGGTGGTAATTAATTTCCAACCGCGCGCCCTTATTTTTTTGGCGTTTGAACTATCTCGCCTTTTATTCTTGAGCAGTTTCTGAACCCAATAAGATTTTTTAGATTTTGGTGTATGTCCATCAATGCAAGTGTGTCCATGCCAAAAACAGCCATGAACTTGAATAGCGGTTTTGTATTTAGGAAGAAGAATGTCGGGTTTTCCAGGAAGACGCTTATCGTGAAGAAGAAAACGGAATCCTTTCGCGTGAAGGGCTTTTCTCACGGCTAATTCCGCTTGTGATCCTTTGGATTTTATCGCTTTCATTACCAAGGATCGCTTAGCAACAGAAAAAACGTCAGCCATTGACTTATATGTGAAGGCTATCCCGAATGGATTGGGCAATGTGCCAAGCTAAACGAGGCGGAACGGCTTCGCTAACAAGACGGATTTGAGCCGACAAATTGCCGGTTAAGCGGTAACGCTTGGGGAAGGTTTGCAGTAATAGAGCTTCATACATGCTAAGCCGCCGGTGTCCTTCAGGATGGACATGCACTTCTCTGTGGCCATAAGCGACTGTCCAACTTGGTTTACTCCATGTTAAGGTTCTGAAACTCCTTCCCCACATTTGCCCTTGTTCCAACCGGCCATTTTTAAATTTTGTTGATCGTGGAACAAGACACCAATGATTAGGGTGCACAGGGAAAGATTCTGGATCAAGACCTGGTGCGTTATAAACAGGTTCGGGAAGGCCCTTGATTGCACTCTCAACGGTTTTTAATTCATTCTCAGTTTTTGGTGGAATCCAAGATGCCCCAGGATGCAGTTTTTCATTAATCCCAACAATGATAATGCGCGGTCTTTCTTGTGGAACGCCATAATCTTTAGCATCTAAAAGTTTTTCATACAATTTAAACCCTGCTTGTTCAAACATCCGCTTAAAAGCTTCATACCGGTGAATATGCCTTTGACTAAGCAACCCTGGAACATTTTCAAAAACAAAAAATGAAATAGGTTTTCTCGCGTTTAATTTTTTTAAAAGAGAAGCATAAGCTTCGGGAAGTCGGTGTCGCGGATCGTTTTCGCTTTGATGAACATTGGATACGCTAAAGCTCTGACATGGAGGGCCACCAATAACACCAACAGGGTGCAAGGTGTTCCCTAAAATCTTGTCGAGCTTTTCAATAGTTAATTTAGTGATATCTTCTACTGCAGCTTTTGATTCAGGATGGTTCGTTAAAAAAGTGTTAATGCAATCCTTGTCATTATCAATTCCGACGAGTGTTTTGAATCCCGCTTGTTTAAAACCTTCATCAAGACCGCCTGGGCCACAGAAAAGACTTAAAAGCCCAAAGTGTGTACCATTTCCATTATTGTTTCCATAGGGAACGTTAGATTCTCGGACAGTAGAAGAAGGTTTGATGCCTTCGTTGGCTATTCTCATTAGTTCAAGGCGAGCCCATGTAGCTATCGCCAATCCTTTCGCTTCTGCGGTTGCAGTCAAAGCAGCTTTTTCTTTATTGTTTAAGCGAACCATAATTTTAGTTTTTCGCATGACGCCTCCAATGGCAAATTGTAAAGCAATGATACCCATCTTGCCATCACTAAGCAATCACTTTTATTGACGAAAAGGCATAGCAGCAGTTTAATCTACATCCATGTCTAAAAAAGCCCCCCTGGGGCGCATAGCCCAAGCTATTCTAGAAGCATTGAAAGCTAATCCTCTAGGCCTAGACATCCAACAGCTTCAAAAAATAACTGACCCACAGAACACACAGGTACACTTCAATCGACGTCTCAGGGACTTATATCCCCATTTCAAAATTGAGCGGGAACGGATAGGTTCAAGAATTGTTTACAAATACCTTGGCATCCGCCCAAGAGGTGAATGGGATTACGCCGTAATCAGCAAATCATTACAGGCTAAAATACGTGCAAAGGCGGATGGGCGCTGCCAAATGTGCGGCAGAACTATCAATGAGGATCTTATTAAATTGCACGTTGATCATAAGATACCGCGTTCTTGGAATGGACTAACCACTGAAGAAAATCTATGGGCGATTTGCAGTGATTGCAATGAAGGGAAAAAGAACTTTTTTTCGTCGCTGAACAACGAAGTCATGAAAAAGGTAATGAATTTAGAATCGGTTCATGCTCGCATTGCTCATTTTCTAAAACTCCATAAAGGTCAATGGGTCGATTCTGATTTAATTGATTTCGTAGCAAATTTTAACGACTATCAAGAAGATTGGCATAAACGGTTAAGGGAATTACGCTATTTGGGCCTTGAAATTGAAAGCCATCGAATAAAAAAGGGACGACGCAGCTTCAGTCAGTACAAGCTAACAAAATGGGTCGATTTACCCACAGATCCTACTCAAGCCGCTCGAAAATATGAGATCGAACGTGCAAAGCGAAATAAAAAAGAAAAGTCTCAATATCGATGAAGGTTGTTAGACTCACCATTAAAAATTTTCGCGGCATCGCCTCAGCGTCTTTATTTTTTAAAGGGCATACCCTCCTCATTGGTGCTAACAATGTTGGCAAATCAACGGTTTGCGAGGCGCTGGAATTAGCTCTTGGCCCTGACAAGTTAAAAAAATTCCCTCCCGTCCAAGAGTTTGATTTCAACAATGCTAAATATGTGACGCGGACAGAAGATAAATTGTTACCATCCCCCATAGAAATCGAAGCTGTTCTTACAGAGCTTTCTGATGAATTAGAATTAAAATGCGTTGAGCGCTTAGAATTCTGGCACAAAAAAGAAGAAAGAGTTCTCGCTGAAGGCGAAGCAGACGCTGTTGATAAAGAAGAAATGCAGCCATGTTTAAGAATAAAAACTATAGCTTTTTATAATGCAGATGAAGATGAATTTGAAGCGAAATCGGTCTTTTGTGGCGGACAGCCTAAGGCTGACGGAGAACCTTATGAAATCCCACGTTCAATAAAACAACTATTCGGTTTTTTTTATCTCCGTGCGTTGAGAACTGGTTCAAGAGCCTTGAGCCTTGAAAGAGGCTCTTTGCTGGATGTAATTCTCCAACGGAGAAATGTTAGAACGGGAATTTGGGAAAATGCAATTCAGCAACTTCGCGAACTTAAACCTCCTATTGACGAAGGCGCAGTCAACCTTACGCCAATATTGGAAAACATAGAAAAACGCATACAACACTATATCCCTTTAGCTAGCGGAAACAGAGCGACCCATCTTTATGTCTCTCAGTTAACAAGAGAGCATTTACGAAAAACAATTTCTTTTTTTATGAAAACCTCGACTGAACAGGCGCCGGTTCCTTTTCAGGAACTCGGCACTGGTACGCTTAATACGCTTGTTTTCGCGTTACTTTCTCTTATTGCCGAAATTAAGAAAGATAATGTGATATTTGCTATGGAAGAGCCTGAGATAGCCCTCCCACCGCACACTCAGCGTCGCATCATTAAATATTTACTTGAAAACACTACCCAATCTTTTGTTACTTCTCATTCGCCATATGTAATTGAACGTTTTAAGCCTGAACAAATTCAAATACTGCGAAAAGATGACGCGGCAGTTTTAAAAACCACGTCACTTCCAAGTAATGGAGTTTTAAAAATTAAAACGTATAGGAGACATACACGAAAAGGCATAGCTGAAGCTATGTTGGGCAGAGGTGTAATAATCGGTGAGGGTTTAACGGAAAGAGAGATTATTCAAGCCATATCAGAAAAAATGGAGGAAAATAATCCGGACGAATGCTATCCATTAGATCTTTCCGGTATTAGCATTCTTTCCGCAGATGGCGACGGATCACTGTCGGAATTCGGTGCTTTCTTTAATGCATTAGATATTAAAGCGTTTGCTATTTATGATGCCAAAACTCGAACTCCCCAAGAAGAGGACAAACTAAGAAAGAATTTCTTTTGTTCATATCAAATAAACTATAAAGGCGCTGAGAAAATGATTGCGGAAGAAGTACCTATTGACGTGCAGTGGGTTTTTTTGCAAGAACTACGCAATGATGAAGGGGAAACGGATCGCATTCCCGAAAAAAAGCCGGACGAAAAAACAATTAAAGAATTAACTTATTCTTTTTTGAAAAATAAAAAAGGCGATCGTTATGCCGCGCATCTTGTAGAGCTTTGTGCTGTTCAGCAGTTACCCAAAACGTTGCTGGATTTTATGAAGAAGGTGTATGGTGAATTTAAAAAACCGGAGCCTCTACCTGCATTACAGGATGCACAGGATGCTGAATTAGAGCATACCCAAACCCCCTCTGAAAATCCTGAGGTAGAAAATGAGAGTAAGTGACGATTAAAATCTGCAAAAAACGCCAGTCAATTCTTGATTCTAAAAGTCATTGTTTAGTCTTGGGTGGGCCAGGTAGCGGCAAAACTACTCTCGCATTACTCAAAGCAATTAATCGCATAGATCAACATTTATCTCCAGGCCAAAATGTATTGTTCCTGAGTTTCTCCCGCGCTGCCGTTGCTCGAATAGCAGATGCCGCAAAAAAGGATGTCCCTCAAGCCAAGATAGCCGCTCTTTCGATTCAGACCTTTCATTCATTCTTTTGGTTTATATTGCAAGGCCACGGATATCTGTTAGGTGCTCCTCGTTTTCTTTCTATTGTCCCAGCGCATGAAGAAAAGGCGCTTCGCGATGGCATTGAAAGAGATAATCCTTTATGGGTAGATTGGGAAAAGAAAAGAGAAAAAATGTTTTACTCCGAGGGCCGTGTGTGTTTTGATCTTTTTGCTCCTTTGGCATCAGAATTATTGTCTCGAACCAAACGTGTTTGTAAGCTTCTAAGCCGTCGTTTTCCATTAATATTAGTAGATGAAGCGCAAGATACTGGAAACGAACAATGGGAATGTATTCACCTTCTTTCAAAAGATTCGCAAATTATTTGTTTGGCGGATCCCGATCAGATGATATTTGATTACCTGCCCGGTGTTGGGCCAGGGAGGATTGCTGAAATTCGAAAAATCCTGAAACCTCTCGAAATCGATCTTGAAGATGAAAACAATAGGAGTGCAGGTACTGATATCCTGAAATTCGCAAGGGACGTTTTTGCAGGGCAGGCTAATCAAGTTTCATACAAGGGTGTTTCAAGAAAATTATTTAACCCAACAGTGACCAGCCGCGACAAAGCTATTAGACAAAGCATAGGTATCCTCATAAAGCGGATAGAGGATGAAACTGGAGAAAAGCCTAAAAGTATTGCTTTAATTTCGTCATATACCAATGGAGTTGCTATTATTTCGGCTGCTCTTCAAAAGCAGACTCCCATACAACATAATGTCTTTTTTGATGAAGCTTTCGCATTGCTATCGAGCCGAACAGCAGCTTTTTTGCTCGAACCGAAGAAAATTGAGAATCATGCTCATGATGTTGCCACAGTTTTAGATATGGTATCGCTTGCATTTCGGACAAAAGGAACAAAGACGGCTAGGGCATTTTCTATTAAAAGTGCCATGTACTCTCTAAAATGCCGAGATGGCAAAGCGCCTAAAGTAAGTATCGTAAAGGCAGCTGATAGTATCGTGACAGCAGCACGAAATACGACCTGGTCAGGAAACCCTAGAAAAGATTGGATTACCGCTAAACATCTATTTAAGCAAGCTAAAGACAAGACATTAGTCGGAATGGGGTTTTCTCTTGATTATCTTGTATCTTTTGGGAAAGGCGATCGTATAGCAGAAAGCCTCTCTTCGCTTTGGATGCAATACGGTTCTTATGTGGATTGTCGTCGCGTCTTTGATATTGCGCTGACGCAAGAGCAATTATTTTCCGACAGAACAACAATTACCGGCATTCATGTAATGAACATGCATAAATGCAAAGGAAAACAATTTGACGGAGTTGTCTTGTATAGGCAGCAATATCATTCCCCCTTTATTTGGCAGCGCGATGCCTCTCCATATCCGATCAGCCGAAGAATTTTACATATGGCAATTTCACGCGCAAAACAGCATGTTCTCATTCTTGAGGAAGCGTATCCTAATTGCCCAATCATGAGCGCATACGAATTATAGAAAACCAGATAAAAATCGAGGGCGAAGATTGAGGGTGGAATAGCGGATAATCGCGGCAAATCGGGAGTAATTGAGGTCAAAGCGTCCGAGAAATAATTTGGTGTAAGCGAAGTAACTTGAGCAACATCGGACAAAAGCGGCCAACAAATTTTATTTTAAAATGAACCCCTCATAACCCAAAGGTCGCAGGTTCAAATCCTGCCCCCGCTACCATTTAACGCAAGGTCCATACCGGACCTGGGGGTAACAGTTCGTACCGGAGACATAGGTTACACTATCTCCGGTACGAACGGGTACTCTAAAGGTTCCAAGTTTTTGCTATCCTCATCAAAATATCCTAGATCGTAATCCATAA
>Ga0209749_1001881_pt1 | contig 16088 bp, 15 predicted proteins | sample EPASupsiteSAE347_FD_187267 | JGI IMG/M metagenome (GOLD analysis project Ga0209749, IMG submission 187267) | Bioremediated contaminated groundwater from EPA Superfund site, New Mexico - Sample SAE3-47 (SPAdes) (version 2) | ecosystem: Environmental > Aquatic > Deep subsurface > Groundwater >... | reverse complement strand
ACAGCCTCGGGCGGGAAACGCCGGTAATGGTAAAGGCGGACCGTTATGTTGCAGTCCAGGCCTGCGTTGATGTCCTTGACCTGCTTTCAGGGAAGGGGTTTAAAAAGGTGGGATTGCAGACGGAACGAAGCCGATAGCAAAGCCTGCGAGAGCGGGGATAACAAAGGATTTCAACTGATCTGTGATATGCAGAAAAAATATCTTGAGAAAACAACAGGCAATAACTGTGAGCATTTTATACGATTCGGAACAGCGGCCCATGAAGATGTATTTCGCGATTTCTCTTTTAATCCATGCAGTATTGGTAACTGTCATTGTTATTGTCGGTGTCCGTAATGTCCGGGAATCGCATGAAACGATCACGATTGTTTTGAATAATGAAGCATTCATGGCAGGTGAAGGGGGAACAGGAGGAGACGGAAAAACACCGGGGTCGCAGATAAAGAACAGAGAAGCAAGAAGAAAAGTTTCGAAGGTTAAAGAACGGCATACAAGGGCAATGCCCGGCGAAATACCGGAAGCCCCTCGTGATGTTTTATCAAAGGAGACTGAAGCAGATAATACTATATCATCAAACGAATCATCCGATCTGGTTATGCTCGGCAGGCCGATGCCGGCAAATTCAGGCTTCAATATGCAGGAATCAGGAGCGGGTCTTGGAGGCGGGGGTACAGGTATCGGCGGGTATGGTTCCGGATCAGGTTTCGGAGGTATCGGCAAAGGCGGAACGGGCGGCACAGGACAAGGTCGCGGCAGCGGTTCGGGAGAGATAAAGGATAACCGGCAATCGCAATATCTTAAGGAACACTTTCATTATATACGGGAGATGATATTGAAACACCTCACCTATCCGCCCATGGCTAAGAAGATGGGGTGGAGGGGAGGGGTAACCGTTTCCTTTGTAGTTTCGGAAAAAGGTGAGGCCGAAAGCATCAGGATCACAAAGAGTTCAGGTCACAAAATCCTCGATGAGAACGTGGTGGATACCATCAAGGCGATACAGCCTTTCCCGAAACCACCGGTACGCGCCCGGATTATCATTCCGATTGTCTATAATCTCGGGTAAGGCAACAAAAAATACCGTTTGAGGAGGTAAAAGGATGGAGAAAGACAATCTTGATCTTCACATATGCCTTGAGGATGCAAAGGCGTTCCACGGTGATCTCTGCGGTGGAATCATCCTTGGAACGAGGATGTCCCTTATAGGGTTGAGGGCAATCGGCATCAACGATCCGAAAGGAAAAGACAGGAAAGATATCATTGTATTTGCCGAGACAGACAGGTGCATGACCGACGCGGTCCTGGCAACAACGGGCTGCCATCCCGGTAAACGGACCATGAAAATACTGGATTACGGCAAGATGGCCGCCACATTTGTAAACATAAAGACAGGCAGAGCGGTAAGGGTTGCGGCAAAGAACAGGGATGGAGATAAAACGCTGACACGGGAAGAAATCGAGCAGAATCCTCACACGGATACCTATGCAATGATGTCTGACGAAGATCTCTTTGATGTTGCAGCAGTTTCCGTGTATCTGAAGCCCGAAGACATGCCGGGAAAACCTATGCAAATAGTTACCTGTTCTTCCTGCGGTGAGCGGATTATGGATATAAAGGAAGTCTTCAGGGACGGTAAGATTCTATGTAAATCCTGCGCCACGGGGAAAGATTATTACACGGTGCTGAAATGAGATTTTTCACCTTTTTTATTGCAGTGCGGATTTGAATGCACGAAACAAATGATTGCGAGAAGGAATGGCTATGGAAAACCACATTATTGACTGGAATCAAGCATGGAAAGAGATAAGAAATAAAACGGCCGCCAAATCACGCGGCCTGCAATTCTGGGATAAAAAGCCGAAATATGATGCCGGGCCTACGACTGACGAGGATTATTCCAATGCATTTCTTGAGATTATGGATCCCGGGCCGGATTGGAGTGTATTGGATATGGCATGCGGCACAGGGGCTCTCGCAGTTCCTCTTGCAAAAAAAGTCAAATCAGTGACGGCAGTCGATTTTTCCTCAAATATGCTCGACATGCTGGATTGCCGATGCAAAAGCGAGGGTATATCGAATGTTAAAATGATACAGGGAAGCTGGGAAGATGACTGGGACTCAATCGGCATCGAAGAACACGATGTGGCCATCGCATCCCGTTCCCTTGTAGTTGAAGATCTCCATGCCGCTATTTCAAAGTTACACAAAATTGCAAGGAAGAAGGTGTATATTTCTACCATTTTAGGCGACGGGCCGCACGACCGCCGCATCTTTAAGGCAGTGGGAAGAGAACTGCATCCGGGACCGGACTACATCTACAATTACAACCTTCTTTACCAGATGGGCATTCAGGCGAACGTCAGGATTATCAAGGAGGTGCGGAAAAAAAGTTATGCCGCAATGGAAGACGCCTTCAACAACATTCGTTGGATGATGGGCGGCACCAGCGATGAAGAAGATGTGAAGTTGACGGCATATTTGAAGAAACATCTTGTGTACCGGAATAAACAGTGGAGCCTTGATTATCAAAATATAATCCGGTGGGCTGTCATGTGGTGGGAGAAAGAAAATTGATAAACCGGCATTTCTTAAACGTTAATCCGGCAAATGAAAGGATGCACAAGGTAATCCATCTATGAAACGTTTTGGTATCTTTCCTGTACTATCATTGCTTCTCATAGGCGTGGCAGCAGGATCGCTGGCGCTGGGCAAATACCCTCTTGCCCTGCGGGACATGGTCAACTTTTTTCTCTTCAAATTCTTTCACGTCGGGCAGATGAACTCTGCAAGCTATCAATTATTAGGGAACCTGCTTTTAGACATACGCCTGCCCCGCATACTCGCAGCTATCCTGATCGGCGCTTCTCTTTCGGTTTCAGGGGCGGCATTCCAGGCGATGTTTGTAAATCCCCTTGTATCTCCCGGGCTCCTCGGTGTACTTGCCGGGGCCTCTTTCGGCGCGGCCCTCGGTATGGTCTTCTCAAAAAGCTGGGTTGCCGTACAGATATGCACGTTCCTTTTCGGATTTGCGGCTGTCCTTATTTCTGTGGGTATTGCAAAGATACACAAGGGTAATACAATTCTTCTGCTCGTTCTTGGCGGTGTTATAAGCGGCGCCCTTTTTACCTCCCTCCTGTCGATCATCAAATATATTGCAGACCCTTATAACCAGTTGCCTGCCATTGTCCAGTGGCTCATGGGCGGGTTATCCATGGTAGACGGAAAGGTATTGTTATTCATAGGTATCCCCCAGGTGGTAAGTATTATTATTATTGCCCTTTTTTCCGGCTATCTCAATGCACTGAGCATGGGAGATGAACAGGCACGGGCCCTGGGTATTCCGGTAGAGTGGGTGCGTATGTTCCTTATTTTTCTTGCAACCGTTATGAGTGCCCTGACCGTTGTCATAGCAGGGATGATCGGCTGGGTAGGCCTCATTATCCCCCATGTTACCAGGATGCTTGTCGGCCCCGACAACAAGGTGCTTATCCCTGCAAGCGCACTTATAGGGGCTATTTATCTTATCGTTGTAGATGATGTTTCGCGGATGCTCTTCAACGTAGAAATTCCCATAGGCATTACCACATCGTTAATCGGTATACCTTTTTTTGCAATAATACTTAAAAAGGCAAAGAGAGGATGGGGCTGATGTCGCATATTGCGGTAAAAGGCGTTTCTTTCGGTTATACAAAAAAGATTGTCCTCAGGGATATCGACCTTGATATCGCAAGCGGTGAGATCGTCACGTTGCTTGGGCCTAACGGTTGCGGAAAGAGTACCCTCATAAAGCTCATGCTGGGCCTTCATCGTCCCGGAGAAGGGAGCATCTGCCTGGATGGCATTGATATCTCGCGCCTTGACTCAAAGACGATCGCACGTAAGATTGCTTATGTGCCGCAGATCCACAGGAGTTCCTTCCCCTACGCAGTCATTGATATTGTACTGATGGGCAGGATACCCCATAAAACCTTTTTCTTCCGATATTCGAAAGAGGATATGAATATCGCTTACAATGCAATGGAGAGACTTTCCATATCGCACCTTGCGGAAAGGCCTTACACGGAGCTCTCAGGCGGCGAGCGGCAACTGGCGGTCGTAGCGCGGGCAATAGCTCAGGGCGCAAGAACTTTAATCATGGATGAACCGGCAACCGGCCTTGATTACGGGAATCAGTTGAGACTCCTCGATCAGATCATAAAGTTTTCCCGGGAAGGATACACCTTCATCAAGTCGACCCACTCCCCTGAACATGCCCTCTGGGTAGCGGACAGGGCCATAATGATAAAAAACGGCGCCATAGTGGCGGACGGCAAATGCGATGAGGTCATAAGCACCGGGAGCCTACGCCATCTCTATAACGCTGAGGTCAGTGTATTAAAGCTCAACGGCTCCCTGAGTGTCTGCGTCCCTCAGACTATATGCGGCTGCATGGAATTCGGGAACGATCAGGAGAATAAACTTGATATGAAGAACACCGTGAAAGGGAAAAGGTGAAAGGTTGGAGGGGAAAGGTTGGAGGGGAAAGGTTGGAGGTGAAAGGTTGGAGGTGAAAGGTTGGAGGTGAAAGGTTGGAGGTGAAAGGTTGGAGGGGAAAGGTTGGAGGGGAAAGGTTGGAGGGGAAAGGGGAAAGGTAAAATGCTTAAACCCGGATTTTCCATTAGGATGAACACTTGTGTCAGGGTGTCCTCCGCAAGCCCCAACAGGCGAAGCCTTTAGCTCACACAGTGAGCCGGGTACCCGCTTACGGGTGCGGGAGGCTCACACGGCCACGATAAGAGGAATAAGGATTGTATTAGCCGGGTACCCGCGCTCTCCCGGTTGGACAACGGAGCATAAGCAATCCCGCGGGTGGCATGAGGGGGCGACCGGGTACCCGCTTGCGGGTGTCCCAATAGGCGAAGCCTTTAGCTCACACAGTGAGCCGGGTACCCGCTTGCGGGTGCGGGAGGCTCACACGGCCACGATAAGAGGAATAAGGATTGTATTAGCCGGGTACCCGCGCTCTCCCGGTTGGACAACGGAGCATAAGCAATCCCGCGGGTGGCATGAGGGGGCGACGCAAGCCCCTGTATAATTGCAGAAGGAGTTGAACAATGAAGAAGCCGGCAGCAGGTTTGATTTTCATTATTGTCCTTACAATAGTATTAGGGGTGCTTCCCGCTATGGCACTTACGATCGGTGGAGCGGTTAAGCAACCCCTCAATCTGAGCACTGCTGACCTGGCGCGGTTCGAAAGCGCCACGGCGAGGCTCAACGAGGTGACCGGTGACGGGCAGTTCCGCGGCGCTTTTACATACAGGGGCGTTCCCCTTCGCACATTGCTCGGCCTTGCTTCCATACAGAAGGAGAAGTCGAGCTTTTCCAAGCCTTTTGACCTTGCCGTCATAGTCCGCAATAAAGACGGAAAGAGAGCGGTACTCTCGTGGGGTGAGATTTTCTATCGGAATCCTGCAGAGTTCATTGTTGCAGTCTCCGCCGAACCGGTCATGCCCCATCATAAAAACTGCGCCGGCTGCGAATGGGAGGGCACATACGACACGGCAATGAAACAGCTTAAGCGGCATGTGGGCCTCCCCAAGCTCATCGTTGCCGGAGATTCATTTACGGACCGCAGCCTTGAAGACATCGTTGCTATTGATGTGGTCGACCTTGAAAAGAAGGCTGACAAAAAGCGGATGAAAGCGCTCTTCTCGCCGAAATTCGTCGTTGTTGACGGGAAAGGCCTCTCCGTAGAGGTACATGCCCTGTCGGGATATAATCGTGCTGAAGTGCCTGCAAAGCCCGTACTGGAAGGCATAGGCTATCAGGGGTGGAAACAGTACAGCGGTGTATCCCTGCGCGATCTTTTGAAGAATGTGAATATGCGGCATGAGGTGGCGGATACGATAATTCTTGCCTCATCGGTGGACGGATACAGGATTCTAATCTCTTACGGCGAACTCTTTCTGGCTCGCGCCGGAGAGCGGATTCTGGTGGTCGACCAGGCAAATGGAGCACCTTTAAAGGAGGGAGTATTTACACTCATTTTTCCCGATGATATTTTCGCAGACAGGACAGCAAAGGCTCTGAGCAAAATTGAAGTCATCTCGCTGAAAAAGGAGTGAGATTATGCTGAGTTATGATGATGCAGTAAAGACAATACTGGACAAGGTCAAGAGAATGGAGGTTCTGGAAAAGCCTCTCCTCGTTTGTGTGGACCAAGTGACGGCTGAGAATATATATGCTGATTTTGATCTACCCCAATCGGCCATCTCCGGCTCTGACGGATACGCAGTAAGGTCTCAGGATATCAAAGGGGCCTCTCCGCATAACCCCGTGATTCTCCGCATCTTCGCAACAGCACGAGCCGGTCGTCCGTCAAAGCGCACGGTTAAACCCGGTACCGCCATCCGTATTATGACAGGCTCGGTGCTGCCCAATGGCGCCGACTGTGTTGTCCGATTCGAAGATACGGATGAACCCGGAGACAAGAATGGACCCAATAAGAACAATCCCTCACTTGTAAGTATCCATGTCCCGGCAAGTCCAGGCGGCGGCATACGCCCGGCCGGGAGCAATGTCCGAAAAGGGACACTCATAGTACCGGAAGGAACACTCATCGGTCCCGCGCAGATCTCTGCCCTTGCATCCATTGGAAAAAAATGGATTAAGGTGATCCGGCGCCCCGTCGTAGCGATAATAGCCACAGGCGATGAACTGATCAGTCCCGGAAAGCCGTTGGCTTTCGGCAAAGCCTATAACTGCAATACCGCCGCGATTGCATCCCTTGTAGCACATTACGGAGGCATACCAAGGATACTGGGAATTGCCCGCGACAAAGAAGCGCTCCTTATCTCGAAAATCCGAAAAGGAATGACGGCAGACGCCATCATCACCAGCGGCGGCGTCTCCAAAGGAGACTATGATTTGGTCCGCCTTGTGCTGGGAAAAATCGGGGAGCTTGTCTTTTTCAGAATCAAAATGAGACCGGGGGCAGCGATTGCCTTTGGCGTAATAAAACGACCCTCTGCCGACGGTGCAGACACTGCGATACCCGTATTCTCCCTGCCCGGTTCTCCGGCGGGATGCCTGATCAATTTTGAAACACTGGTGAGACCCGCTCTCCTCAAGATGCTTGGCTTCACAACAGTTGTTCGTCCTTCGGTCGAAGCAACTGCGCTGGACTCGATCACGCGTAAGATGACAATGGCATTTGTAAGGTATACATATCTGCAGGAAACAGCAGGAGGATATCGGGTAACGCTCAATATCGCGGAGAAGATGGGCATGCTGGCTTCCATGGCAACGGCCAATTCGCTTACAATCATTCCCGAAGGGTCTGTCGTAAAGGTGGGCGATACGATACGGGTGCTGCCCCTGAACTGGCGGCGGGATCAACTTCTTCCTTGACGAGGCATGATGAGACATCAAAAAACACCTATGGTTCACGCACTCCTTGCCGCTTCCCTCTTTGGTGCAAGCGCCCCTCTAATCAAGCTCCTGCTTGACGAGATCCGGCCTGTCCAGATGGTCTCGCTCCTTTACCTTGGCGGCGCTGTCGGGCTTTTCCTTTTTACGCTGCTGAAGCGATTCATTTCCGGAAAGGTCCGCAAAGAAGCCGGGCTGACCGGACGGGATATCCCCTGGCTGGCTGGAGCGACATTTTCGGGCGGCATCATTGCGCCTGTTTTACTAACCTTCAGCCTGAAACGGACACCCGCTGCAACGGCCTCGCTGCTCCTCAACTTTGAGGGTGCGGCAACGGCATTGATTGCCGCAGCGGTTTTTCACGAGGCCATAGGCAGACGCGTACGGACGGGTATTGTTCTTATCACCGCTGCCGGCATCCTGCTATCGCTCGACGCTCAGGGAAGATACGGTTTCTCCTTAAGCGCAATGGGTATCCTGGCTGCATGCGTATTCTGGGGTCTTGACAATAACCTTACGAGACATATATCGTCAAAAGACCCTGTGGCAATAGTCATAATAAAAGGCATCGCGGCGGGCACGTTTGCTCTGATCGTAAGTCTCATCATGGGTTACCCGATGCCGGATCCGTTTGCAGCATCCCTGTCGCTCCTGGTGGGGCTGTGTTGTTACGGTTTCAGCATCGTATTCTTTATACAGGCCATGCGAGGCTTAGGATCGGCCCGCACCGGGGCCTGCTTCGCGCTGGCTCCCTTCATCGGCGCAGCACTCTCCTTCGCCATCTTTCGGGAATCACCCAACGCCCCTTTTGCCTTTTCCCTCCCCTTTTTCATATTCGGCGCTATCCTGCTGTTTAACGAAAGGCATTCGCACCTCCATATCCACTTCGAAATGGAGCATGAGCATAGCCACAACCATGGCGATATCCATCATCAACATCTGCATACCGCAGGTGAAGAGCACGTAGAATCCCGGACTCGAGTCCCTTTGATGGAATGTTTCAGCCCGCACGGTGAGCCGGGTACCCGCTTGCGGGTGGGGGAGGCTCACACGGCCACGATAAGAGGAAGAAGGATTGCATTAGCCGGGTACCCGCGCTCTCCCGGTTGGACAACGGAGCATAAGCAATCCCGCGGGTGGCACGAGGGGGCGACCGGGTACCCGCTTGCGGGTGTCCTAATAGGCGAAGCCTTTAGCTCACACAGTGAGCCGGGTACCCGCTTGCGGGTGCGGGAGGCTCACACGGCTTTGCCGGGTGAGGGGGCGACCGGGTACCCGCTTGCGGGTGTCCCTGTAATAGTACATTCGCACCTGCACACACACGAGCATATGGTCCATGAGCATGCCCATATGCCTGACATACACCATAGACACGTGCACAGGCACGGAAAGATTCACGAGGAAGGAGGCAGATAGTGAGCACCGGTATGAGACAGGAAACTACAGATCACGAAGATATAAGCGCGACGCAGCGTTCCACTGTGGACAGGCGCAGCTTCTGGGACGGGAGGGCGCAGGAGTTTTCGGAACACGCCGCATCCACCGGATATCCTGAGGAGTTTATCGGGGTCATGCAGCCTCGTAAAACGTGGACGGTCCTCGATATGGGCTGCGGCGGGGGAACGATAGCTATCCTTCTTGCCAAAAAGGTGAAATCCATCACTGCCGTCGATTTCTCAAAGCGAATGATCGACATCGTTGATCGGCGCTGTCGCGATGCCGATATCTCCAATATCAAAACCATCCAGGGGTGCTGGGAGGATGACTGGGATCGCCTGGAGATAGGCGTTCATGATGTGGCCATCGCTTCGAGGTCACTTGCAGTTGACGATGTAAAAAGCGCCGTAGTAAAACTGGACAGGGCCGCACGGAAAGCGGTTTACATCTCCACGATTATCGGTTCAGGCCCCTTCGACAAAGAGCTGTACGAATCAACGGGCAGGACGTTGAACACGGGAAAAGATTATATCTACTATTATGATATGCTCTATGAAATGGGTATCATGGCCAACATAGCCTTTATACCCGAACATTACCGTAACCGGTGGGACAGCCACGAAGAGGCCTTTGAGGACCAGCGGTGGATGTTTCACGGAATGACGGAGGAAGAGGAAGATAAGGTGCGGGCATATTTGAAGCGCCGTCTCGTACAGGTCCTGGGACGCTGGCAACTGCCCTATTCGAGACGATGCCGCTGGGCGGTCATGTGGTGGACAAAAAACAGGGAGGTCGGGCTGTGATGGACCGGAGAAAGGCAGCGGATAACGGTTGCTGCAGGATACTATGGGCATTTGCCGTTTGTTTCCTTGCGGCCCTGGCGCTTGCAACGCAGTGCCTGGCTAAGGAAATAACCGATATGTTCGGAAGGAAATTTTCCATTGCCGACCGGCCGCAAAAGGTCTACAGCGCCTCGCCGCCGATGACCAATCTCCTCTACGCCATTGACCCATCAATGCTTGCAGGGCTCACTGTCCCGGTGAGGGAGTGGGAAAAGAAGTATCTGGATAAACGGATGCAGTCCCTGCCTGTCCTCGGCGGCTGGTACGGACAAAGCAATACGCCCAATATAGAGATGATAATGAAGGTAATGCCCGAAGTCATAGTGGTCCAGAACTTTGGCGCCTCTTCCAGTGCCAGGGTAAACGAAACGGTTATCAAGGCCGTTCCCGCACCGGTGGTAAGCGTAAAACTGTCCACAGTATTTGATTATCCCGAGGTGATCCTCTATCTTGGCCGCCTCCTGGGCCGGGAGCCGCGGGCAAAGAAACTGGCCGCTTACGCCCTAAAGACTATTGCAGACATAAAGAGTTTTACCGCTGGAATGCCGGAAGAGAAAAAGGTCTCCGTCTATTATGCCGAGGGTGTGGACGGCCTCAATACGGACTGCGACACCTCGATGCACACTGAGCTGATCAATCTGGCTGGAGGGCGCAATGTCCATCACTGCATGGACCGGGACATGTTCGGCATGGAAAAGATATCCTTTGAACAGGTAATGCTCTATAATCCCGACGTGATTCTCGTTTTTGAAAATGCCTTTTACCGTACCATCTTTGCCGACTCGCGGTGGCAGCAGATCAAGGCCGTGCGGGACAGAAGAGTCTATCTTATCCCCAATCAACCCTTCAACTGGTTTGACCGGCCACCGTCATTCATGCGTCTGCTGGGGGCAAAATGGCTGGCCAATCTTCTTTACCCGGAGCGCTACCGTGTCAATATTGTGAAAGAGGTCCGGCAGTTTTTCAAGCTTTTCCTCGGCGTGGATCTGACTGCCGAAGAGGCGGAGAGGCTGGTGCAGGCACGATGATGGACAAACGTCATCGCCGGGAGGTACGAAGTATGCATTGCAGTTATTGTGAACGACGATGTAAGATCAAAGACGGCAGGACGGGGTTTTGTTGCATGTACACCGTTTCAGGAGGCATTATTAAAGAGCGGTTTCCATACCGCTGGAGTTCCTGCGGGACATCAGTAACGGAATCAATCCCCTTCTATCATGCCTATCCGGGAAGCCGGTGTCTGGCCATAGGTACGGCCAGTTGCAATTTCCGGTGCCGATACTGTTCAAATGCTTATATCGCAAAGGAAGACCCGGAAATTCAACAGGACCGGATGTACCATCTCACGCCTCGCGAGCTGGTGAGCATGGCAAAAAAGCTCAACTGCCGCAGCATTGTATTTAACGTCAACGAACCTACCGTTTCCATACCTTCCCTTCTCGAGGTAGCGCAGGAGGCAAAGGCGGCAGCCATTCCCGTGGGATGCCTTACAAATGGCTACACGACTGCGGAGTCTACCGAGCTTCTGGCGTCTATCTTCTCTTTCTTTAATGTAAGCCTCAAGGGGCTCTCTCCCGGTTTCAACAGGACATATATCGGCATCCCGTCTTCCGGGCCTGTGCTGCGCAATATCAGACGGCTGGCGCAAGACCGGCATGTGGAGGTAACAACACCCATTATCCGGGGGGCAAACGACAGCGAGATTGACAAAATTGCAGACTTTCTCGCAGGAATTGATCCGGAGATACCCTGGCACGTCTTCCGTCTTCTTCCGGAAGATGAGATGAAGGGCGCCGAATATCCCAATATTCAGGCTATTGACACGGCCCTGCAGTCTGCAAGAAAGAAGCTTCCCTATATCTATTTTCACAATTTTGTCGGCTCCGAATGGGTAAACACCCTCTGCCCTGCGTGCGGATCTGTTGTCATCGAGCGCTTCAGCCTGGGGTGCGGGGGCGACAAACTGAACAGGGTGCTTTGCGAAGATAACAGGTGTCCCGGCTGTGGCCAAAAAATCAAATTATTGAGCGAAAAAAATAACTCCGAGCATGCAAAAGAGGTACATTAATGAGTATAACAATTGTGGATGCCAGGGGGTGGCAAAACACCCTTGACCTGAAAACAGGTGAGAAGATTGAGATAGCAAGCCCTGCGGTCGAAATGGTCAAAGGTGTGCTGCAAAGACACCCCTATCCGGGCGATATGGATTTTGGAAGCAACCGTTGGGTCACCGATACTGCCATTGATCTCATTGAAAGCTATAAGCCGCATTTTGCCTTCCTGACATATGCAGCACAGTATTTTTCAGGTCGATATACACCTATGACAAGTGATGCGCGGGCAAGGATGATCTCCGATGCCTTCATAGAGGTAGAACGTTTCATGAGTATATCCGGCTTTGCCGCCATTGTGGTGGGAACGGGAGACATGACGCCGCTCTTGGGTTTTGTCGATGTGACCGGACTCGACGGCCTCGCTGTATGCACACACTGGACTGCCAGGTATGCCGGCCTGTACGGGCCGAGTCCGGATGACATGGAAGTCCTGAGAGAACATCCGCACATCGAAAAGATCGTTTCACGAGAGGAACTGGTAAGCCTGTTTGACGGAACCCCCGAACAGGCGTTGAGGGCGCCCGAACACCTGATGCTCGCCCGTGAGGGTTATGCTTTCAAAACCATAAGCGGCGCCATGAAGACACCGGCGAGGATACCGTCCCTTAATTTCAACGTTCCCCTGTATTCACCGGGTCATACCGTGGAAGCCATCACCGGCATCCGAAGGGCGCTTGAAGAGGATCTTTCAGAAAAAAACGTCGCCCTGATTGTCCTTGAAGGTGTGGGATTGGATGACTTTCTATGGCCGCACTCGTCATGCCGGAACAGCAGGCAGTGGTATTACTACGAGCCCGGAGAAGCACAATACCTGACCATATCATCAGGTGAACACCGTTTTCTCGACTATCCGACAGGATACAAATACTTCGATGAAGGAGATGCAACGAGGAATTATCCGTTTTCCGGATACTTCAAGTCAATCCCGCAAGGCGCCTTTGCGAGCGCTTTTCCCGGGAAAAGTATCGCCGTAGGGAACAAGAGTATGTTCATGCACATGGTAGCCGGCGCAGACATTTGTGTGGAGTGCTTTGCGCGAAATCTCTACAACCAGGGCACAATGGCTGTAATTCATCGAGAGGACAAATATGGTCAGCACGGATAAGATGTATCGTTACCTTGTTCCCACAGCAATGATCGACTCCGATCACCCGGACATAATAAAAAAAGCTGAAGAACTGACAACCGGTCTGACAGATGACATTGATAAATCGATGCGCTTTTTCTATTTTGCGAGGGATGTCATACAATACAACCTCTACGAGCCTCGCTCCCGCCCGGAGCATTTTCGTGCGAGCAGCACTCTTGCAAGGGGAAAAGGGTATTGTGTCTCGAAAGCCGTGGTCCTTGCTGCCTTGTGCCGGGCAGTGGGAATACCTGCACGACTCGGTTTTGCGACCATTCGACTTCATATTGTCCCCGTGAAGCTGACGGAAATCTTTAGAACGCATGACCTTCCTGATCATGGTTTTGCAGAGTTGCTCCTCGGGGGGAAATGGATCAAGGCAACACCGTCATTCGATATTGAAATGTGCAGACAGTATAGCTTTATCCCCATTGAATTTGATGGAAAAAAAGATGCAAAATACCATCCTTACACCATGGATGGCAGACAGCATATAGAATACATATCATTCAAAGATCACTATGATGATGTTCCTATAGAACGAATCGCGGAGTGGATTGAACCTTTTTTAACATCGGAAGGTAAAAGGCTTTTATTGAGCATATGATTTCTTCTGAGATGAAAGCGACAGCATTAAGTAACTGCTGCGATAAACTATGATTTGCCGTACCGGAATCGACCGGGGCATTAACCCGGATTTTCCATTAAGATGGGCATCCGGTATAAGGGTTTTTTTATGTCAAACATCTTTGTGGAGGAACGTAGGATGGTCACCCCGGTAAAACACCACCGTTTTTTCATTATATCCCTGATTATCCTTGTTTTAGTTTGCGGCAGCTTATATGCCGATAGCAATGACTACCCGGGGGGAACCGTTCCGTGGAAGTTTGCGGTTGTCAGCGATACCCAGGGCAACAATAGAGAAAGAGACAATAAGTCCTGCATCAATGATGCGGTGGTTCGGGCAATCGCTGAAGACATTGTGCAGGAAAAACCCGACTTTGTGCTCGTTGCAGGAGATCTGGTGAACGGATGGTTCAGAAACGGGAGGACTGATTACGCTGCCCAATATGCAAACTGGAAAAAGGTCATGAGGCCTGTTTATGATGCAGGAATACGCGTGTATCCAATTCGCGGCAACCACGATAGTGGTCCTGAACGCATCGTTCTGCCTCCCCTCCCCGCGCACCTTGAACCTCCCGCAGGCGACCTGGACAGATTAAGGGGTGCCTTCCTGAAATCTTTTTCCGAACCATATACCCCCTTGAACGGTCCGCCCGGGGAAGAAGGATTCACCTATAGCTTTACCCACAAGAATGCCTTTATCGTTGGTCTGGATCAAAATACTTGCGGTCAGCACAAGATCGATCAGGTGTGGCTCGACCGGCAACTGGCCGGAAACAAAAATCCCCACGTCTTTATCTATGGCCATGAGCCTGCTTTCGAGGCAAATCATAAAGACAACCTTGCTTTTTATCCAAAAGATCGGGACGCCTTCTGGGATGCGATCGGCAGGGCTGGAGGACGTATCTACTTTTGCGGTCATGACCACTTCTATGACCGTGCCCTGATACCTGACAATAGGGGCAATGGGATATGGCAGATCATCGCGGCCACCGGCGGAGGGGCCCTGAGAACATGGCCGGGCGCGTATAAGGAAGACAAAAGAGTAAAGGGGGAATATCGCAACAGCGATCATCACGGATATATTCTCGTCACTGTAGAAGGGCCCAAAGTAACGGTTGCGTGGAGGGCAATAGTAAAGGAAAACAGCGCCATCATATGGAGGATTCTCGATTCCTTTACGTATACGCTTCCCGATACGCGAAACTGATGGAGAAAGGATGGTCGTGAAGAACGCACGGGGCACAAAACGTCAATTGGCAGTACCAAGGCAAGATATAGCGTGCTCGGGAAGGGGTCCATGTCCGGATGGTATAACAGCACCCCTTTGCGCTGCCCCAAAAAAACTCTTTGCTTCTTCGGATTGCAAAACTAATTATACAAAGGGAGATAACATGGAAATTCTTAACAGCATACTGAAGAACATCAAGGAAGATGCCCCCGTACAAGAGGTAATAAGAGGAATCCACTGGACTGCCGTGGTGAGCCGACGGTGCGGTCTGGCCTCGACCATGGCTCAGGGCTGCTGCAACAATGAGGAGACGGGAGGGATGGAGGGTTCTCTCACGGAGATGACAGCCCTCGAACTCGCCCGCTACTGCCTCGACGGCGACACAGCGAAGGCATCCCTCGGAATCGCGGCCATCAATTCCCTCCTCGATGTAGACCCGGATAGATACGCCAACATCGACGGGTTGCAGCTCGTTAAAGACATGGGCAAGGGGAAGAATGTCTCCGTTATCGGTCACTTCCCGTTTCTGGACAATCTGGCCAGAGAGGCCAGGAACCTCTGGATCATAGAAAAGCAGCCAAGGCCGGGGGATTACACGGAAGAGCAAGGAAACGATTTTCTCCCCCAGTCGGACATAGTTGTCATCTCAAGCACCACTCTCATTAACCACACCCTCCCCGGTATTCTTGATCTTTGCAGGGAAGGGAGCATCAAGATGCTTCTCGGGCCCACCACGCCACTTTCTAAGGTGCTCTTCGAGTATGGCATAAATATGCTCGCAGGGAGTGTTGTGACAGAAAAGGACGCGGTACTGAGATCGGTAAGCGAGGGCGCCAATTTCATACAACTCAAGAGGAGGGGTGGTGTTCGCTTTGTAAGCATGATCAAGGACTACTGTGATATCATCCGGAGGCTGGCAGGGTAAGCAAAGAGGGGCTGAGTGAGCTGAGCATCCTGCTCCCGCCACTCTGAAAGGAACGGTGATAAACATTCTCTCTTCACCAATGTCTTCGCGCTGCCGGATTCCGGAAAACCGGGAAAGGGAAGCCCTCAGATACACCATTCTTTTCAAGCATCGCTCGGAAATTAAGGTTCTTTCTTAAACAAGTTGCAGTAATAATGCTTATACCATGGCAGAACTACACGACAATATGCAATAATTACAATTACGGAAAAAGCTGTCGCATTTCCGGTTCACAAATCACAGCATAAGGAAGCCAACGTTACACTTACAGGATCAATAAGCCGATTAAGAATGTTTTTCGCTGTGGAGGTCAATATCCCTTCCGCTCTCTGTGCTTCAGGGA
>Ga0209749_1001877_pt1 | contig 16126 bp, 12 predicted proteins | sample EPASupsiteSAE347_FD_187267 | JGI IMG/M metagenome (GOLD analysis project Ga0209749, IMG submission 187267) | Bioremediated contaminated groundwater from EPA Superfund site, New Mexico - Sample SAE3-47 (SPAdes) (version 2) | ecosystem: Environmental > Aquatic > Deep subsurface > Groundwater >... | reverse complement strand
TCATTCAACCGGATGAGAAAGGAATTACGATTGAGAAGTCTCTTAGTCCTTAAATTCTCTCTGCTTTCCAATTCTATAGGCATCTATGATAGCAAATATCCAAAAGCAAACAATAACGAAGAAAACAGCTTCATAATAGGGAATTGTGTTTAACATTTTTGATCCGACAAGGTCTGAAAGATCTTGCAGGTTCGTGGTACCACCCTGTGCCTTAACCATAACGTCGTCAAGGTGATTGAGTGCAGATACCGTAGCTGACCAGATTATGTAGCCTAATCCGGTAAAGACAAAAAACATGATAATCAGACCCCTCCAATACCTTTTTAAGTAGAGATGGCCAACGCCAGGAAAGACGAATGTGGATAGAAGCGCGGCTTTATATGATACTTTCATTTTGATGCTCGTTACCGTCGTCCTTGCACTTCAAACAGGCAAATCATTATGTCACTCCCATTTTCGATCACACGTTTAATCTCATTTTCCGGCCTTGTCATAGCTTGCAAAAAACTCCTCCACTTTTTTATAATTTTCCTCCATGGTATTCTTGCAATCTACGCGACCTTTCTTATAGGCCTCGAGCCATTCGTTGATCACCTTCTTCCCCTCCACGGGAAGCATGGGCACCTGATCCATATAGCTGGCTATCATTGTTTCCGTCTGCTCCTGCAGAACATTCAAGGCGTCAAAGGTTTTATCAAGAGTCGTCTTGTTGAATTGAATCATCTGTTTCATGATTTGTTTCGGATCCATTATCATACTCCTTCCTTTTCACGAATACGGGAGCCGCCGCTTTTCTGATTAATAATTCCGGCTTATACTTACCGGACCGTTTCCTGAGGATGCATTCAAAAGTTCCTTTGTAGAGCGCGCATCAACATCTGCAAAAAAATGTCCGGATTTATACCTTTTTCGTTGAATCCGATGTATTTCGTTTTACCACTCTCCCTGTCCGTAATCTTTGAAATTCCATCAATGACAACGATATTTTGATCCTTGATTGAAAGATCCGCATGGAAGCCAAGCAACTCGAAAGACTTCTCAATAATCATCATATGCCGATCCATTATTTGCCTGCCAATGGTTAGGGTTAGACCGGACGTAAAGTTAAACAGGTCCCAGATCAAGCCGATGGGAATCGCAACCTTTTCTTCCTCCAGTATTTTATAATTCGCGTATCCGAGATAGCATGCACATAATGTAAATGTGGGTAGAGTCAATATATCATAAATTTCGCCTTTTGCTTGAATGTCAGCGGGTATTTCCCCTTTTCCCAGAACCTTGATGCCGGCAAGGTGGGATAGCCTCTTACTTTCCGACAGAGACATCTTAGGGCCAGATTCTGCATGCTTTTCATGCGAATGATTATTTTTCATGAGTCCACCTCCCATATATCAATAAAACACAAAACCCCGCTCTATTTTCAAAAGTGGGGTTTCTATAATCTCTTCATGGCATCACCCTTTTAAAAAGGGTTCAACTTGGTTGTTAACCGATTGACAGTGCCTTGTTCAATTCTATTCATTTTGGCTCTAATGAGCCGAGAAGTCAATGAAATACTTTATCGATATATGTGCTTTTGTAGTGGGACGACTCCGGTCGCCGACCAAATGACCGCTGTATCGGTATGCGAATAAATTATTGAAATTTAACGAAATATCTCTTGACTTTGCGTAAACAGTAACGTATCATTCTCTATAAACTGTGGGTACATCGCTATGGTCTTAAGTCAATGCGATACAGTTAAGTTGGGTTATAACAATTTGAAGTGCAAAGGCGGCCACCATGCTCTTTAGAGTCTTGGTGGCTTTTTTATTTCTGTCATATTGGTAATTCGACTTTTAGTAATTCTAAGATAAGGAGGAGACTGATTATGTCAGAAGGTAAAGTAAAATGGTTTAACGAGAGTAAAGGTTTTGGATTTATCGAGAAGAATGATGGTGGGGATGTTTTCGTCCATTACAGCGCTATTCAAGCCGCTGGTTTCAAGACATTAACTGAGGGCCAGTCTGTAAGCTTCGATGTTGTCCAGGGCAAAAAAGGTCCTGCTGCGGAGAATGTGAAACTTAGTTAATTAACCTTGGGCAAAGAAATAGGCGTTCCATTACAATATTCTGTCTTGGAGCGTCTCTCTTTTTTCAGTATATTCTTCATGTTTGGAAGAAAGACAAAAAATAGGAGCTTTAAAAAATGGGAAAGTCCATGTACAATTATGGCAATCAGGTGAAAGAAAAAGCAAGACAACAGAAACAAATAGATAAGGCTTCAAAGCGTATAATGGCTAAGCAACAGAAGGCCAATATAGGAACACACACTCCGAACGCAGGTCCAGATATAGCTGAACCGGGGCTGACGGAGATCGATAAATGAACTATACAAATGGTTATATATTGAAGAATACCATAATATATTGCATGATTTGTAAAGGTATAAACTATATACACATACCGTGACCAGCTCCAACTTCGAACAACACGCCCCGTGATCACCGAGGAGTGAGAGTCCAGGACGTTACCATATTCGCAATCCAGTTGATTTACACCTAACCTCTCAACAAGGAGATATTCAACTTGGCGCCCCTCAGCACGACCATTATCGAGAGTCTGCACCACTTATGGGCGCATCTCCATGGAAACAGTCCAGCGCACAAGCGCGTGGATGATGAGCCGCCCCTTAGATCGGAGTTGCTCAGTGCCTCACAGATGGCGCAACACGGCAAGGCCCTTGCCGCAGCACACACGTTGAGCGCAGACCATACTCCCGAGAAACTGCTGGCGCGGCTCAGTGAGAATGAAGGCGTCCTCCATGAAGTTCGCGACCTGCTCACAGAGGCCGTGAAAGGAAACCGGAGGATTACGCCGGCCGGAGAATGGCTCCTTGATAACTTCTACCTCATGGAAGAACAGATTCGCACTGCCAAGAGACACCTGCCAAAAGGGTACAGCAAGGGGCTACCTCGCTTGAAAAAGGGTCCTTCAAAGGGTCTTCCCCGTGTCTACGACATTGCCATGGAGACGATCTCTCACGGTGATGGTCGAGTAGATCATGAGAGCCTCAGCAGTTTCGTAACAGCCTATCAGACAGTCACGGTACTGCATCTGGGCGAATTATGGGCTATCCCCATCATGCTGCGCTTGGCCCTGATCGAGAATCTCCGACGCGTGGCAACACGGATTGCCGCCGACAGGATCGACCGTAACCTTGCCGATCATTGGGCAGACCGGATTACGGAGATAGCTGCGGGGAATCCTAAGGATTTGATTCTGGTCATTGCCGACATGGCGCGTTCGAAGCCGCCCATGGTCAGTTCCTTTATTGCCGAGCTGACACGCCGTCTTCAGGGCCAGGGTCCCGCTCTTGCCTTACCACTTACCTGGATTGAGCAGCAGCTTTCCGAGTCGAGTCTGACGATTGAACAGTTAGTGCAGTCAGAGAATCAGCAACAAGCGGCAGATCAACTTTCCATTAGCAACAGCATCGGCAGCCTCCGCTTCCTGGGCACAATGGATTGGCGCAAATTCGTCGAAACCATGAGCTTTGTAGAACAGGCCCTCTGCGAGGATCCTGCCGTTGTGTATGGTAAGATGGATTTCGCCACTCGTGATCAATACCGTCACGTCGTGGAGAAGATAGCGAAGAGCAGCCGATTATCAGAATACGAGGTAGCGCGCGCTGCGATCCGCCTTGCCGAGGAGGGTGAGGATAGGATAGGCGGCGATGATCAGGAGAATCATGTCGGCTTCTACCTTACGGACAAGGGGTTGGATCTCCTCGAAGGGCTTGCCGAAGTGCGCCTATCTTCCACGGAGTCGATTCGAAAGGTAATTCGCCGATTTCCTTTACCCTTCTATCTTGGCACGATCTGTATGCTCACTGCGATCTTCACCGGGTGTTTGTTAGCAGAGGCTTATTCCAACGGGTTACGCGGCTACGGGGTGTGGCTTATCGGCATCCTCTCGCTTCTGGGTGTAAGCCAGTTGGCAATAGCCCTGGTGAACTGGCTTACGACTCGCCTTGTAGCGCCCCATCCCTTGCCCCGAATGGACTTCTCCAAAGGAATTCCTCCGGAATCGTCTGCACTGGTCGTGGTTCCTACGATGATCACAGGAACGGAAAGCATAGAGCATCTGATGGAGGCGTTGGAGGTCAGGTTCATGGCAAATAGAGATGAAAATCTGCGTTTTGTCCTGCTAACCGATTTTCGGGACGCATGCGAGGAAACCCTGCCTGATGATGGACCGCTACTATTACTGGCCCGGCAGAGAATCGAAGAGCTAAACAAAAAATACAGAACTTCAAAAAACGACACCTTTTTCCTTTTTCATCGTCCCCGCCGCTTCAATCCCCGAGACCAAATCTGGATGGGTTACGAACGCAAGCGGGGGAAGCTTGCCGAACTGAATTCTTTTCTCCGTGGCGGATCAAGAGAGTTTTTTTCGCTCATCGTCGGTAATACGGAAGGATTGGAGAAGGTGAAATACATAATTACTCTTGACACGGACACACAACTCCCCCGTGATGTGGCGCGGCAGCTTGTGGGGGCCATGGCACACCCCCTGAATCGTCCGCGATATGATGAAAAGAGACAACGTATCTGTGCCGGATACGGTATTCTTCAGCCACGAGTGGCCGTGAGCCTTCCCGGCACGAACCGGTCACGGTATGCACGCATGTGGGGAAGTGATGCCGGCATAGATCCCTATACCCGCGTTGTCTCTGATGTTTACCAAGACCTCTTCGGAGAAGGCTCCTTCATTGGTAAGGGCATCTATGAGATTGATGCGTTCGAGCAGGCCCTCCGAGGACGTTTTCCTGAGAACCGGATTTTGAGCCATGATCTCATCGAAGGGTGCTATGCGCGGGCAGGTCTTTTGAGCGATGTACAGTTATATGAGGAATACCCCTCTCGCTACAGCGCCGACGTGAGCCGCAGGCACCGCTGGATTCGCGGCGACTGGCAGCTTCTCAGATGGCTGCTGCCGGGAGATCCTAGCCCGGATGAACGTTTTCAGAAGAATACCCTCTCACTGCTTTCCCGGTGGAAGATTTTCGACAACCTTCGACGCAGCCTTTTGCCTTTCGCGCTGACGCTCCTGCTTCTGATGGGCTGGGCAGTTTTACTCTCGCCCTTGTTCTGGACTTTGTCGGTGCTTGGGATCATTGTAATTCCTTCTTTGATTACCTCTCTGATGGATCTGTTTCAGAAGCCGGGTGATGTTCTTCCCGGTCAGCACATGCTTACTGCTTTACGGAGGAGCGCCGTAAGCCTCGGCCAGGCTGCATTTATGCTCCTCTGTCTGCCCTATGAGGCATATTTTAGTATGGACGCTGTTTCGCGCACCATCTGGCGAATGGTGGTTGTGAACAAGCGGCTTCTCGAATGGAACCCTTCAGGGGACTCCGATCGTACGAGCCGTAAGGGCCTGGCCGGCGCCTACCGGACCATGTGGATCTCTCCGGTCATTGCCGTTGCCGCGGCTATCCAACTTGCACTTGCGCGGCCGGAGGCTTTGGCTGTTGCCCTACCGGTTCTTTGTCTCTGGCTTATTTCTCCCTTAATGACGTGGTGGATCAGTGAACCGATTAGGCGCCGTGAAGCAAGGCTCACCTCCGACCAGATCAACTTTCTGAGAAAGATTTCCCGAAAGACCTGGGGCTTCTTCGAAACCTTCGTCGGCCCGGAGGATCATTGGCTTCCACCCGATAACTATCAGGAGCATCCCCTGGACAAGGTTGCCCACCGTACGTCGCCAACCAACATGGGGCTTGCGCTTCTTGCCAATTTGTCCGCCTATGATTTCGGATACATTTCTGCTGGGCAACTCATCGATCGCACGGTTAATGCGTTCCGTGAGATGGAAGCCATGGAGCGTTACAAAGGACACTTCTACAACTGGTATGACACTGAGTATCTGAAGCCGTTGCTACCGATGTATATTTCGACTGTGGACAGCGGCAATCTTGCTGCTCATCTGTTGACATTGCGGGCAGGGCTCACGGCACTCCCTGATGAGAAGATCATGGGATCAAAGGTATTTGAAGGACTGAGCGATACGTTGAGGATTCTTATGGACGTTGCAGGTGAAGCCGCTCCAGCCCGGCTCATTCGGGTGCGGAACGAGATGTCATCTTTATGTGACGCCCGGCCGGATACGTGCAAGGCTGCATGGGAGGTCCTTAGCAGACTCGCCGCGTCTGCTCTTGAAGTAGTCCATGGTTTTGACGCTGACCCTGAGAGTCAGGCCGCCTGGTGGGCGAGGGCCTTTGTCGGCCAATGCGTGGCCGCCCTCGATGACCTGAGCTTTCTTGCGACATGGGTCGTACTCCCGCCCTCCCCCAAGGTGTTCGGCGACTTCCCGGGTTGTGGCGAAATTCCGACGTTGCGCAAATTGGCCAATCTTGACAAGGATCTACTGCCGCTAATGACAGATCGAGACGACGGGACGACGGAGGAGCGTGAACAGCTTGATAATCTTCGCAGGTCCATCAATGAGGCAAGCATCCGGGCCAGAGCGAGAATCGGGATTATCGAAGACCTTGCATCGCGATCCGGTGAACTAGCACGTATTGATTATGATTTCCTCTACGACGAGACGCAGCATCTGTTGGCTATCGGCTACAACATCAGTGAAAACCGACGGGACGATAGTTACTATGATTTACTGGCTTCGGAAGCGAGACTCTCCTGTTTTGTCGCCATTGCCCAGGGACAATTGCCGCAGGAGAGCTGGTTTGCTTTGGGCAGACTCCTGACTACCTCCGCCGGAGAGCCGATTCTCCTTTCCTGGAGCGGTTCCATGTTTGAATACCTCATGCCTCTCCTCGTCATGCCCACGTATGAGCGGACGCTACTCGACGAGACATGTAAGACGGCGGTGGCGAGACAGATCGAGTATGGGAAAAAGCGTGGGGTACCTTGGGGTGTTTCGGAATCCGGGTACAACATGATCGACGGTCATCTCAATTACCAGTATGGCCCCTTTGGCGTGCCTGGTTTGGGGCTCAAACGTGGTCTTGCCGGGGATCTCGTTGTTGCCCCCTATGCTTCGGCGTTGGCACTCATGGTGATGCCTGAAGAGGCCTGTCTGAATCTTGAGATTCTATCCGCTCAAGGCTTTGAGGGGAAATATGGTTTTTATGAAGCTATTGACTATACCCCTTCTCGCCTGCCCCGTGGTCAATCAAGTGCGGTGGTTCGGTCCTTCATGGCCCATCATCAGGGCATGATCCTCCTGTCTCTGACCTCTTTGCTGCTCAACCGCCCCATGCAGAGGCGATTCGAGTCGGACCTCTCATTTCAGGCCATTATGCTTTTGCTTCAGGAGCGAGTGCCAAAGGCTACGGCTTTTTATTCGCACACGACTGAGCTTTCCACAGCCTTACATGGAGTAGAAGAGATGCCGATACGCGTCTACACGAGCCCTGACACCCCTGTACCGGAGGTGCAGTTGTTGTCGAACGGCAGATATCACGTGATGATCACAAACGCGGGCGGCGGTTACAGCCGCTGGAAAGACCTGGCGGTGACGCGATGGCGCGAAGACAGCACCTGCGATAATTGGGGTGCATTCTGCTACATCCGTGACCTCGCAACCGGCGCTTTCTGGTCAACGGCATACCAACCCTCACTCAAGGCTTCGCGGCATTACGAGGCAATATTCTCGGAAGGACGAGCCGAATTTCGCCGTCGGGGTCAGGACTTCGACACTCATACGGAGATAGCGGTTTCACCTGAGGATGACATCGAGCTGCGCCGGATTACCATCACGAACCGGGCGCGGACACGTAGAACGATCGAGGTAACGAGTTACGCGGAAGTTGTTCTTGCACCGCAAGCTCAGGACGCACTGCACCCGGCCTTCAGCAATCTCTTTGTCCAGACCGAGATCATCCGCGAGCAGAGGGCAATAGTCTGCACGCGCCGGCCTCGCTCTCTTGAAGAAAAGTCGCCATGGATGTTCCATCTCATGGCTGCGCACGGGGCCGAGACTGGGGAAGTATCCTATGAGACCGATCGGATGCGGTTTATCGGCCGTGGGAACACCATTGCCGATCCGGAAGCGATGAGAAGTTCATCCGGGCTCACGGGCAGTGAGGGCTCAGTGCTCGATCCGATTGTAGCGATCCGGTATCCAATAACACTTGATCCGGAAAAATCGGCAACCATCATTATCGTTACCGGCATCGCCGAAACCCATGATGACTGCATAGGCCTTGTCGGGAAATATCAGGACCTGCATCTCGCCGATCGTGTCTTTGATCTGGCTTGGACCCATAGCCAAGTACTGCTCAGGCAAATCAATGCTACGGAAACTGATGCGCAGCTCTATGGTCGTCTGGCCGCCTCTGTCATTTACGCGAATTCGTCGTTGCGTGCCCGTCCGGGGGCCATTCTCAAAAATCGTCGCGGCCAATCCGGCCTCTGGGGATACTCTATTTCCGGCGATCTCCCCATTGTACTGTTGCAGATCGAAGATTCGGCCAACATTAACCTGGTGCGACAGCTCGTTCAGGCCCACGCGTACTGGCGCCTCAAAGGGCTGGCGGTGGATTTGGTCATCTGGAACGAAGACCATGCCGGTTACCGGCAACTTCTTCATGAGCAGATCATGGGGCTCATTGCTGCGGGGACGGAAGCCAATGTGACCGATCGACCGGGCGGTATTTTCGTGAGACCTTCCGACCAGATATCGAAGGAGGACCGCGTCCTGTTCCAGACGGTTGCTCGCGTCATCATCACGGACCGGAGAGGGACGCTCACTGACCAGTTGAAGCAGATGAACTTTACGGAAACAATGTTGCCGGCCCCCATGCCAACACGAACCGTACGGGGCGATGCACCGGCGATTGCGGCAAAGCCTCGCCAGGATCTGATGTTCGGAAACGGGCTGGGAGGGTTCACCCCTGATGGCAGGGAGTATGTCATTTCCACCGCCCGCGGGCAGGTGACACCGGCGCCGTGGGTGAATGTGCTGGCGAATCCGCTTTTCGGAACCGTGGTCTCCGAAAACGGTCTTGCCTATACGTGGAGTGAAAACGCCCACGAGTTTCGCCTTACCCCCTGGTACAACGATCCAGTCAGTGATGCGAGCGGGGAGGCCTTTTATGTCCGCGATGACGAGCGCGGCCACTTCTGGTCCCCCATGCCGCTGCCCAGCCGCGGAGCCACGCCGTACGTCACCCGCCACGGATTCGGTTACAGTGTCTTCGAGCACACGGAACGCGGCATCAGCACAGAGGTGTGGGTGTACGTGGCCCTGGACGCTGCTGTCAAGTTTACGGTGCTGAAGGTGCGGAACCTCTCAGGCCGGTCACGGCGACTTTCGGCCACCGGATATGCGGAATGGGTGCTGGGAGATTTGAGGCCCAAAACCACCATGCACGTCATCACCGAAATCAACCCTCGAAGCGGCGCCCTCTTTGCACGCAACCCCTACAGCGCCGAATTCGGCAGCCGCACAGCCTTTTTTAATGTGGACGACCCAACCCGAACCCTGAGCGGCGATCGGACGGAATTCCTCGGGCGCAACGGAACCCTTGCTCATCCCGCCTCCATGGCGCGGTCGCGGCTTTCCGGCAGGGTAGGGGCCGCTTTGGATCCATGCGGTGCTATCCAGGTCGCCTTTGAGCTTCAGGATGGGGGGGAGCGCGAGATTGTCTTCACATTGGGCGTAGGCCGGGATACCGATGACGCCGGCAATGTTGCACATCGCTTCCGTGGGTCGGCGGCGGCACGCGTCGCCCTGGAAGCCGTATGGCAGTATTGGAACCACACTCTCGGTGCTGTTCAGGTTGAAACACCGGACGCGTCCCTCAACGTCCTGGCCAACGGCTGGCTTTTATACCAGACCATAGCCTGCCGCCTGTGGGGACGGAGCGGCTACTACCAGTCCGGGGGCGCCTTCGGCTTCCGTGACCAGTTGCAAGACGTGATGGCCCTCATCCATGCTGAACCGCAACTGGTTCGCGAGCATCTCCTCCTCAGTGCGTCACGACAGTTCTCTGAAGGAGATGTCCAACACTGGTGGCATCCGCTCTCGGGCCGGGGCGTGCGCACCCACTGCTCAGATGATTTGCTCTGGCTGCCCTGGACGACTTGCCACTACGTTCTAACCACCGGGGATACCGGGGTGCTGGATGAACCAGTCCGCTTCCTTAAGGGCCGCCCGGTCAACACCGATGAAGACTCCTATTACGACCTGCCCGGCAGCGCTGAAGAGGCGACCAGTCTCTACCAGCACTGTGTCCGGGCAATCACGAGAGGCCTCAAATTTGGTGAACATGGACTACCGCTCATCGGTTCCGGTGACTGGAACGACGGCATGAACATGGTGGGTAAAGACGGCAAAGGCGAAAGCGTTTGGCTCGCATTCTTCCTCTATGACGTACTGATGAAGTTCATGGAGGTCGCGCGCATGCGTGGGGACCTGCCCTTCACCGAACATTGTGGGGCAGAAGCGGGCAAGCTCCACCAAAACATTGAGGAGCACGGCTGGGATGGTGGGTGGTACCTCCGTGCCTTCTTTGATGACGGCACACCCCTCGGTTCCGCGGGCAATCCCGAATGCCGGATCGATTCCATTGCCCAAAGCTGGTCTGTCCTGTCCGGAGCAGGGAGCGCCACGCGCTCTCGCATGGCCATGGACGCCATGGATAAACACCTCGTACGCCGGGACCACGCATTGATCCAGCTTCTTGACCCGCCCTTCGATAAGTCGGATTTGAATCCCGGCTATGTCAAGGGGTACGTTCCCGGGGTTCGGGAAAATGGCGGACAGTACACCCATGGGGCCATCTGGGCCACCATGGCCTTCGCTGCTATGGGCGACAGCAGACGGGCGTGGGAACTCCTGACCATGATCAACCCTGTGAATCATGGGGGATCGGTAAAAGGGATGGAAACGTATAAAGTGGAGCCCTACGTAGTCGCGGCGGACGTCTATGCCGTCCCACCTCACACGGGTCGTGGTGGATGGACGTGGTACACGGGCGCAGCCGGATGGATGTACCGGCTGATCGTGGAATCACTCCTAGGGATCCGACTTGAAGTAAACAAACTGCATGTCGAGCCCTGCCTCCCTGCCGATTGGGGGGGCTTCACGGTACACTACCGGTACCGGGAGACTATCTACCATATAAAGGTCGTGCAGGGACAGGCAGGCGAAGGGGATGAGAGCGTAACCGTTGACGGGGTTGTGCAACGGGCACAGACCATTCCCCTGACAGACGATCATAGCGAACATTTCGTAGAAGTGGTCGTGGCGCCAATTCGGCTTAGTCCAGTGTAGCTTTGCTGTCATCGTCTTCCCGTTCTTCCTTGGTGAATTTCCCTCTTATCATATTGCCCTTTCAGTCAATAAGAATTACCGTTTGAAAGGTTGGCTCTCCTTCATAATTGCCGTATGCAGGGACTTTCCATAGCCTTCAGCCTTAGTTTGCCGCCTGGAGTCAGGTCTACAATAGAATTAAAGACCTGACTCCAGGGAGAGTCGTTTATTAAGCTTTCGGCGCCTTCCAGTTGTCTTCCGCCTCAATGCCGTCCGGCGTGTACGTCCAGATGATATCCTCATAGGTGAAGGCTACTTCCTGCATGTGCTTGAAGGGTTTGTTCTCTTCCAGGAAGGTGTAGGGGAAGAATTCCCGGGAGTTTACAATGATCGCTTCCTTCAGTTTAATCGTGAAATACTTTTCCTCCTGCCCTTTTTCGCTGATCCTAAAGAAGGTGATCTCCACATCGAGGTGTTCACCGGAGCAGCAGGCCTGGAAAAGCTTGGGGGTGTGTTTGCCCATGTTGGTGATCAGCTTCAGGGGCAGGTGGATGCGCTGACCCGTGGGCAGCCCCGTATGGGTGTCCTTGGGGATTTCCACTGCATGATCCATTTGATAACAGAGAATCATATTTTCCCGGCCTTGCTGGGTGCAGTCCCCCTGAATTTCGCCCTGATTCTTGCCCGTTGCCTTCATGTAAATTGTCATTGCCATGGTTCATTTCCTCCTTCTGTTTTTATTCCTATCAGAAGCATATGTCGTACCATGTGACAATATGTAAACATTTGTGATAGTTGCAAAAAAGCCTGCTTTGGTTGCGCCCGGACATGCAAACATTATGTGCGGTAGCGCCAACAACGTTGGTAGTACAAGCCGGAAATAGTGAATTCATTCGGTGGTAATGCCGTAGCGCTTCATTTTCTTACGTAAACCTTCCCGGCTCATCCCCATCCGCCTTGCCGCTGCGGACCGGTTGCCATTTGTCGCGGCAATGGTTTCCAGAATGAGGCGGCATTCCGTTTCTTTCAGCGACGGGGCACACTCAGCGGCCATATCGGCAACCGGGGTCTCCCACACATGATTGCGCAGATCTTCCGGAGTAATGGTGTCCGTGGCTGCCAAGGCAACAGCCCGCTCCACCTCATTTGCAAGTTCCCTGATATTCCCCGGCCAGGAATAGGCCGCTAACTTTTTCAGGGTCTCCTTCGCAAAGTGCATCGGTGGGCGGCCAAGTCGTTTTATCGATTGTTCAAGAAAATAATTAAGCAGGAGCGGGATATCATCCGGTCGCTCCCGCAGAGGAGGTAAATGGAAGTGAACAACATTCAGGCGGTAAAAGAGGTCTTCGCGGAATGATTTTGCCGTCACAGCCTTCCGGATGTCCGTGTTTGCGGCAGAGATGATGCGAACATCTACAGGGATGGACTTTCTTCCGCCGACATGCTCCAGGACCCTTTCCTGAATCACACGCAGGATTTTGGCCTGTGCGGAAAGCGGCATGTCCCCGATTTCGTCAAAAAACAGCGTGCCGCCGTTGGCCTGTTCGATCTTGCCGATACGCTTTTCCACTCCTGTCGCCACGCCTTTTTCCACACCAAACATCTCGGATTCGAAGATGCTCTCCGGTATCGCGGAACAGTTCAGCGTAACAAAAGGCCCGTTACAACGGCTGCTGTTATAGTGTATGGTTTTAGCGACCAATTCCTTGCCGGTTCCTGTTTCACCCGTAATCATTATGTTCACGGGGCTGTCGGCAACTTTTTGTACTTTGTCAAGAAGTGTAAGCAGAATGGGACTTTTACCGATGATGCGCACGGGACTGAAGTGTTGGCGGATAGTATGCCGTAAATTGACATTTTCATGGGAAAGGCGATCTTTCGCTGCCAGAAGTTTCTTTTCCGTTTCTTTCAAATCATCAATGACGCATTCGAGATGGTATTGCCTGGATTCTACCTGAACCATCATCATCCCGAAGGCCTCAGCCAGTTTTATCACAAGCGCGGGATAGACGCCTTCCTTGGTAAGTTCGAAGAGTATGTTTTCATTCCCGTATTTGCCGATAGAGATCTCCTGGCAGAGTCCGATTAGATACTGCAGCAATTTATCCGATGGATTCTTTTCCATGGGTTACTCCCTATAACTCTTACGACAGAGAGACTTTGACGGGAGCTGTCCATGCCGCCGGCTTGGCCATTCGAGGAAGGGGTGACGCCCATTTGCTCCCTGCTGATCTTCCGACGCCACTGTGGATATATGTCATTATTTAAGGTAGTTAAAAATAGCGCCTGTTTTTGGCATGTTCAGATCTGCCAACTGATCCGGCGTGTAACGCCAACATTGTTGGCATTACCGCCCTCCATATTGGCAGTCGGCAGACCGATTCCTATGCTTATGAAATTCGTTATCATAGACAAACCGGCAATTCAAGAGTCGTTTATCACGGAGTGCGCCGTATATTCACTTCAGGCATTGGAATACATCCATACACCACAGGCAGACGCCGCATGGTTCGGCGTTGATGTAACAATCCTGCTCAAAGTCGCCACCCTCGACGTAGTCGCAGAGGGCAAAATTACAGTTGAAACAAAATGGATAATCATAGCGGAGAACGTTTTGCCGGAATGAGACGAAATGGGGATCATCCCATATCTCCAGGATGCCTCTTTGGGATAAATTGCCGAATATCTTGGGCTTTACAATCTTTTCCACGCCGTTTATGTAACAACGGTAGTGGTGCCATAAAAAATAGCAGGGATGGACATTTCCATCCCAGGAAACAAAGATGCTGCCTTCCTCCACGAACTCGCACCGGCGGGCGCTTTTGGGGATAATTTCCGGCAACCGGATTTTTATCCCCGTCTCGTTCCCAACGGACCGTGCCCTGGCGAAGACCTTTTCCATCTTTTCTACCCAGGCATGATCCGTCGAAAACAGTTTCTGCAGATTCAATGAAATTCCTTGTCGTAAGGCATCCTCCACCAGTGCTTCCACGAAAGTAATTATTTTCTTTTCCTCAGCGGATTTTTCATATTTCATGAACACATCGTAATAGCGTCTGATGTCGATGCCCTTTTTTTCGGCTCTTCTCAGGTGTTCATGAAATACGGATACGGAAATGTCCAGGTTGGCGTCGTATGTCGTCTGGGAAACGAGGGCCCGATGATAGGGAAAAAGCTGTGTGACAATTATAAAATCGGCGCCTTGAGAAGCTGCCCATTGAATTGTTTCTGCTAACTCGTCAATATTATCGCGTCTCAGGACGAACTCCACCCCGATTTCAAGTCGATCATTGCATGTCTTCTTCGCTGCCTGGAGCATTTTAAGCGCTCCCTCGACATTCCCGAATTCTCCCCCTTGGCGGATGTTACTGAAGGTCGCGGGGGATACGGCGTCAACAGAAAGGCATATCCTGTCCACTCCCGCCCGGACCAGAGAGATGGCCCGTTCACTGTCCATGAGCAGACCATTGGTCTGGAATCCTATCCAGGCTTTTTTGTCCATTTTCTCTTTGGCAAGACCGATGAAATGATCGAGGCGGGGATGAAGGAGAGGCTCGCCGATACCGTTCAAGACCAGGGCCTCCAGAGTTGGCAGGGTCGGCAACAGGGCCATGAAAATATCCGTGGATATGTCTCCTTCGAGAAATTCTGCATCATGCCGCTGTTTAAGGCACATGGGACACTGGAGATTGCAGCGGGTGGTCGTTTCTACGAACAACTTGGTTGGATAAGGTTTCAGGGCCGGAGTTTCTTTGGTTAGCGGAATATTCATCGGCTTCAAAAGGTGATTTCCGTAAATTCCGTATCGAGCAAGTTCAGCGAAAGCATCTTTCCTCTGAGGGTTGATCCTTCCCCCAGCAGGATCTTGACTATTTCGGCAACTTCAATGCCCGCGATCACGGCAACGACGAAAGATATATTCCCCAGGTCTTTTTCGATGCCTCCCTCGCCGCTATATCGGGAATATATTTTTTGCAGCGTGCATTCTCCCGGGAATTGGGTGGCAACCTGACCGTACCAGCCGCCGACGCTGCCGTGGACCAGCGGGATGCCGCATTTTTCGCAGACCTCCGCCAATTCGAGACGCCGCGGAATACTGTCGAGGGCGTCTGCCGCAACAGCGACTTTCTCGATAAGCCCCCGGCCGTTTTTAGCTGTAAAGGCATTCTGCACCGGTACGATGGTTACGGCGGGGTTGATCTCCTTTATCCTGCCGGCGGCGACGGCCACCTTTGGCTGTCCCAGGTTGTCAACTTTAGAAAACAACTGGCGGTTTAGATTATGCTCCTCAAACGTGTCGGGATCGACTACGGTGATATAACCGACGCCGAGTCGCGCCAGTTCCTCGATGATATAGCCTCCCAGACCGCCGCAGCCGATCACGGCTACTTTACTTCGAAACAGGGAGAGCTGCTGCCGGCAGGAAAGGCTCCGTTGATTTCTCTGGTAGCGTGCAGGCAGCAGATTCAGCTCCAGGATGGCTTCCTCAACGGTTGGAAAAGTGATCCCGAAATTTTGGACCGCCCACGTCTGGCTGGAGAGATGGATCAGTCCATTCTCGGCATGGGTCAAAAGGTATTCCTTGAGACTTTCCATTTCATCCGCCCCCCACAGGCGGAAAGATTGCCAGCAGATCTCCCTCTTTGAGGGGGGAATCGGGTTCCCCATGGCGGGCATTAATAAAAATGATTGCCGCTTCCTCTTCAGGGATTTGCAAGGATGCCAGGATGTGGCTTACCGTAGCGCCCTCTTGGTAATCGAAGTCGGCAACGGCAAACCGATCCTTGCGCAGGGAAGCGAACAATTTAACGGTAACTTTCATGTGAAAATGCACCTCATAAAGTTACGGGGGCGACTGCCGG
>Ga0209749_1001875_pt1 | contig 16163 bp, 14 predicted proteins | sample EPASupsiteSAE347_FD_187267 | JGI IMG/M metagenome (GOLD analysis project Ga0209749, IMG submission 187267) | Bioremediated contaminated groundwater from EPA Superfund site, New Mexico - Sample SAE3-47 (SPAdes) (version 2) | ecosystem: Environmental > Aquatic > Deep subsurface > Groundwater >... | reverse complement strand
CGTCCCCGCCACGCTCGCAACTCGCCAAGCTTGGTGAGCCGTGAGCGTGGCGGGGACGCAACCCCGCCCTACCGTTCAAGGTGTCCCGCCTTATGTGAGTAGCCGACATTTGGCAGAGACTTTAATGTCCAAATGCCACGGACGTCCCCAATCTTCCCAATCTTCCGCGGGCATGTTGGGCTGTGTGGTCAGCATTCCATTCGATCTGGCGTCGGCGTTTTCAGGTTCCAGTGAAGGTCTTCTCTTTAGGAATTGAACTTTGAGCAGCTTCTCGAATTGGGACGGTGTGCAGTTTTGTAGGTTGGTGGGGGGGTGGATTGGGGAGGTGGGAGAGGAGAACGGAATGGAAAGAAATGTCCTTGAGTTGGATAGAAACCCATCTTGGCATTATTGCCACTTTCGACTGGTTTTCGCGCTCGCCGCATAGTCGCAGGAAACCTTTGATTTTGCTGGTGAGTTGGGTTAGAAAAGGAATGGATACGGATGTGTTACCACTCCTGTGAGCCCCCATCAAGGGCTTTGCCAGAGACCGCCAAGGAAGAGAAATGCCAGGCAATCCGGCTTCAAGATTACTCTGTTGAGCAGAATCATCTGAAACTGATAATGGGAGGAAAGAGCCATGCCTCAGACAGTGGAAGCTATTTACCGTGACGGAATCGTAGAGCTTAAGCGCAAGCCGGTAGGGATACGCAAGTCAAAGGCTCTTGTGATTTTTCTCGACGATGCCGTTGACGCGGAGGAACGCCGGGCGGTCGACCTGGAGAAGGTGATAATGACGAAAAGCTCCGTTGACAAATGGATCGGCGTTATAGAAGATGCGGAACTGGGCGATTGGAAAACCGAGCGCGGAACCGAAATTCAGAGGAAGCCTCGTGAAAGTGCTCATTGATACGAACATAATTCTTGATGGGTGAAGATCTTTTAGAACGACGGTCCATACGTGAAGCCCGAAAAATCAGATATTCAGCAAGCGAACACCTTCGTCATCAGCACTGTTGACATTGCTGGATTGGCATTCTCAAGGTAAAGGAGCTCACATGTTGAAGCTTTCGAGGTTCTCATTTTCAGGCAAGATCGTTGCCTTGGTGCTTTTGACCGTCCTTATTGTCGGGGGGATTACCTTTGGCTCTGCCTATCACTTCTTTGTGAAGGCATTCGACGAGCTGGCTGTAAGCAGAATTGAGCAGGCCTCGATAGCGGTCCAGGGAACCCTGGAAGATATGCTGGACAAGTTGAAGAAAAATGCAGCCTCTTTTTCCTCGCGCCCGGATCTGGCCGCGGCTGTCGAGAAAAGGGACACGGCATATTTACAGCAGATCGGCAAGTCGCTGATGGCCAACAACAGTCTGGATGTTTTGACCATAGCCGATGTCGAGGGGAAGGTCGTTGCCCGTGGGCATTCTGAAAAAACCGGAGATAGCGTCGCAAACCAGATCAATGTCAAGAAGGCCATGGCCGGGGAGGTTTCCATTGGGATCGAAGAAGGGACGGTGGTAAAATTATCCCTTCGAGCGGGAGCACCGATCAAGATCGACGGCCGCATCGTGGGGACTATCACTCCAGGGGTAAGCTTGAGCGGGTCCAATGGGTTCGTGGATGGCATCAAGAAACGCCTCGATCTGGAATGCACCATTTTCAATAAGGATGAGCGGGTTTCGACGACCCTGGAAAGAGAGGGAAAGCGCATCATCGGGACGAAAATGGACAATCCGGAGGTTATCGCGACAGTGCTCCGGAAGGGGCAGAAGTTCCTCAACAGGAATACGATTCAGGGCAAAACCTACAATACGGCCTATTGGCCGATCATCGGCTCCGATGACAAGATCTCGGGAATGCTGTTCATCGGCTATGACCGGGTCATCATCGAAGGAGCATCTAAAAAGGTCATTGGGGCCGTCCTCATCTCGGTCTTTGTTGTTGGAGCATTTATGGTTGCCGGAGGGTACGTCCTTGCCCGTTCCATTGTGAAGCCAATGATTCAAACAATGTCTTCCCTGAACCATTGCGCCAACCAGGTTTCATCCGCCGCCAGTCAGCTCTCATCGGCCAGCGAGGAGGTTGCGGAAGGAACATCCGAGCAGGCCGCATCTCTCGAGGAGACTTCCTCGTCGCTTGAAGAGATGTCTTCCATGACAAAGCAGAGCTCCCATCATTCCAGCCAGGCCAACCACTTGATGACCAAGACCAAGGAAACCATCTCACGAACCAGTCAGTCAATGGAAGAACTGACAACCGCGATGATGGAAATTTCCAGGGCAAGTGAAGAAACCTCCAAGATAATCAAGACAATCGATGAAATCGCATTTCAAACAAATCTACTGGCTTTAAACGCTGCCGTCGAAGCTGCACGCGCGGGAGAAGCGGGAGCCGGTTTTGCCGTGGTGGCGGATGAGGTGCGAAACCTTGCCTTGAGGGCGGCCGAAGCGGCAAAGAACACCGCCAATCTAATCGAAGGCACCGTGAAGAAAGTAAAAGAGGGGGCGGAGCTGGTAGCGAAAACCGAAGTGGAATTCCGTGAGGTTGCCGGCAGCGTGGGAAGCTCTGGAGAACTGGTGGGCGAGATCACCATAGCATCTCACGAACAGGCCCAAGGCATAGAGCAAGTTAGCAAGGCGGTGACTCAAATGGACAAGGTTGTCCAGCAAAATGCCGCCAATGCCGAGGAATCCGCCGCTGCTTCCGAGGAGATGAACGCTCAGGCGGAGCAAATGAAGGGGTTTGTCGCAGAGCTTGTTACCCTCATTGGCGGGAAGGGTGGTAATAGCGACGGTGATAGAAAAAACACGCGTTGAAGTTAATTGGACTTTGGATAAAGCTATAGTGGACATTTCGCATGGATTTAAAGTTAGAGGCCTTATTTCCTCACGGTTTGGTGTGGTCTCTGCTTCATCTCATTTGTCCCATTTTATCCTTATCAAAAGGATACTTTAGTGTTATATTCTCCTTGATAGGAGGATAAAATGAAATATGTGCTTACACAAAAAATTGCCGACGCTCTTGCAGCGCAGCCGCCCCCATTGACGCGGCGCGACGTGCGTCTACCCGCGGTTCGAGGCAAGGCGCTGGCGGTGATCGGAATGCGCCGCAGTGGCAAGACGACTTTCCTTTGGCAATGCATCCAGGACCGTCTCAATGCCGGTGCTTCACGAGAGTCGTTGCTTTACTTGAGCTTCGAGGATGAACGGTTGGTGGAGCTCGAGGCCTCTCACCTGGCCTGGGTGGTTGAAGAATACTACCGATTCCACCCCGGTATGCGGAATGGTCGAACTGCCGCCTTTTTTTTCGACGAGATCCAGACGATTCCCGGCTGGGAGACTTTCGCTCGCCGCCTCTTGGATACGGAGAACGTGGAGCTGTTCCTCTCGGGTTCGTCCGCACGCCTGCTGAGCCGCGAGGTGGCTACGAGTATGCGGGGCAGGGCCATGGAAGTTCTTATACACCCTTTCAGCTTCAGAGAAGCGCTCCGGCATGCAGGGGCCGAGCCGGACACCCGGTGGGACCGGCTAACCAAGGGCGCTCGCTCGGATCTGGATCATCGGCTCCGCGTCTATCTGACCGAGGGAGGGTTCCCGGAAACTTTGGGCGCAACGGTGCGGGATCGTGATGCGCTGCTTGGAAGCTATGTGGATGTGGCCGTTTTACGCGATGTGATCGAGCGGCACGCGGTGTCCAATCCCGTGGCATTGCGCTGGATGCAGCGGCATCTGTTGGCCAACGCGGCGGCGCCCTTCAGCGTACAGAAGTTCCACGACGCTCTGCGATCACAGGGGATTCCGGTAAGCAAGGACACACTGCATTCCTACCTTGCTCACATGGAGGATGCCTTTCTGATCCGCACCGTCAGCCTGCATACGGCTTCGGAAAGGCAGCGTATGGTCAACCCGCGCAAAGCGTATCCGGTTGATCCCGGGCTCATCCGTGTCTATGAGCGCACAAGCCGGTCAAACCTCGGGCACGCTCTGGAGACTGCCGTGTTGATCGAGCTCGAGCGCCGGGGCTGTCAGGCCGCGTACGTGCGCACCAGGCAGGGTTTCGAAGTGAACTTTTTGGCCACTGTCCCGGGTGAGGCGCCGCAATTAATCCAGGTCAGCCTCGATATCTCGACCCCTTCCACACGAGAGCGCGAAGAACGGGCCCTCGCGGGCGCCGCTGCTGAATTCCCGGATGCAACGCCGATCCTGGTAACGCTCGATTCCATGCCACCCCAGCCTCCATTGTCCTCCCCGCTCCGCTGGCGTCCGGCCGCCGCCTGGCTGCTCGACTCGACTCAAGACTGAGCATTTCGATGTGCAGGATAACGTTATGAAGGTGGGCACGGCCTTTAAGGAGGCATAAGGGACGTCCCCAAGCTTCACCTGGCTCAAAAACCTCTTGTTTCAGGTAACAGCAACCCCCGTCATTTCCGCATGCTTTTGGCGGGAATGACGATCCAGTGTTACCCCCATTTGAACCATGCCGGTATTTGGAAAGATAAAAAACTTGATTCAGAGTATGGCCCGACACCAGAAGCGCGAAAGGATGTAAAGATGCCAATGGCCCGCAGCGATCCGCCATATTCGGGGCGCGCGTACCCGAGGGATTCCATCTGGGAGGACATTCGAAGGCCGGGCCTCACGCCCGCGGCATTGGAAATCGACCGTCTCACTGCGGAGCTCCCCAAGAGATGGGCTGTGTACCGCTACAAGCTTTCCAGGTCATTGCTGTGGGTGCTCTTCATAGGTGGAACGGGAACGGGCAAATCGACGCTCTTCAATGTCCTTTGTGGTGAGCCGCTCAGTGAGGCAGGTGTTGAGCGTCCGAAAACCTGCGGGCCTCTCGTCTATGCTCATAGGCAGGTTCCCCTCGAGCAGGACTTTCCCTTCCTTCGGATGGACATAGGACGTTTTCCTCCCGAAGACGCTTCGTCTTCGCCTCACGCCGGAGAGCCCGGACGGCTGTTCGTGCTGGAGCATCGGCGGGAGGATCTTGTCCATGCGGCTATTGTGGACACCCCGGACCTCGACAGCCTTGAAATGCGAAATCGCAGCATGGTCGAAGATCTCTATCTCCTCGCGGACTTGGTGGTCTTCGTGACCAGCCAGGAAAAGTACGCCGATGATGTGCCTTTTCAGTTCCTCTTGCGCATTCGACAGGAAGAAAAGCCCTGCTTTTTCATATTCAACAAGGCCGAGGCCATGCTGGACCGCGAGGAAGTGAGGGCGGCTCTGCGCGGCCAGGGAATCACCATACCCGAAGACCGGCTGTGGGTCTTGCCATTCCTCCCATCGCAGCCTTCGGAGCTGCTGCCCGCGCAGAAGAGCTTCAAGAGCTTTTCCAGGTCATTCTTCCAACTGTCGGCGCAGGGCGGGGCCTCCCGGCTCTTGCAAAGCGAGAGGCAAAGGAGTGCTCGTGAGCTTGCCTCAAAGACCGGGCGCCTTATCGATCTTCTGGAAAAGGAGAACGAGGCGGCCGGAAAGTGGCTCGATCATCTGGATTTTTTCTTCAAGACAGCCAGGGGGAGTCTTTTCGAGCAGCAGGAGGAGCATCTAAGCGGGGAAGCCCGCCGGTACCTGGAGCAGGAAATAAGAAGGCTTTATGGCAAGTACGACCTGCTTGGCAAACCGAGACGCTTCATAGCCCGGATTTTTCTGAGGCCGCTCGGGCTACTTGGCCTCAATGCAGGTCAGCCACGGGAATCCCCACGGGAAGCTCTTGCCAGGCTGCGCCGCAAGATCGATCTCATACCCGTTCAAGCCGCCGTGGAAGGCTTCAATCGCTCGGTGCTTGAAAAGCTTTCTCCCGCCGACCAAACGTCCGTGCTCTACAAGAAGCTTCGCGAGCCCCATCTTGCACTTACCGGCGATGAAATCAGAAAGCATGTGATGGAAGAGCAGGAACGGCTCGGGAAATGGCTCGAGAACACATTCCAAGACCTTGCCAAGGGTATTCCCAAAAGTAAGGAATGGGGCATCTATTCAACTTCCATTCTTTGGGGCGGCCTGATTCTTTCCCTCGAAGTCCTCATCGGAGGCGGCTTTCATATACTGGAAGCCGTGCTCGACTCGGCTATAGCTCCCTTTGTGACCCGTGGCGCCGTGGAGCTGTTTGCCTATCAAGAGATTAGAAAGATAGGCCATGAGCTGGGAGAGCGCTACAAAAACGGCCTGGCCTCCGTCATTGAAGAACAAAGGAGCCGCTATGCGGAGTGCCTGCGCTCGGTAATGATTTCCCCGGAAGCCATTGCGGCTCTCAAGGCCACGCAACATTTGCTCCCCGATGATCTTTGATGCCGCTGCCCCATCATCCGGCGATCTATTGATTTTCTGCATCGATGCATGGAAAGACAAAAACAGGCCATGAAAGATTCCATCCAAGAATTGAGGCAGGACCTGAATCGCGTACAAACCCTCCTGAGCCGGGGCGCCTTTTTCTCCTTGGGTCCCGAGGAGAGGGGCTCTTTGTCGGAACATGCCCGGCGGCTGCTCGAGCAGCTCGACGTCCTGACGGGAAGCTTTCTGACCGTCGGGCTCGTGGGGGGTACGGGCGTTGGGAAATCGAGCCTGATGAATGCCCTGGCAGGCTCGCAGATATCCTCCACCAGCCATCGTCGTCCTCATACCGACCTAGTGCTCATTTATCGCCATGTCGGCGCGGGGCTCCCGGCGAGGCTCGGGCACATCCGTACTGAATCCGGCGGGCAGGATCACGAATACTCGAGTGGTGAAAACAGCGGCGAAAAACCGGGACAACCGCTAGTATCGGGGGGCGCGGACCTGACTCCCGGGGATTTTACAGTTGCCCGCGAGATCCTGCATGAGGCCGATGCCGTCAGGCAGATCATACTGTGCGATCTTCCCGACTTTGACAGCCTTGTGGGTGAGCATCGCCAGCGGGTCTTGAACTTCCTGGAGCACCTGGATATTCTGGTGTGGGTGACCTCGCCGGAAAAGTATGCCGACGGAAGCTTCTATGCTTTCTTGCAGCATGTTCCAAAAGCCGGACGGAATTTCCACTTCGTTTTGAACAAGGTGGATCTCTTTTTCCAGGACGCTGCGCGCAATCATGAGGGCTACGATCAACTCTCAAGAGTGGTCGGCCGGTTTCAGAAGCATCTTTCGGAAAACGGGGTAGCCGCTCCGACCGTTTTGGCCGTTTCAGCCCTGGATGCTCTGCGGCCTTCCGGCGCGGCGCCGTGGAATCAGTTTAGCGCCTTGAAGCTGGAAATTCTAAGGCGGCGAGATATAAAGGAGATCATGGCGATCAAGACGGCCAATCTGGACGTCGAGATCGAACAGCTTGTGCATCGCCTTGAAAGCGAAGCATGCAACCTGGAAGCTTTCCTCTCGGCTCTGCACGGGCTGATCGAAGACCTTGAAAAGGAGCGCCCGGAATGGGCTCGGGGGGGCAGGGAAGCTTTCGATGCATCGTTTACGGATCGCCCGGATGCCGGCTCTTTTCCCCGGCTGGCGGAGCCCTCGGCCGCCCTGAGAGGCCCCGGGTATCTGCTTGCGGCTTTGGCTCAGGAATGGCGGAGAGGATCGAGAAGCAGTGAAGGCAGGGAAAGTTTTTCGGCGGTTCTTCTGGACGATGTGACCGTGGCGCCGCTGAGACGCCACTTCGAGCGGATGGAAGATCGAATGGCTTACCGGCTTTTGCAAAGCGGGATTGCTCCCGCTTTGATCGACGGGCTTGAAGGGATAATGAAGAGCCCTGGAAGATGGGAGGCGGCGGCCCGGAGACTGAGGCGCTTTGTGGATGTACGTGTGGCGAGCTATGAGCCGGTTTCGGAGAAGAGATTCGTATGGACCCAGTGCGGGGCGTATTTCCTGCTTCTGGCATTCTTTCTGCTGGCTTTGGGCGGAGAAGGTGCGTGGCTGAGCCTCGTTGAACGTCCGGGAGTGTCTTCGGCCTTCAGACTGATTCTCTCCGTGATGGGCACCCTTTTCAGTCCGGCCGGTCTGGCTGCCCTTGGGAGCTATACGCTGCTCAACGTCTTCCTGGGACTCGGGTTTTACGGCCGGTATAAAAGGCATCTGCAGCGGTGTATGCAAAAGTTCATAGGCGAGATCAGGCTCGAGCTCGGTAGTATGTGGGAAGATGAGCTGGATTCGTTAATCGCCGGTCTGAGGGAGTATGGGAAGGAAGTCGAGAAGGAGCTGTCAGCCATGTCCGAGCTGGGTGAATCCCGGCCGAAGAGCTGAGAACGGCTGATCGAAATGGAGTTGAGCTCTTTAGTGTCCCGAGGCAGCGATTCCGACCGAGTCATATAAATTTGAGTGGAGGAGACAATGTCATTCCTGGCCCAATCAAGATACGCAGCCGAGCAGTATCTTCGGCAGAGGGACCAATGGCTGTTCTCGGAAGCAAGCAATCTTACGGACATCGTCCACCTGCACTCGATTGAATGCGATCTCGTGCTGACTGACATATACGATAAAGTTACCATTCCAAATAGTGTCGAGCACGAAACCGGCTAACGATGTAAGGGTGCGGCTCTTTTGAAACGATGGAGGGGGCTTCGATGAGCAATCTGGAAGACCCTAAAGAATACCGAAAGAGAGGAGAGAGCGATGACAGCAGTGCCCGCAAGAAAAGCGGACGGCTACACTTACCGGGACTACCTGCAGTTTCCCGATGAGCTGCGCTGCGAGATCATGGACGGCGAGATTTTTGACATGACACCCGCTCCAACTACCGGTCACCAGGGTCTTGTTGTAAGTCTCGCCGTGGTTTTGGAGAACCATCTAAGAGACCGAGCGCTGCCCTGCCGTGTTTTCGTATCCCCGGTAGATGTCATCTTGTCTGAAAAAGACGTAGTACAGCCGGATGTCGTGATCGTCTGCGACCGAAGTAAAATCCGGCGGCAAGGCATTTTCGGACCTCCCGATGTTGTTTTCGAAGTGCTTTCCCCGTCCACGGAATCGAAAGACCGCCGAAAGAAAAAAGGGCTCTTCGAAAGATCGGGTGTGCGTGAATATTTCCTTGCCAACCCGGAGGCAGAGTTCGTCGAAAAGTACACTCTCACCTCTACCGGCTATGGAATACCTCTCCTATACGAAGGAAAAGAGACTTTCAATATCGAGGCCATAGGGCTGGAGCTCACCGTTCAAGACCTCTTTCCTCCTTACCGATACGCAGAAGAGCAGACCGTAAGCCCGGAAGCCTGATACGAGAGCGCCGGGAACGATTGTCTTCGAGCGGAGTCGGGCCGGGCGAGATTCATAATAAATGATTTTGCACGGTAAACATTGACATATTTACAACCAGGCAGGCGAATGAATAATTACACTAAGCTATTGCATCTTATACTGATCATGGCACTGTCGGGCTGCACCTATCTGCACGAAGCCGGCAAGCAGGCTCATTACGCCGCTCAGGTGAAGAATGAGCCGAAGCTGAGCGTCTATAAGCATTTGATCGATACCGGGAAGTTTTTCGTTTATGGGAAGATCTTGGGGGATGTGGCGATCAATGCAAAGTCGATGGCGGTGGTTGCCGTGTCGGACAAATTTCAACGAAACGAGATCGTCGACGTCAACCACTTTTCGCGTATCGATTCCTATTACGGGCTCAGCCTGCCGGAGGGAGCCTATCGGTTACTGGTGGTAAGCGATCTTGACGGCAACGGCTTCTTTGACGAAACCGAGGTGATCGGCCACAGAACGTTGTCGCTGAGCGAAAAGGAGAATCCGGGGAAGGTTGTGGGCGGCTTCGATCTGGAGGCAGGTACTCCGGGTGTCGATAGCGGAGCATCCTTTCATATTCAGGCTCCGCTGACGAGTGGCCTGGCCGAATCTTTGTTTTATCCAAAGGGGACCATTCGCTCCTTAGATGATCCGATCTTCTCACCGCAGATGGTGACTTTGGGCATGTACGAGCCGGCTGCCTTTCTCGAGGTCGCTCCAATGACGTTCTATGCTTTGGAGGAAGACGTCGGCTACAAGATTCCGGTCATTTTCGTGCATGGCGTTAACGGCTCTCCGCGGGATTTCACGGAAATTGTCAAGCGTCTGGACCGGCGCATCTATCGGCCGTGGTTCTTCTATTATCCCTCGGGTAACAATCTCAGTCAGTTGAGTGAATTGTTCTTCAACATTTTTCTTTCCGGAAAAGTGATCCCCCTCCAACGTATGCCGATGGTCATCGTTGCCCATAGCATGGGGGGGCTGATCGTTCGCGACGCCATGAACCGCTATCAGGGACAAGAAGATGGTGCTCTGGTACAGCGGCTCATTACTATCGCCTCTCCCTTGGGAGGGCACCCCGCTGCAAGAATGGGGGAGAACGCTCCCCTGGTGCTTCCCTCGTGGCGGGATTTGAACCCGGATAGCGAGCTCATTCACCAGCTCTACCGCAAGCCGCTGCCCAGCGGTGTTGGTTATCACCTGTTCTATGCCTACAGCAACTCCAGTAAGCTGAAGATCGGAGAGAACAGTGACGGCGTCATTCCCATGTCGAGCCAACTGACTCCCAATGCCCAGAATGAAGCCACCAGGCAGTATGGCTTCAACGACACTCATACCGGCATTCTGACGAATCCGGAGGCAATCGGCCGGCTCCTTGGTATCGTAGAGGAGGTAAAGCCGCAATGTTCGCAGCCTCTTCTGGAGGAATTGATAAAGGGTGGATTCACGGCGGAACTGAATGAAAAGTACTCTCCCCTGGAGAAATACTTTATTCGGCAGCACGCTTATTTCTTCGATGCATTGGCTTCAGGCAGGGTAGCACCGGAAGATCCGGGCCAGGCGCATTTTGTTCAGGCCTGCCGCGGAGAGGTCCCGCCGACAAGCCCCGCAGAGACGGCCTGGCTCAAGTTCAAAGCGGAGCACAAGGGCTTTCCTTGATTTGAATATCGAGGCGAGGGAAGCTTCTTCGTGCCTCTCTCGCCCCTGAGCCTGCTCACTCCGCGGTTGTAGGATCGATCATAGATGCAGTAAATTCCTTCATGCACCCCTTCGTGTCTTCGTGTTTAGCTCTGGCTTGGGACCGGGACCGGCTCTTTTCTCCCTGTCGAGAAAGAAATCGTCAGGAGCGGAGCTCGTTGTCAATCACCAAAAAGAAGTGGGAATGGAAACCGTGAAATTTGTTGTAGTCTTGTCTTTTCTCGTTCAGTTTGTGGCAGTGATACTGGCCTTGCGCCTGATTCGAATTACAGGGATGCTCTGGGCATGGCTGCTTATTTCGGGAGCCATCATCCTCATGATGGTTCGCCGCTGGGTTTCCTTTTTCGGCTTCGATGGCTGTACCCCGCTCCAGTTCCTGGATGCGAAATATGAATTGATCGGTCTCCTCGTCTCGGTACTGATGGCCGTGGGGATAGGCAGTATCGGTCCCTTTTTCCTCTCCGTCAGAAAATCCGAGGAAGACCTGAAGGAAGCGAGAGATCAGCTCGAGCAAAAAGTGGATGAGCGCACTGCCGAGCTGTTGAGAACAAACGAGCAGTTGAGGCATGAAATAGAAGACCGCAAGGGTGCGGAAAGGGAGAGAATTCGAACGGAGGAAAGACTGCAGCACCAGTTGCATTTCGTGCAGACGCTGGTCGATACCATCCCCAGTCCCATTTTCTACAAAGACACCCTGGGAATGTATTCCGGCTGCAACAAAGCGTTTGAATACCGCCTGGGTCTAAAGCGTGCCGATATCGTTGGAAAGTCGGCCTATGACATTCTCCCCGCCGATCTGGCCCGACAGTACCAGGAAATGGATCTGGCCCTGCTGGAAAGTCCCGGAGAACAGATATACGAGACCACCCTGATCTATGCCGACGCCAGTGTGCATGACGTAATCATCCATAAAGCCACATTTACACAGATCGACGGCAGCCTTGGCGGCCTGGTGGGAGTCTCCGTCGATATAACGGAAAGAAAGAAAGCCGAAGAAGCACTGCGCAAAGCTCATGACGAGCTGGAAGTCAGGGTTGAAAAGCGTACCGCGGAGCTTGCCGAAGCCAACAAGGAGCTGCGCATCGAGGTCGCCGAGCGAAAACGGGTCGAAGAAGCCCTTCGCGAGAGCTCCGAGAAGCTGAAGCTCTTCGCCTATTCGGTTGCACACGACCTAAAGAGCCCCGCCATCGCCATCAATGGACTGACAAAGCTCCTTCAAAAGAGCTACGGGGACGCCCTTGGTGACAAAGCAAGTCTCTACTGTGCCCAGATCGTAAAGGCCTCGGAGCACGTCGGCGCACTGGTCGATAACATCAACGTCTTCATCGCAACGAAAGAGACCCCCTTGACTTTTGAAACCGTAAGCATCGAGGAGATTCTTCGTACGGTTCGGGATGAATTCTCCTCCCGCTTGAGCATGCGCCAAATTGAATGGCTCGAGCCGGGTGGTGAGATGAATATCGAAGCCGACAAGCTTTCCATCCTCAGGTTGTTCAGAAATCTCGTGGACAATGCCCTGAAGTACGGCGGTGAGCACTTGAGCGAGATCAAGATCGGCTACGAGGAGAGAGAAGATGCCTTCATGCTCTCCGTCAACGACAACGGTGTGGGCATTACAAAGGAAGACACCGAAAAGATATTCAAGCTCTTCCAAAGACAGGCGACAGCGAGAGGGATCGATGGGACGGGGCTTGGACTGGCCATAGTCAAAGAGATAGCCGAAAAGCACGGCGGAACGGTCTGGGTGGAGACGGCTCCGGGAAGAGGGACAACATTTTGTGTGACCATTTCAAAGCATCTGCCGGCATCATCCACATAAGGGCATCCAACCGCACATAAGGAGATATCCCGATGAGACGATTTCATTCCTACGGTCCCGTGGACTGTGAGCGTCATTTCTGCGTAAAGCGCGGAGATCTGCTACAAAAATGCCTGGACTACCTGGTTGATGACCCTGCAAGAGGCGGGCACTATTTCACGATCTGGGCTCCGAGGCAGACTGGTAAAACGTGGCTGATGCGCGAGGCTGTCAAGGAAATCAGGTCCCGGTATGGCGATATGTTCCTGGTCGGAGCCATGTCCATGCAGGGCGTAGTGATGAAGGATGATGAGCCCGAGGAAGCTTTTCTAGCGCGAGCCCCCATGCTCATGCAACTGGCCTTCGGCCTTGAGATGGATGCTCCCGATAGCTGGGAGCAATGGCAAATGGCGTTTTCCAAGAACAAAAAGTTTTTCGACAGGCCTGTGATCCTGATTATCGACGAGTTCGATAGCCTGCCTACCAAGGTTATTGACAACCTTGTGCGCTTGTTCAGAAACATTTATCACTATCGAGAAACTTTCAATCTTCATAGTCTCGCCCTGATCGGCGTTCGCGCCGTCCTTGGAATCGAAAGCGAGCGAGGCTCTCCCTTCAATATCCAGAGATCGCTTCATGTCCCGAATCTCACGAAAGATGAGGTTAGTGATCTCTTTGAGCAGTACCGGAAAGAGTCAGGCCAGAAAGTCGATCCGGTGGTAGTCGAAAAGGTCTACGAAGTCACCCGAGGGCAGCCTGGGCTGGTTTCATGGTTTGGAGAGCTTCTCACCGAGAAATTCAATCCGGGCAAGGACAAGAGCATTGATCCGGCCGTCTGGGAGCGGACCTATGTACGGGCCTGCACTACGGAATGGAACAATACGGTCTTGAATCTCATCAAGAAAGCCAAAGGCGAGTACCGCCCCCATGTCTTTGAGCTCTTCGCCAGCTCTAACATCCCCTTCAGCCTCGATGCGGATTGGTGCAACTACCTTTATCTGCACGGCATCATCGACCATGAATCAAGCATCGACTTCCTTGGCCGTGAGACCGAAATCTGCCGGTTCTCAAATCCCTTTGTACAACTGAGCCTTTATAACGCCTTGACCTACGATCTTGTGGGAGACCGTACCCCCATACTGGCTCTCGATCCTTTGGACGATCTCTCAGACGTATTCGACAATCCGACACTTGCCGTCTCCGCTCTTATCCGACGGTACAAGGAATATCTCAAACGCTTGAAGGCAAAGGGAATCAATCCCTGGAAAGACCAACCGAGACGTGTGGACATGCACCTGACGGAAGCGGCGGGGCATTTCCATCTCTATGCATGGCTTAGGGAGGCGGTGGGAAGGTACTGTGTCATAAGCCCGGAATTCCCCACGGGAAACGGCAAAGTGGACTTGCATCTCAACTGTGGCGGTAAAACCGGGATCATAGAGATCAAGAGCTTTACCGATGCCCGACAAGCCAAAGACGCCATCCGGCAGGCAGCAGGCTATGCCGCGCAGCTCGGCCTTAGCTCGGTGGTACTGGTCTTGTTTGCCCCGGTGGAGGACGAAAGTGTGTTGGAGAGACTTTCCGGTGAGCAGACCTTGGATGGGATTGTGGTGACTTCTTTCGCTATCGCGTGCTGCTGATCTTTTGCCTCGTTTGCCGGACGTTCGTGCCGGTTCTTCGTGGGCGGAAGCGGGAGCCCGGCTGTGAGCCCCGTGAGGTGAAAGTCTATGGATGTTGAATTTCTTATGTTTTCGATGCTCTTTGGATCGATAGGCCTTGGCTACTTCGTCTACGGCAAGAAGCAACAAAAGCTGATACCGGCGATGGTGGGCATAGGACTGTGCGTTTTTCCCTATTTCATCTCCAACGTCTGGGTGATGGCTCTGATCGGAGCGATCCTGACGATCGTGCCGTGGGTAATAAGGCTGTGAGGCAGCTTGCTTATTTGCCAATCGCCGGGCAACGGGCCTGATAAGGAGTCGCTTTTTTGCTTTTGGTTTCTAGAAAACCTAAGGGTTAATGGTAGCGATACTTGGCAACCACAACCTTCCACCGGCAAAGCAAGAGTCGGAATCATGCATCCAGTAGTCGCCGTTGCAGCAATGTTTGCATATCCCGACGGCCATCGGCAATGACAAAGATATATACGTTCTGATCCACGACTCGATAGATGATACGGTACGGCTTGAAAGAGATCTCTCGGTAGTCTCGAATCCCCAAAGCGAGTAGCTCCTTGGGATAAGATTCTTGCTCCGGAAACTGGGACATCCGGGAAAAGGCCTTATCAATCCGTGACAAAACAAAGTCCGCTTTTTGAGGTGCATCGTGGAGCGCGATGTAATCATACAGCTCTTCGAGATCACGTGCAGCGTCGTTTGTCAGCAGAACTGCGAACGGCATCAGTGGGGCCCCCGCCGTTCGCGCAGGCGCTGAATCACAGTCAGTGCGGGCTGGACTTTGCCTTCCTCGACCTGACGGGTTCCGAGTGCCAGGATCTTCAGGAGGGCCATTGTTTCCTGGGTCTGTTCGTAGCTCTCGATATCCTGAATGACCACCTTGGCTTCGCCATTCTGAGTTATGATCAATGGTTCACCGTGCTCACCAAGCGTCCTCACTATTTCGGCGGCATGGGCCTTCAGGTAACTGATCGGCTTGATTTGGCGGGACAGTTTCATGGATTGCCTCCCTTTCTTGATTGTGACTAAATTTAGTCCGAAAACAGGTCGAAAGTCAACTTTGATGGAAGCTCGGGAACTTGACAGCGAACGATCAAAACCGAGTGCATTCTCCCGCCTCTGCCCGGTTCTTTCACTCGGTCTCGCTTTTGATATCCTCAAATTCCGAATGCCTACGAGAGCGCGGCAAACCGTGTTGCTCCGAACGACGCATTCAGCGGCCCGGCCGAAATGGCACTGGGCTTCGAGAAACATTACTGACGTCGAAGCTCCCATGCATTGCCTTATAAGTGCTCGGCCTTTTCTATCGGCCTACGAGCGGGCCAAACTTCTCCTCGACATTATAGATCACCTCGCAATCGCAGTAGCCGCCATGCTCGTGAAGCCACTGAACAACAAGCTTTACGCTGAGCTTCTTCTTTTCGAGAAACTGGATAGTGTCTCGCAATGTGCTATTACATGGCGGTGAATCGTCGCGCTCAAGATAGTCGAATAGCTCCTTCAGGTCTGCCTGCGAAATCGGAATCGAATAGAGCAGCTTCTTCTCTTGTTGCTCACGCCACGCTTTCTTTAGCGCGTTTTTACGTGGATCTTTGCCCATGCAAATCTCCTTCTTCGCCGAACAAAATTGTCAGCGGCGGGCGCGAAATAGTACAAAGCCCCGGCTGGCAGTACAGATTTTGACACACCACGTGGTCGCCCGTCCGCTGCATGAAAAAGTTCAAGTAAGCCGCAAGGCGGCAGCGCTACCCCAGCGCCCTGACTTCCACTATTTAATCCGCAAATCAAACCTGTTGTATCGACTTTCCCGGATTCATGGTTATTCTC
>Ga0209749_1001874_pt1 | contig 16186 bp, 17 predicted proteins | sample EPASupsiteSAE347_FD_187267 | JGI IMG/M metagenome (GOLD analysis project Ga0209749, IMG submission 187267) | Bioremediated contaminated groundwater from EPA Superfund site, New Mexico - Sample SAE3-47 (SPAdes) (version 2) | ecosystem: Environmental > Aquatic > Deep subsurface > Groundwater >... | reverse complement strand
TAATAAAATAAATCTTATATGTTTTCATGACAACCTCGTTAATAGATGTGATGGCATGAGCAGGACATCGTGTGCCCATGCTTTATTATTCGGCGACTCTATAGTGATTTTTCCCCTCTTTTGCAAGCGATACCTGAGCCGCCATGGACAGGGTAACCACCGCGGGGGGACGGCGCCCCAATTTATTTATTGCTTGACGTGCGTGATTCCTTACGTTAATCTATATCCGTAAGGAATCACATGGGGAGGACAACGATATGCAATCTCTCATTACGTCCAAATATCAAACAACTATTCCCAAAGCCATTCGCGAGACTCTTGGTCTTTCTGTGAAAGACGCCTTGGAATGGAAGGTGGAAAAGGGCAAGGTTACGCTTTATCCGGCAAAACGTGATTTTTTAAAGTACAGGAATGCAGTAAAAACCGGAAAAGGAGAAATTGACAACGACATTGACATTGCCCGGAATCTCCGCATGGATAAATACCGGTGAAGCAATATGTCATTGACACGAATGCCCTGATTTCCTTCGTTACCGATCGGAACCCGGAACAGCAACAGAAAATTGCCCCGCTGTTCGAAGCGGCGGCACATATGAAGGCGGTGATTTTCTGCCATCAGCATGTTTTGACTGAGTTCATTTATGTGCTGGACAAAATCTACCAGGTCCCCAAAGCCGAGATCGGCAGGATGATTAAGGATCTTATCGAAATGCCCGGCATTGAGGTTATTCAGGAAGTGGATTTTAAAACAATCCTGTCCTGGTGGCCCGACCCGATCCCCGATTTCGGTGACGCCCTTATCGCCGCGGCAGGTAAAACCAGAAGCGGATCAATGGTAGTAACTTTTGACCGAAAATTCGCTGCTAACCTGAAGGCCCTCTACATCAACATCCACACTTTTACTAATTAGGGGAAGAGCCCCTATTTTGGGGGTCTAAAATATGTGCTCTTTTCATTGATCTTAGCGTGCAGAATTGCTATATTCAATCCACAAGTTAAGTCAGAGACCATTGATAAGGAAATATAAAAATGACAGTAGGAAAACAAGTTGTTCTTGGTATAACCGGCGGCATCGCGGCTTATAAGGCGGCCGAACTGACCAGGGCGCTGGTAAAGAAAGGCGTGTCCGTCAAGGTGATCATGACGGGGCATGCCAAAGAATTCATCACCCCGCTGACCCTCCAGGTCCTTTCCGGGAACCCGGTTTTCAGCGATATGTTTTCCCAAGAGCACTACGACATGAACCATATCTCTCTGGCGGAGTGTGGAGATGTGATGGTAGTTGCCCCGGCTACGGCCAATGTCATCGGCAAAATGGCAACGGGGATCGCCGACGACCTTCTCTCCACGGTGCTCATGGCCACCATAGCGCCCATCATTGTCTGCCCGGCCATGAACGATAATATGTACGCCCATGCCGTTGTTCAGGAAAATATCGCCAAATTAAAAAAGCACGGCGTCCGGTTCGTGACGCCGGGATATGGCGAGTTGGCCTGCAAAACCGAGGGCGTGGGACGGTTGGCCGATATTGCCGATATTGTGGAGGCCATCGAGTCGGCATGGACGGAAAAGGATTTACAGGGAGAACGTATCCTTATCACCGCCGGCCCCACCCGGGAGCCCTTCGATCCCGTGCGCTTCATTACCAATTATTCGTCGGGAAAAATGGGTTATGCCTTGGCGACAATGGCCGCCAGGAGAGGGGCGGAGGTTCTTCTCATCAGTGGACCGTCTTTACTGCCCGTTCCCGCGGGGGTTACTTTCCTGTCCGTAGCAAGCGCCCTGGAGATGCGGAATGCCGTGATGACTAACCTGGAGGGAACCACGGCGATCATCAAAGCGGCTGCCGTGGCGGATTACCGGCCCGCCGTGCTTTCGGAATCCAAGATCAAGAAGAAGAAAGGGCCCCTGACCCTCCACTTGGAAAGAAATCCCGATATCATTGCCGAGATAGGGGCTAAGAAGGAAAACAGGGTCCTGGTGGGTTTTGCCATGGAGTCGGAAGACCTTGTCGAAAATGCACGATCCAAGCTCCTCGGGAAGAATATGGATCTCATTGTCGCCAATGACCTCCATCAGGTGGGGGCAGGCTTTCAAAGTGATACCAATATCATCAAGATTCTTGATCCCCAGGGGGGGGTGGAAGAGGTTCCCCTGATGGACAAGATGGATATTGCCAACCGGATCTTGGACCGGGTAAAAATGCTGACCAATGCAAAACGCCGCTAAAGATGAGATGCTGGTCCTGATCGGTTCCCTGCGCTCCCATATCGAGGCGGACAGGGAATTGTCCGGGAATGTGAGTTCCTTTTGCATGCAAGGGCCCCTGCCTGCCCTGCTGCCGGAGGTATCTTCAGCGAGCAGACCTGCCCAAGGTGTTACTCAGCCAAATAAACATGCTAAAGGTCATACCGGGCCCCGGATCGAGTCTGAGGCGGGCTTTAAGCCGGAAGCATCCGGTAAGATTCCGGATTCCCGCTTTCGCGGGAATGACGTTGCTGGAGGGAATGACGGTGTTGGAGAGGATGCGGTGCCGGCGGCAGCGGCTTCAGACCCCGCCTTGAAGGGACGCGGACCCGCGGCGGCGGTGGAACCGCCGCTAAGGGATGCAGCATTGGCGTCGCCGGGGGCGTCCAACTCGCCTCAGATGCTTGTCCCGGGACCGTACCGCCGGTTTGGCGTTCCTGAAATACCCGAGCCCCTGCAGGGTGCGGGTGGGTCCGGGGCTCTGAGCGATGTGCGCACGGACTTGGGAGATTGCCGGCGTTGTGACCTCCATAGGGGGAGGAAAAATATCGTCTTCGGGGAAGGTAATCCCAACGCCGAGCTTGTCTTTGTGGGCGAAGCCCCGGGGGCGGATGAAGACGACCAGGGGCGGCCTTTTGTCGGCCGGGCCGGGCAGCTCCTCACGAAGATCATTGAGGCCATGAAAATGCGGCGACAGGATGTCTATATCTGCAACATCCTCAAATGCCGGCCCCCGGGAAATCGTAATCCCGCTTCCGGCGAGATCGCCGCCTGCGAGCCCTTTCTCGTAAAACAATTAGAGTCCATTCGTCCGAAAGTGATCTGCGCCCTGGGCACGTTTGCCGCCCGGACACTGTTAAAGAGCGATGTTGCCATCTCCATTCTGAGGGGGAATTTTCACCGTTATCACGACATTCCCCTGATGCCGACTTATCACCCGGCCTATCTATTGCGGAATCCGTCCCAGAAGCGCCAGGTATGGGAAGATGTTCAGAAGATCATGAAACTGTTGACCGAAAGCAGGGGAGAGGAGGGGCATGATCATGAAAAAGACGCTACTTAGCAAACGGTTGAGGATATTGTTGCTGCTCCTGATCGCCTTCGCCTCGCCCTGTTCCCTCGGGGCGGCGGAAGGTCCCCCGGTATTTCATGTCATCTCCATCAGCGGCGCCATTACCCCTCCCGCGGCTGAGTACATCACCCAGAACATCAGCGAGGCGGGCAAAGAGGGGGCATACGGGATGATTATCCTGCTTGACACCCCCGGGGGCCTCGATCTGTCCATGCGGGATATCGCCAAGGGCATCCTCAATGCGCCCATACCCGTCTTTGTCTATGTTTATCCCTCCGGAGCCCGGGCGGCATCCGCCGGCGTCATTATTACCGTAGCGGCCCATGTGGCGGGGATGGCCCCGGGAACGAACATCGGGGCCGCCCATCCCGTTGGTCTTGGCGGCGGTGGCGGGGACAAGACCATGATGGAAAAGGTCGCCAATGACGCCGCGGCCTACGTGCGGAGCATCGCCAAGATAAGAGGAAGAAACGAGGAATGGGTAGAAAAGGCCGTGCGAATAAGCGCTTCCATCACGGCGGAAGAGGCCCTGAAGAACGGTGTCATCGATTATGTGGCTACGGATGTGCAGCAGCTTCTCAAACAGGCTGACGGGAAGCAGGTACTTGTCGCTGATAAAAAGACCATATTGAAGACCGCCGGGGCAATCCTGAAAGAAAGAAAAATGGGCCTCCGACATCGAATCCTTACGGCCCTGAGCGATCCGAACATTGCCTATATCCTATTTCTGGTGGGCCTGGCGGGGTTGTATTTTGAATTTTCCACTCCCGGGGCCATTTTACCGGGCGTTGTGGGCGGGATATCTCTGATTTTGGCCTTCTTTGCCATGCAGACCCTGCCGGTCAATTATGCGGCAGTGCTCCTTATTCTCTTCGGGATTGTTCTTTTCATTGCCGAAATCAAGGTGGTAAGTCATGGAATCCTTACGGTCGGCGGAATAGTTTCCCTGGCTGTCGGCTCCCTGATGCTCTTTGATTCCCCGGATCCGGCCCTGCGGGTCTCCCTCGAAGTCCTGATCCCGACCCTGTCCATTATTTCACTGTTTTTTGTCGGGGTCATCAGTCTGGTCATAAAAGCCCAGATGCGCAAGAAGCACACCGGGAAAGAGGGAATGATCGGGGCCATAGGAAAAGCCGTGACCAAGGTTCATGAAGAAGGAAAGGTAATGGTGAAGGGAGAATATTGGGCGGCCTGTAGCGACACTCCCCTTGAAGAGGGGACGCGGGTCCGGGTTATCCAGATAGACAACTTAAAGGTGAAGGTCGAAAAGCAGGAGCAAAAATAGGCGTACCGGTTCTAATCATTTTTTTAATAAAAGATATGTAGAAAGGGAGGGCAGTAACATGACTTACACCGTAACAATACTGGTATTTTTAGTTATCATGTTTTTAGCGTCGGCCATCCGTATTTTGAATGAATACGAGCGGGCCGTGATTTTTCGCCTCGGAAGGATCATCGATGTCAAAGGGCCGGGACTGATCATCCTGATTCCCGTTGTCGACAAGATGGTAAAAGTCGATATGCGTACCATCACCATGGATGTTCCCCCTCAGGACGTGATTACCCGGGACAATGTTTCCATCAAAGTCAATGCCGTTGTCTATTTCCGGGTCATCGACGCCAATGCGGCAGTCACCGACGTGGAAAACTATCTCTATGCCACGTCGCAGCTTGCCCAGACAACCCTGAGAAGCGTTTGCGGGCAGGTGGAGCTGGATGAGATTTTATCACAAAGAGAAAAGATCAATATGCATTTGCAGGAAATTCTTGATCGGAGCACCGATCCCTGGGGCATCAAGGTCTCGTTGGTGGAAGTCAAGCAAATCGACCTGCCTGAAGAGATGAAACGGGCCATCGCCAAACAGGCGGAGGCGGAACGGGAGAGAAGGGCCAAAGTTATCGCTGCCGAAGGAGAATATCAGGCGGCGGAGAAACTTTTGGAGGCGGCAACGGTCATGACCAAGGAGCCTATCTCTTTACAATTGCGTTATTTGCAGACCCTGAATCAGATTGCGGCGGAAAACAATTCGACCATCGTCTTCCCCATTCCCATCGACTTCTTTAAGCATTTTTTGAAAGGGGATAACAAATAAAAAAATACTTTTTTGACAAGGAGGCATGAGCGGCATGGAAAGAAAGGAAAAGATGCACGTCATTACCGGCGGCATGGTCCTGATCACCCTCGGGGTACTCGTCATCCTGGGGAATACCCAAATCTGGTCCTTCAGCCGGAGCTGGCCCGTGCTCTTGATTGTTATTGCCGTGGGCACCTTGATCCAGCGCTTCAAGGACCTGGGAGGTTGGATCATTCTTGCCGTCGGCGTGGTTTTTCTCCTGACCGAGGTCTTTGGCATGCAAGTCTATGCCATGGGGAAATATCTGATGCCGGTACTGCTTATTGTGGTCGGAGCCAATATCCTGTTCAAATACAACAGGCGTTAATATACGGACAGTTAAACTACATACGGATTTAAAAAAATGGACGACAGCATCAAGATAACCTGTCCCGATCTATCCTGCAGCCTGGGTTTCTGTCCCGACTGTTATCAGAATAACGTTCAGGCAATCTGGCCTTACCTGACCTGCTATTGCGACTGCAATCGGGTGGGGGCTTTTGCGGAAATCACCAGGGCGAAGGATAATGGCGCCGAAAAAATCCGCCTTGGTTCCTGGAAAATGAAAATGGACGTATCCCGGGAAGATTTTGAAAGAAATCTGCCCAAACGGAGCAATGAAAAAGGCATTCCCATCGATATCCTCTTCAAGTCCTGATCAGAAGTGAATAACTGCTCTTCCACCCGAATCTGTAAAAAAGGGGTTGCGAAAGTAAAATCGCAACCCCTTTGAATTGTAAAATGACGGGCTTGAAAGGAGATAGCCGGCCCGCGTTCCTAAACGGCAAAGGCCTCTTCGGGGATACGCATGGCGCTCGTATCGTCCTTCAGGAGGATCTTGCACTTGGCCGGCACGAGGGCGGCGGTGCGGTTGATGAAGAATTTCGCCGACTCGATCTTGCCCGTATAGAAGGCTTTATCACGGTCCGATGTCGCCTCGGCCAGGTTCTTTGCGGCCGTGGCGGCCATCCAGATATGGAGCCAGCCCAGGATGGCGTCGCCGAAGCAATTCAGGAAATCGCTCGCGGCGATGAGCGGCACCAGGGGGGTTGTCTTCATGAGGCCCGCAAAGGCTCTTGCCGTCTCGATGATAGCCGACAGGGCCTCGCCGGCGATGGCCGCCTCCTGCTTCAGCAATTCCATTCCCGCGGCCACAGCGATGTCGGCCTCAGCCTCCTTGATCAGGTTCATGAAATAGGCGCCCTTGTTCATGCCCAGTTTCCTTCCCAGCAGATCGAGGGCCTGAATACCGTTCGTCCCCTCGTAAATCATGTTGATCTTCTGGTCCCTCATCATCTGCTCCACGGGGTACTCCCGGCAGTAACCATAGCCGCCGTAAGTCTGGACGGCCAGGTCATTGACGACAAAACCCATCTCCGTGCAGTATGACTTCACGATGGGGGTCAGGATCTCCACCATGCCCTGCCATTTTTCGACCTCTTCCGTGGTGGTGGCCACCTTTTTCATGTCCATGACATAGTAGCAGTAGAGACAAAGGAGGCGGATCCCCTCCACGAGAGATTTCTGCTTGAGAAGCATCCTCCGTACGTCGGGATGCTGAATGATGGTCACCTGGGTCGCCGGATCCTTGGACATAATGTTGGAACCCTGAAAGCGCTCCTTGGCGTAAGCCAGGGCATGGAGATAGGCCGAACTGGCCATGGAAACGCCCATGTTGCCGACACCCTGTCGCTCCTCGTTCATCATGTGGAACATGATCTTCATGCCTTCCCGTTCCTGCCCCATGAGGTAGCCGAGACATTTTCCATTCTCGCCGAAGTTCAGGGTGCAGGTCGAATTGCCGTGAATCCCCATTTTGTGCTCGATATTGCCCGTGGTGACGTCGTTGAAGGCGCCCAGGGAGCCATCGGCGTTGACTCGGTATTTGGGGACGAGAAATATGGAGATTCCCTTCGTTCCCGGAGGGTCGCCTTCAATACGGGCGAGGACGGGATGAATGATGTTCTCCGTCAGATCGTGATCACCTGAGGAGATGAAACACTTGGTCCCCGTAATGAGGAACGTTCCGTCGGGGTTCCGCTTCGCCGTCGCTTTCAGGGCTCCCACGTCTGACCCCGCTCCGGGTTCCGTCAGGCACATGGTGCCCGCCCAGGTCCCGTCGAACATCTTGTTGAGATAGATGGCCTTCAATTCCTCGGAGCAGAATTTCTCCACCAGTTTTGCCGCCCCATGAGTGAGGGCGGGATACATGATAAAGGCCTGGTTGCAGGCCAGGAAGATGTTCATGCACACCGCCGCCACGACCTCGGGAAACCCCTGGCCGCCCACGTCGGGACTGTCCGCCGTGCCCAGATAGCCTCCCTCGGCGTAGAGTTTCCACAGCCGGTGGTAGGCCTGAGGCGCATACACCTTGCCGTCCTTGAATACGGCCTCGACGGGCTGACCGTGCACCTCGTCGGGGTAGGTAGGGGCAATCTCGTTTTCCGCAAACTTAATCGCCGCATCGAGGACCATATTTACCATGTCGGCGTCATGATCCTGGAAAGGTCCCTTCCCCAAGAGCTGCTCCCCGATCTTCAGAACCTCGTGCAGCAAAAACTTCTGATCTCTTTCATCGATCCACTTGCTTGGCATAATTCTTACCTCTGTCCGTTCAATAATTTTTACTTTTTATTGCTTCTCCGCCAGATATTCTGCGCCTCGGCGGCTTTAATGAGACCTTCCCGGGTATCGGGATGGGCGATGCCGATGAGCAGTTCCGCCCGTTCCCAGGTTGTCTTTCCCTTCAGATTGACCATGCCGTATTCGGTAACGACATAACTCACGACCGTCCGGGGAATCGTCACGATGCCGCCCGGCTCCAGGGTCGGGACGATCCGCGATTTGATTTCGCCGGTCTTCTTGTTCTTCTGAGACGACGTCATACAGATGAACGCCTTGCCGCCTTTGGAGTGATAGGCGCCCAAGGTGTAGTCGAACTGACCGCCCGTACCCGAAATGTGCCGCGTTCCCGACGATTCGGAGTTGACCTGACCGTAAAGATCGATCTCCACGGAGTTGTTGATGGCCACCATCTTATCGTTCTGGGCGATCCGGGCGGGACTGTTCGTATAGTCCACGGAGTAGGTCGCGCAGCAGGGGTTGTGATCAAGGAAATCATAGAGCTTCTGGGTGCCGAGGGCGAAGGTATAAACCATCTTGCCGGGATTGAGCTGTTTCTTCTTGTTGGTAACGCAGCCGGATAGGTACATATCTACAAAGGCATCGACGAGCATCTCCGTATGGACGCCCAGGTCCTTCAGGTCGGACTGGGCGATCATCGATCCCACAGCACTGGGCATGCCGCCGATACCGAGCTGAATGACCGATCCGTCATGAATTTCGTTCATGATCAGTTGGGCGATCTTGTTATCCTCTTCACTGACCACCGCTGCCGGCAGGCTGAAGAGGGGCTTGTTGTCCGATTCGACGATATAGTCAACTTCCGAGATATGGATGGACTCATTGAAGCCGCCGTAGCAATAGGGGGTGCTGGTATTGATCTCGACGACGACCTTCTTGGCGCGGTTGGCGACGGCCTTGGAGATGGAGCAGGACGGCCCGAAATTGAAGTAGCCGCTCCGGTTCATGGGCGCGACCTTTACGATGAAGACGTCCGAGTCAATGAGATTATTACTATAGTATCCAGGCCCCTCATGGTAAAGAAGGGGGATATAATTACAGAGGCCCTTGTCGTGGAGGATCCGGTCGCCGCCGCTGAAGTGCCAGTTGTTAAAGCAGAATTTCTCTCTCGTGGGGTCCGCCTGGGCCACGGCAGCCAGTCCGGGATAGGTGACGGCGCGAACCTTGACGTCCGTCAATTCGTCGGCGCGCTTGGCCAGGAACGGATCAAGATAGGTCGGCGCCATGGTAAAATTACCGTAATCGACCCAGTCGCCTGATTTGACTACACCAACGGCCTGCTCAGGGGTAACCAGTTTCTGCTTGTACTCTTCTTTAAAGCTCATCGTAATCCTCCTCCTTCTTTAGTTGTTATTGCTTAGACCATTTCGAGGGCTGTCGCCATGGAGACGCCGCCGCCGCCGCAGAGCGTGGCGAGTCCCAGGTTCTTGCCCTTTTTCTTCATGGCGTGTAGCAGGGAAACCATGATCCGGCACCCCGTCGAACCGACGGGATGGCCCAGGCCGATGCCGGAACCGTTGATATTGGTGATTTCCCGGTTGATGCCCAATTCCTTTTCCACACCAAGGTACTGGGCGGCAAAGGCCTCGTTTATCTCCATCAATTCAAAATCGGAAAGCTGCAAACCGGAACGCTGCATCAGGCTTCTCACGGCCGGGGCGGGACTGATTCCCATTACGGAAGGGTGGCAGCCGCCGTAGCCGACGGCCTTGATGCGCGCCAGGGGCTTGAGGCCGAGTTCCTTGGCTTTATCGGCGGTCATGAGAATCATGCCGCTGGCACCGTCGTTGATTCCTGAGGAATTGCCCGCCGTCACCTTGCCGGTCTTCGGAACAAAGGCCGGGGGCAAGGCCGCCAGCTTTTCCATGGTCAGGTTCGGAATAAAGTGTTCGTCCTTGTCGAAGATCACCGGTGGCTTGCCGCGCTTCTGGGGAATCTCCACCGGAACGATCTCCTCCTGGAAATCTCCTTCCTTCGTCGCCCGCTCGGTGTTGTTGTGGCTCCTCAGGGCCACTTCATCCATTTCCTCCCTCGTAATATTATACATCTGTGCCACAAATTCCGCCGTCTGGCCCATGATGTAAGGTTTGCCGATAAACTGGTCCAGGGGACTTCCCGACTTGATGGGACCCTTTTCCGGACCGGGCAGGAGGCGTGATCCGCAGAACAGGGCATGAATGAGGGTGTCCGCCAGGCTGTTGTCCTGGAGCCGGCATCCCCAACGGGCGCCGACGGCTGCATAGGGTGCGCCGGACATGTGTTCGACGCCGCCGGCCAGGATGACATCGACGAGGCCCGCTTGAATCATGGCCATGCCGGAAATCACGGCCTCCATGCCCGAAATGCAGACGCGGTTGATGGTGACGGCCGTGGAGGCTTCGGGGATTCCCGCCATGAGGGCGGCGACTCTGGCCACATTCAGGTTGTCGTAATGCTCGAGGCAGCACCCGTAACGGACGTCATCGATAAGACCCGGTTCCACGCCGGCGCGGCGGATGGCTTCCTTCATGGTCACGCTGGCGAGCGCAGGGCCGTTCAAATCCTTCAGCGTTCCGCCGAAAGCGCCGATGGCCGTTCGGCAAGCGGAAACAATCACTACGTCTTTCATATTATTCATATTACTATTTCCCCTTTCTATTATCCAAATCCTGATTTTTATTAGTTCATCATCCGTTTATCGTTTATGCCTGTTCCCCTCTCATCCATCCTTAAGGAGAGGGGACCGGGGTTGCAGCGTAAATTACCCCGGTCCCGGAGGTAGTTTCTCTTGAAGGAGGGACCCGGTGACGGGTTGCCGCCCGGTCCGAGAGGCGTTCTTCCCATCTGCCGCATGTCCGGTCTCGACGCGCACAACCGCGGGAGAACAAACGTTCCTAATAACGGCAAGGATGGGAGTTGAAATTGTTAAGTGATTGTCATGTAAAAGAAATAGCCGAAATGGTCAATAAAATAAGATTATACGTAAATTATAAGCATATAGCTTATATTATTTAAGTGAGCCAAGATAAGTCCGGAGGTTGATCTTCTCGTTGTTCAGTCCGAGTTTCTTGCGGATGTGGTTCCGGTGCAGGGAAACCGCCCCGGGGCAAACGCCCATCAACCCGGCAATGTCTTTCGTTGTTTTGCCGTCCTTGATCATGTTGGCGATCTGAAGTTCCTTGGGGGTCAGGCGGAGATGGCGGGAAGTCAATCGCTGGGCAAAAGGCGAGACGATATTCAGAAGATTTGCTTCCAAAACGTGGACCAGGGAAAGATCCCGTTCACCCATACGGCCCTGTTTGAGCTTTTCCAGATAGGGCAGCACGAGGGTCTGCACATTGGAGAGGACCTTGTCTTCAAGTTCCGACCGGTCCTCCTCCCGCTGCTTCAAAAGGACCTTGAGGGCGGTGTTGACCTCCTGAAGGTTACGGGATTTCATCTGGACCTCCTTTTCCCGCTTGCGCAAGGCCGCCTCGGAACGCTTCTGATCCGTGATGTCCGTGAGGGAGGCCACGCTTTTCTGCGAGCCGGGGATCATGGCGATCGTGTTAAGAATATTGTGAAGATTGCCTTTCTTGTCCACGAGGGTGAATTCATAGAGACCGGGCGCCGCACCGGGATCCACACGACGTGTCCCGTGATAACGCATCATTCGGGGGAGATCTTTAGGGGAGACAAATTCCGTCCATTTTCTCTTTCCCTCCCAGTAGGACTTCGGCGCCCCGGTTAAGACCTCGAACTCCGTGTTGGCAAGGATGACGGTCATATCATCTTCGATGATGATCACGGCGGTCCCGGTGGTCTCGAAGATGGTCCGGTAGAGATTTTCCGAGTCCCGGAGCTTCTGTTCCGCCAACTTGTGCTCCGTGACGTCCGCCAGGGAGGCCACGCTCTTTTTCGTTCCCGGAATCATTCCGACGGTCAGGGCCACGTTGCGGATGCGCCCCCGGCTGTCGATAAAGCCGAATTCGTAATTCCTCGGCGCCGACGCGGGATCGGCGCGGCGGTCCCGGTGATAGGACTTCATCCGCTCAACGTCCCCGGGAACGACAAAGGCGGTCCAGCTCTTCTTACCTTCCCATTCCCGCCGCAGGTAGCCCGACATCATGACGAACTGTTCATTGACGAGGGAGATCGTCGTATTTTCTTCGATGATGATCGTGGCCGTTCCCGTATGTTCGAAGATGGCTCGGTAGAGATTTTCCGACTCCCGGAGGCGGGTCTCCGCCGTCTTGAGCTCCGTTATGTCCATGGAATTGCCGAGAATCGCCGGTCTGCCGCCATAGGTGATGGAACTGACAGTCTCCATGATCCACCGAATTTGTCCCTGCTTCGTGATGATCCGGAAGGTGTGGGGGATACTGTGGACGCCCCGGAGCATCTCCCGGGCGTTCTTTTTGACGTGATCCCTGTCTTCGGGATGGATGATGCCGTCGGATTTCATCCCGATGAGCTCTTGCGTCGCATAACCGGCATAGGAGGATGCATTGTCGTTGGCATTGCAAAAGCGGCCGTCCTGAACTACATAGATGCCCGCCAGGGATTTTTGTGAAATGGTCCGGTAGAGCTCCTCGCTCTCCTTCAAAGCGCTTGCGGCGATCCGATAGCGCTCAAGTTCCCTTTCCAGTTCCTGGATTCTTTCCCGCGCCGTTCCGCAGGCTTTGCAGGTCATAGCCATTACATCCTTTCGGTACAGTCAACCATGTTCTTAATACCAGCAGGCCCATAATCGCGCCGGTGATTTATCTTATGAAGAAAAGAACTCCCTGTCAAGGTAGTTGGATTAATAGCGCCGGTGGTTGCAGCAGGCGGTTGCATTCTTCCGCATTCCTGCATGCAAATGGTCATCTTAGCATATGTAATATTCAGCGTCGGGATCAAGATAGATTCCCTGACCGATAATCTCAACGGTCCCGGAACATCTCTGACAGAGAGGAAAGTATTTAACGCCATCCTCAGCGTCTTCGATAGTCTCTTCAATTCTTCTTTTCATCTCTGAAAAGCTTGTTCTGCTCACCGTGGCCTCAAAGATGGATTTCTGAACGCGAGTGCCATAGTCCATCATGATTCGTGCGATTCGGCTCAGACGCTTCGGATCGGCAATGTCATAGGCAATGATCATATTCATTAGAGCACCATATAGTCAAGTTGGGTAACCTTCAGTCCCTGACCCGATATAACCACCTTGTTTATACATCGGGAGCAAATTTTGTAAATCCTTACCGAATCATTCCCAATATCGAGGTTGTCACGGCAGTATGTCCTTATTCTCCGGATGGCGATCTCGTCAATATCGCACTCGAAAACAGATTTCTGCGTTCGCAGGCCGTAATCCAACAGGAAGCGGCGAAGATTGTTCAGCCGCTTCGGGTCCGTAATATCATAGGTGATTAGTGTAATCATGCCGTAATTCCCATAATATAAATCTATTTCAGCAGGAGCGGCTGGTAAACTTCCGCTTCGCCCTCAATGACCTTCCTAAAATGATTCGCCTGATAGATAATTGCTTCCGCATATGTCAACTGACGTTCCGCCGGCGGATGGAAAAACTCCGTTGTCAGCTTCTTCTCGAAAGCTTCGATGACGCGGCGAAAGGCGTCATCCTGAAGTTTTACAGGATATTTTCCCGTGGTTGCTTCGCCGTCGCCCGAACCGCTGTCCATTCGCTGCTCCGGAAGATCCTTGAATGTCATTTCATTGCCCGTCCCGGTCATAAGACCGATCGGGTCTTTCGTGACATCTTGAGGGCGCTCATGAAGAACGGCATCCAAATCGGAGGGCGCCGCTTGTTCGATATAAAAATCATCCCTCTTCAGAATCCGCAGATTAAACAGAGACAGGGTCAGGGTATCGGCGATGATGGGCCGAAACTCTTCCATCAGATCGAGAACCAGGGAATAGCGGCCGTAGTCGATTGTATGTAAAAAGCCCGGGTATGGATCAAGGGAGGCAATGCGGACGGCGGCGTAAACCCGATTCATCAGGAAGGTATAGAGAAGGGAAAGAACAGAGTTGACCGGGTCCGTGGGCGGACGGCGCACCCGGCGCGTAAAGCCCCAATCTTCCAGAAATCCTCGGGGGAACGCTTCGAAATAATGCGCTGCCCCTCGTCCTTCGTAACCGCGGAGACTATCGATGCTGTCCACCGATGCCATCATGCGGATCAATTCCTGAATCGCTTCCGCCTTGCGTCCCGCCAGAGACTCATGACGCGTGCGCTTGATCCGCATCAGAAGAGTAGCCATATTAGCCAGCTTGCCCCCGACCATTGCCTTGGCTGCACGCAGGCCGAAGGCCTCGTCATCCAGGAGCCGGTATTGACGCTTGTGCAGGAAAACATTGCGTGCCTCCGGCGTGGCGAGTCTGCCGAGATAGCGCCCGTTCTGAGATAAGAAGACTACATCCACCTCATTTCTCAGCAGTTGAATCAGGGCGCGGTGAGTGATCTCTACGCTGCCGAAGAGAATCACTTGGCGCAACTTGTAGGTAAACAGGGTATGATAGATATCTTCCCCTTTTTTTACAAGGAGGTGCCTGCCTTCCTTGATGATGCGAGAACCCTGGGTCTTGACATAGATGATCATAAAACGTCCGCCTTTCCTTGCTTTGTAACAACGCCCATACTGTCCATTCTTGAAAAATCATTACAATGAATAATTGATCAATTTTGCACAAACATAGGATAGAGAGTCATGGAAAAGCAAAAACGGCAACGTTGCCGGGGATACGCAGGAGTCGCAATTCCTTCGTAAATCAGGTCGGTGTCGGTATGTAGATTTCTATGAATATCTGGAATACGTGCTGGATTTTCAGCCTCAACCACCGCACGGGCCGTTCTTGATCACAATATTACGAAGCCCATCTGTCGAAAATGATCATCGAAAGTAAATGCTTTCTGGATTCTAAGCTCCTTCATAAGCACATAGCTTGTGCAGTCTGTGAAACTATAGCGTTTATCGTGGAATTTCTTGAAACATTTCAGAGTTTTTTGAATGTATCCCCTGTCTATATTGATCAGATTGACAATTTGACTGGATAGGATGGATTCACCAAACAGCAGGGCAGATGCGTGTGATACCCTGAAGAGGATTATGGTGATGCTCTCGTCCAAAATATAGTCGGAGGTTACTATCTCCATTTTTTGCTGTTTTATATGAAGACTCTTGGCGATGGCCTCCTGGTGATACTTATCGTTCCGGTCATGCAGCGCCAACCATGCCGAAGTGTCAGCAAATATTTTCATGACCGTTTATCCCCATACAGATACCGATCATGGTTTTCAGCAAGGTCCCCTTCAGCAGATTGCCCTGCCCCGACCATATTCCATAAGGAGTCAGATTCCCAGTTTTTTCCTTGTTCTTGACGAACCAGATCGGCTATAGCCTTCCTCACGATATCGGAGATGGTGGTCTTTTTCTGCTTTGCCTGCTTTTTCAGTTCTAAAAGCATATCTTCGGGGAAATACATCTGTGCTCTTTTCATTGTGCTCATCGCCATGTCACCTCCAATGGTGTATAGGAATATACATCATGTAGACCGTATGTCAAGGTTTTATGCCTAAAATGGTCGTCGCAATCCCTTCGTAAATCAGGTCGGTGTCGATGGTCGGCATAACCGCTCCGTTTGATTTCATGCACGTTTTTGTCGCAATCCCTTCGTAAATCAGGTCGGTGTCGATAGGGTTTCCGGGCAGGGGCTAGAAAAACTGGCTCAGCAGTCGCAATCCCTTCGTAAATCAGGTCGGTGTCGATAAAAGATAATGAAAGAAGTTCGCGAGCAGTATTTCCCTTAGTCGCAATCCCTTCGTAAATCAGGTCGGTGTCGATAGTGAAATGGATAGGCAAATAAAACATTACGAAAAAGCGTCGCAATCCCTTCGTAAATCAGGTCGGTGTCGATCTATGAATACTACAAAAACAATAAAATCAGACGGGGAATACGTCGCAATCCCTTCGTAAATCAGGTCGGTGTCGATGTATGAATATGAACAGAATCGCAATCCCGGCGGCCCTGGTCGCAATCCCTTCGTAAATCAGGTCGGTGTCGATGTATGAATATGAACAGAATCGCAATCCCGGCGGCCCTGGTCGCAATCCCTTCGTAAATCAGGTCGGTGTCGATGTATCAAGCC